>VFQU01000717.1_pt1 | contig 25034 bp, 26 predicted proteins | sample 3512311 | NCBI WGS metagenome assembly VFQU01 (sample SAMN10412377, study PRJNA504923) | tailings metagenome | isolation source: Relicate 3 Philex TSF3 active mining site | place: Philippines: Tuba, Benguet | collected 2017-08-29
GGGGTATACGCCGGGGGTGGCGACAGCGCCTGGTTTGGTCCTTCCGGAAGGACCGGGGATACACCCCAACCCTGCCCTTCCCCCATTGAGGGCAAGGGTGGTGCGTGCTTCGACACGCGATCTGCCGATCGCTGCTCAGCATGACGTGGAGGGTAGGGGCCCACCGAAGCCCGTCATCCTGAGCAGCGCGTAGCGCGTGTCGAAGGACGCAGGGGCGCTAGCCGAACAACAGGATCCAGAGGCCGACGCTGGCGAAGCCGATGGCGGCGGCGATGCGGATCCAGTTCAGGGGCAGCTTCTTGCCGGCGACCTCGCCGAGCAGGACGGCGGGGACGTTGGCGATCATCATGCCCAGGGTCGTGCCGGCGGTGACCATCAGGATGCTGTCGAAGCGGGCCCCCAGCGCGATGGTGGCGACCTGGGTCTTGTCGCCCATCTCGACGAGGAAGAAGGCGATGGTGGTGGTCAGGAAGACCGAGCCGGCCTTGAGGTTCGGCGGCGCCTCGTCGTCCTCGAACTTGTCCGGGATCAGGGCCCAGGCGGCGAAGCCGATGAAGGCGACGCCCAGCACCCAGCGCATCCAGGGGCCTTCGAAGAAGCCGCCGGCGAGGTGGCCCAGCGTGGCGGCAAGGGCGTGGTTGGCGAGGGTGGCGACGAGGATGCCGAAGATGATCGGCAGGGGCTTTCTGAACCTTGCGGCGAGCAGCATGGCCAGGAGCTGGGTCTTGTCCCCGATCTCGGCGATGGCGACGAGCCCGGTGGAGACGAGCAGAGCTTCCAAGATGACTATCCCTGCGGGGCCGCGACGATGGACCTATGGCGTCTCGCGCCCTGGCCCCGCTTGACCAGACGCGATCGCCAAAGGTCTCGCCAAGCCCGATGGGCCGCTTCCGCCATGGGCCCGACCTTGCGGACGGTCCCAAGTCTGTTGACGGAAGCCCCGCTGAACGCGCGGTCGGCTACTCCCCAGTGACAGGGGTCAGATACGCCTCCGACGGGTCGGGTGCAAGCGGCCGTCGCGCCCGGTCGCGTTGCGACCTACCGGCGGGTGGTCGGCACGGCCGTTCCGGCGCGGCCGCCGGAGACGATGGGCCGGGCCGGAGGGCGCGGGCCGCCGCCGGACCGCGCCAGCTGCATCAGGGCCTCGACCCGGTTGGCGGTATTGGGGTGGGTCGAGAACAGGTTGTCGGCGCCCTGGCCGGACAGCGGGTTGATGATGAACATCTGGGCCGTGGCCGGATTGCGCTCGGCCGTCGGGTTATGGGCCCGCTTGGCATAGGCCTCGATCTTGTGCAGGGCGCTAGCCAGCGCCTCGGGATCGCCGCTGATCTCGGCGCCGCCCTTGTCGGCTTCGTATTCGCGGCCGCGGCTGATGGCCATCTGGACCAGGGCGGCGGCCATCGGCGCCAGGATGGCCATGGCCACCATGCCGATCATGCCCATCGGCCGGTCCCGGTCGCCGCCGAAGAACAGGCCGATGTTGGCCAGGGCCGAGATGGCGCCGGCGATGGTGGCGGTGACCGTCATGGTCAGGGTGTCGCGGTTCTTCACATGCGACAGCTCATGGGCCATCACGCCGCGAATCTCGCGCCGGTCGAGCATGGTGAGCAGGCCGGTCGTCGCGGCCACGGCCGCGTTCTCCGGATTGCGGCCGGTGGCGAAGGCGTTGGGCTGGTCGTTGCGCATGACATAGACCTTGGGGCGCGGCATCCCCGCCCGGTCGGCCATCTCCAGGGTGTCGCGCACGTAGTTTCGCACCAGCGGCTCGGGGTGGTTCTCGTCGACCGCCTCGGCCCCGTACATCGACAGCACGATCTTGTCGGAGTTCCAGTAGCTGACGAGGTTCATGACCCCGGCGAAGGCCAGGGCGATCAGCATGCCGGTCGCGCCGCCGATCATGTAGCCGACGCCGACAAACAGGGCCGTGAGAGCGGCCAGGAGCATGAAGGTGCGAAGCGAGTTGTTCATGTGACAGATGTGGTTTGCGGCAGGGCCGGATGCAAGCGTCCTCGTGCCGGAATGCAGCGGAGCGGCGAGGGCTGATTGCCTGGGGGCGAGGGCTGCGCGTGTAAGGATCGGTGGGTTCGGGCGCACGCTGTTCCGCCGTCTCGCCAGCGCCGCGCGACGTCGCTATAAGGCGCCATGAAAAGCAAGAACAACGCGGCCGCCATCGTCGAGCGGCTTGAGAAAGAATACGACGCCTCCGTCATCGCCCTCCGGGCCGCTCTGAAGGCCTTCATGGAGGAGGGGATCCGCCCCGATCCCGCGCTGCGCCAGTCCGGCGCCTTCGCCTATCCCGAGCTTCGCCTGAGCTGGAGCGGGGAGAGCGGCTATCCCGAGATTTCCCGCGCCTACGCCCGGCTGTCGGACCCCGGCTGCTACGCCACCACTGTGACCCGCCCGGCGATGTTCCGCGACTATCTGGTCGAGCAGCTGGACCTGCTGATCGGCGACTTCGGCGTCGAGGTCGAGGTCGGCCGGTCGATGCAGGAAATCCCGTTCCCCTACGTGCTGGACGGCGGCGACTTCAACATGGCCGAGGTCCAGGCCGCGGAGCTGGCGCGCTGGTTCCCGGCGACGGAACTGGCGCACATCGGCGACGAGGTGGCGGACGGGTTCTGGGACCCGCTGCTGGCCGACGAGCGGCCGCTGGCCCTGTTCGACGGCCTGCGCACCGACTTCTCGCTGGCCCGGCTCAAGCACTACACCGGCGCCCCGGCCGAGCATGTGCAGCAGTACATCCTGTTCACCAACTACCACCGCTATGTGGACGAGTTCGTCCGCTGGGGCTGCGAGCAGTTGAAGGACGGCGCCTTCGAGGCCCTGAGCTGTTCGGGCGGGGTCTATGTCACCAAGGACACCCCGGACCCGGAACTGGCCGTGGCCAACGGCGCCTGGCGCCGCCACCAGATGCCGGCCTATCAGCTGATGGCGCCGGGCGGCCAGGGCATCACCCTTGTGAACATCTGCGTCGGCCCGTCGAACGCCAAGACCATCACCGACCACTTGGCGGTGCTGCGGCCGCAGGCCTGGCTGATGATCGGCCACTGCGGCGGCCTGCGCGGCAGCCAGAAGATCGGCGACTATGTGCTGGCCCACGCCTATCTGCGCGACGACCATGTGCTGGACGCGGTGCTGCCGCCGGACATTCCGATCCCCAGCATCGCCGAGGTGCAGCGGGCGCTCTACGACGCCTCAAAGCTGGTGTCGGGCGAGGGCAGCGTGACCCTGAAGCGGCGTCTGCGCACCGGAACGGTGGTGACCACCGACGACCGGAACTGGGAGCTGCGCTACACCTCGAGCGCCCTGCGGTTCAACCAGAGCCGCGCTGTCGGGATCGACATGGAGAGCGCCACCATCGCCGCCCAGGGCTATCGCTTCCGCGTGCCCTACGGGACGCTGCTCTGCGTGTCGGACAAGCCGCTGCACGGCGAGATCAAGCTGCCTGGCCAGGCCAACGCCTTCTACGAGCGGGCCATCGGCCAGCATCTGCAAATCGGCATCGCGACGGTCGACCTGCTGCGGGCGGAGGGGCCGAACCTGCATAGCCGCAAGCTCCGCGCGTTCGACGAGCCGCCGTTCCGCTGACGCCTGATTGCGGCCCGCTCAGGCCAGCCAGTCGATGATGGCGCGGGCCAGGGCGGGTTCGGCGACCGCGCTGAGGTGGTCGCCGGGGATCCGCATCGCCTTGCCGTTGGGGAGGGCGGCGGCGAGGTGTTCGGCCGAGCCGTTGTCCTGGTCGTCCTGGCCGCTGACCACCAGGATCGGCAGGTCGAGCGCGGCCAGATCGGCAAGCGCGGTGGCGGCGAAGCTGGACAGCACGCCCAGCAGGGCCTCGGCCTTGAAGCCGCCGGCGCGGATGCGGGCCTGTATGTATTTGCCGGCCTGGGGGTTGGCGGCGTTCTCGCCGTTGCGGATCGAGTCCTCGAACATCGCCGCCCGGGCGCCGGCCTGCATCACGCCGCTGTCGCCCATGCCGCCCAGAACGGCCCGCCGGGGCCGGGCGCCGCGCACCATCATCCGCACCGCCGTGCGGGCGCCGAGCGAATAGCCGACGAGGTCGTAGTCGGTGAGCCCGAGGGCGGCGATCAGCGCCTCCTGGTCCATGGCCAGGACGTCCGGCGGCCAGGCGGCCGGATCGGTCGGGGCGGCAGACTGTCCGTGTCCGCGCAGGTCCGGTGCGATGGCCTCGAAGCCGGCGTCGGCGACGGCGGCCAGGATGCCCGGCTGGACCCAGTTGAGGTCGGTATTGGCGATGAAGCCGTGCAGCATCAGCACGGGACGCCCCTGGCCCGCGCGATGGACGGCGATCGTCTCGCCGCCGTGACCCTTGATGAATTCGGTCCTGATCATGGCGACAGGTTGGGGCGCCGGAACGCTCCGCGTCCAGACCTCTCTGAAGGCGCGGGCGCGCCCAGATTGCCGGTTCCCACCCGCAGGAAGGCGCCCTAGCCTTCACGGTACGGGTTGGCGGGAGATTCCAGATGAACTGGCGGGCGATGGCGGCCGGGATTGCGGTCGCGGCGATGGTGGCGGGCGGGGCCCTGGCGCAGACGGTGGCGGTCACCGCCGAGCGGCTGCTGGACGTGCGCACCGGGCGCTACATCGAAAAGCCGGTGGTGGTGATCACCAACGGGCGCATCACGGCCGTCGGCCAGCAGGGCCAGTTGACGGCGCCGGCGGACGCCGAACGGATCGACCTGCCGGGGCTGACGCTGCTGCCCGGGCTGATCGACACCCATGTCCATCTGGACTCCTCGCCGGTCTATGGCGGCTATGGCGGCCTGCGGTTCACCGACGGCTTCTGGACCGTGGTGGCGGTGAAGAACGCGGAGCTGACGCTGAACGCCGGTTTCACCACCGTGCGCAACGTCGGATCGGATCGCTACAACGACGTGGCGGTCAAGGAAGCCATCGAGGAAGGGTTCATCCCCGGTCCGCGCATCGTGCCCGCGGCCTACGCCATCGGGGCGACCGGCGGCCATTGTGACTACACCTACTTCCCGCCGTCTGTGGACGCATCCTCGCCGGCGGTGGCGGACGGGCCCGAGGAGGCCCGCAAGATGGTCCGCAAGCTGAAGAAGTACGGGGCCAAGGCAATCAAGATCTGCGCAACCGGCGGGGTCTTCTCCAACGATGCGGTCGGGGTGCAGCAGATGACGGTCGAGGAAATCCGCGCCGTCACAAGCGAGGCGCACATGGCCGAGATGAAGGTCGCCGCCCATGCGCACGGGCCGGAAGGCATCCGCGCCGCCATCGAGGGCGGCGTCGACACGGTCGAGCATGCCAGCCTGGTCGACGACGAGGGCATCCGCATGGCCGTGAAGGCCGGGACATACTTCGGTATGGACATCTACAACACCGACTACACCCAGTCGGAAGGCCGCAAGAACGGCGTGCGCGAGAGCGAGCTGGAGAAGGACCGCGCCATCGGCGAGGTGCAGCGCCAGAACTTCTGCAAGTCGATCAAGGCCGGGGTGAAGCAGATCTATTCGACCGACGCCGGCATCTATCCGCATGGCGACAACGCCAAGCAGTTCGCGGTCATGGTGCGATATTGCGCCAGCCCCCTGCAGGCCATCCAGGCGGCGACGATCAACGCCGCCGATGCGCTGGGCATGAGCAAGGACGTGGGCGAGGTGAAGATCGGCGCCTATGGCGACCTGATCGCTGTGGAGGGCGATCCGCTGAAGGACGTGACGGTGCTCGAGCGGGTCAAGGCCGTGATCAAGGGCGGCAAGGCCGTCAGGCTGCCGTAAGGCCGGCAGGGGCCGGCAACAGGATCTGCTGGGCGCCGGCCTCGGCGATCAGCTCGCCGTCCTCGCGGGCGAAGGTGGCGCGGACCGTCATCAGCTGGCGCGTGCGGGCGATGACGCGGCCCTCGATCAGCAGGGGCCGGGGCGGGGTGACGCGGATGAAGTTGACCGACAGGTTGGCGGTGCGGAACACCTGGTCGGCCGGGACCAGGGACATGGCGGCGAAGGCCAGGATCTGGTCGGCGAGGGCGGCCAGGTAGCCGCCGAAAAGGGTGCCGTCGCCGTTGACCACCTGTGGCGACGGCGTCCAGGTCTTTCGCGCCCAGCCCGGTCCCCAGTCGTCCAGCCCGCCCATCATCAACTGCTCGACGACCGGCGGCAGCGTCGCCTCGCCCGCCTTCAGGGCCTCCAGCCGGTCGGTCGCCCAGGTCATGCCGCTCTCCCTTTGACCCGCTGAAAAATACGAGCAATACTCGCGTATCGCTACTCGCGTTCCGGAGCCGAGTTTTCATGCGCCGATCGCCCACCCAGCAGCGCGGCAAGGCCAAGGTCGATTTCATCCTGGAGGCGGCGGCTCGCCTTCTGGAGGACGAGGGCGAGGCCGGGTTCAACACCAACGCCATCGCCGAGCGGGCCGGGGTCAGCATCGGGGCGCTGTACCGCTACTTCCCGGACAAGCAGGCGATCCTGCTGGCGCTGGCCGACCGGGAGGTGGCGGCGCACCAGGCCCAGATGCGGGCGCTGATGGCGCAGCGCCCCCAGGGGCTGGCGCTGGACCGGGCGATGATCCGCGCCTTCCTGCGGGCCTTTGGCGAGCGGACCCGGGCGCGGCGCATCGCCATGCGGGCGTGGTTCGCCCAGCCGGCGGAAGCGCGGGGAGCGGAAGGCTTCGTCGTCGAGACGCCGATGGGCGCGGGGGCCGCGCCGCTGTCGCCGCTAAGGCAGTATGTGCTGTCGCGGGCCCTGCTGGGGGTGATGCGATCGGCGGTGCTCGAGGGGCGGGACTTCCTGCCCGATCCGGCGTTCGAGGACGAACTGGTCCGGCTGGCGCGGGCCTATGTGAAGGCGGATTGAGCGGTCAGACCGCGCAGACGGCCTTGATCTCGGCGCGCAGGTCCGGAAGGCCGGTTCCCTTCTCGGCGGACGTGGCCAGGACGCGCGGGAAGGCGGCCGGGCGCTTGGCGATCTGGCCTTGGGTCTTTTTGACCAGGGCGTCTGCCTCGGCGGGCTTGATCTTGTCGGCCTTGGTCAGGACGATCTGATAGCTGACAGCCGACAGATCGAGGGCGTCGAGCGCCTCCTTGTCGACATCCTTGAGGCCGTGGCGGGCATCGATCAGCAGATAGACCCGCTTGAGGTTCGGCCGGCCACGAAGATAGGCGCGGCCGAGGTCCTGGAACTTGTTGGCAGTGCTGCGCGAGACGCGGGCGAAGCCGTAGCCCGGGAGGTCGACGAGCCGCAGCTTGCCGGCCAGCGGGAAGAAGTTGATCTCGCGGGTGCGGCCGGGCTCGTTCGAGGCGCGGGCCAGCTTCTTGTGGCCGACCAGGGCGTTGATGAGGCTGGACTTGCCGACGTTCGAGCGGCCGGCGAAGCAGACCTCGGGCAGGTCCGGCGCCGGCAGCCCGTCCATCTTCACCGCACCCATCATGAAGCTGGCCTCGCCCGCGAACAGCACGCGGGCGGCTTCCAGCTCCTCGTCGGTGAAGACGGCGTCCTCGCTCACCCGACCGCCTTGCCGCCGCCGATGCGGGCCAGGAAGTCGTCGATCGGGTTATCGACCTTGAGCCGGTGCATGATGATGTACTGCTGGAAGATCGAAAGGATGTTCGAGAACGTCCAGTAGAGGATCAGGCCGACGGCGAACGGGGCCATGATGAAGGTGAACAGGATCGGCATCAGCTGGAAGATGCGTTGCTGCATCGGGTCGGGCGCCGGCGGGTTCATCGCCGTCGTCAGCCACATGGTGAAGCCGTAGAGGATGGCCATGACGCCGAGGCCCAGGGCGCCGGCCAGCAGGAAGCCGATCACCGGGACCGAGCCCGGATCATAGGGCAGCAGGCCGAACAGGTTCCACATGTTGGTCGGATCGCGGGCCGAGAGGTCCTTGATGAAGCCGAAGAACGGCGCGTGGCGCATCTCGATGGTCACCGACAGCACCTTGAAGAAGGCCAGGAAGACCGGGATCTGCAGCAGCAGCGGCATGCAGCCGGCCAGCGGGTTGACCTTCTCGCGCTGATAGAGCGCCATGGTCTCCTGCTGCATCTTGGCCGGGTCGTCCTTGTACTTCTCCTTGATGGCCTGCATGGGCTCGGTGAGCTTCTTCATGCGGGACATGGACTCGTAGGACTTGTTGGCCAACGGGAACAGCAGCACCCGCACGCAGAGGGTCACCAGCAAGATGGCCACGCCGAAGTTCTTCACGAAGCCGAAGAAGAACTCGAGGGCGTAGAAGATCGGCTGGGTCAGGAACCACAGCACGCCCCAGTCCACGGCGTTCTCGAAGCGGGGGATGCCCAGCTCCTTCTGATAGGCGCGCAGCTGTTCGACGCGCTTGGCGCCGGCGAACAGGCGGGTGGTCTCGGTGACCGAGGCGCCGGGCGCGATCTGATGGGCGGGACCGACGTAGCTGGTCTCGTAGATGTCGATGCCGCGGCTGGAGCGGGCGCGGTACTCGGCCTGGATCAGCTCGGACTGGTCCGGGATCAGGGCGGCCAGCCAGTACTTGTCGGTGATGCCGAGCCAGCCGCCGGTCGAGGCGAAGCGCTGGGGCTCGTCCTTCTTTTTCCAGGGATTGTACTTCAGCAGGCGCAGCTGCTTCTTCTCGGTCTCGCCTTCCTTGCCGAGGATGCCGACGGCGCCCTCGTGGACGTTCTGCCCCTTGCCCGCTTCCGGCGGCAGGCCCTGGCGGCGCACCGCGGCGAACGGCGAGAGGCTGACCGCGCCGCCGCCGGTGTTGGTCACCTTGTCGGTGATGGTGAACATGTAGTGGTCGTCCACCGCGATGGTGCGGGTGAACAGCAGGCCCTGCGGCGAGGTATAGGTCAGGACCACGGGCGTGGACTGGGTCAGGCGCTGGCCGGGGACGGCGGTCCAGACCGTCTCGTGGTTGGGCAGGCCGGGTACATTGTCGGCTACCCAGCCGAACTCGGCGAACCAGGCGTTGGCCGTGCCTTCGGGCCGCAGCAGGTCGACGCGGGCGGAGTTCCTGTCGACCGTGACGCCATAGCGGTTGAGGTAGAGGTCATCGATCCGCCCGCCGCGCAGGTTGATCGAGCCGGACAGCACCTTGGTCGGCTTGCCGTCGGTGTTGGCGGTGGTCTCGATCGGCACCCGGGGCGTCGCCGCCTTGGCCGCGTCGCGCGACAGGCTGGCGGGGCGAGCCGGGGTGGCCGTCGGCGCCTTGCCCGGGTCGACCGTCTGGGAGACCTCGGCCTGCTTGGCCTTGAGCTCGGCCTGCCGCTTCTTGGCGTTCGGCTCCAGGACGAAGAACTGGTAGCCGATCAGGATCACCATCGCGATGACAATGAACAGGATGGTGTTGCGGGAGTCGTTTTGCATGGACCGGTTCAGATGACGTCTGGGGAGCCGTTGTCGGCGGGCGGCGGGCGCGCGCCGGTCTGGCGGGCGGGCGAAGGGTCGGCGGCGAGCCTTATCAGCGCGGTTTTCACATCGTCAAGGAGACGGCTCCAGTCGCGCCGCGCCGTACCGTCGCGGGCCACCAGAACATAGTCGCAGCCGGGCTCGCCGTGCAGCGGCAGCAGCAGGCGCGCGGCCTCGCGCAGGCGGCGCTTGGCGCGGTTGCGAACGACGGCGCCGCCGACCTTGCGGGTGGCGGTGAAACCGACCTGGATGGCTGGATCTCCGTCGTTTCGCGGACGCTTCTGGACGACGACGGCGCCCTGGGCGCGATAAGCGCCTTTCGCGGCCGCCAGGAACTGGGGCCGCGTCTTCAATCTCGGAAGGCTGGTCGAGGCGTGTCCGGACAGGGGCCTGTCCCCCGTTCGAACGGATAGGCCTTAGGCCGTCAGGCGCTTGCGGCCCTTGGCGCGGCGGCGAGCGATCACCTTCTGGCCGTTCTTGGTGGCCATGCGCGCGCGGTAGCCGTGACGGCGCTTGCGCACGAGACGCGAGGGCTGAAAGGTCCGCTTCACGGGTATACTCCGAGTATCAGGTCAGAAGCGCGACAGGTCCGCCTGCCGCGATGAGCGGGCGGAAATACGGGAGAAGGGCAGAGGAGTCAACCGCTGTCGGCGCTCAGGACGGCGACCGCGACTGCCTGGTGCGGGCGATGGCCGCCAGCATCTCATCGCGGTTCCGGGCCGCCTTGGCCCAGGCCGGCAGGCGGGCGATCACCGATCGGTTGCGCACCCAGCCGCGCGGGTCCTCCAGTTCGGTCCGTAGGCGGCCCGCCAGCCAGGTCTCGATATAGGCGAGGTGGCCGGCGTTGAAGGCGACGAGCGTCCCGTGGCGGGTCTCGACCCTCAGCCGCGGAGTGAGTCCCATGAAGGGCGTCAGTATCTGTCCGAGCGGGGTGTCGGGCTGTTCGCGCACCGCGCCGCAGGCGGTGCAGACCATGCGCCGGGCCCGGCTCTCGACATCGTAGTTGCGATTGTCCGGCCGGGCGGGCGGCGCTGTGCGGATGATCGCCGCCCCCGTGCATCGGGGACAGTCGACCAGCAGTTCGTCCATGAAGTCGAGCGGCGAGCGGGCGACGACTGTGGAGCGTTCGGTGCTCAAAGGTCGGGCCGGATGACGGCCTTGCCGATCACCTGGCGGCCCGCCAGCAGGTCGAAGGCTTCGCGCCAGTTCGCCAAGGGAACCTCGGCGTGGACGCGCGGGGTGACCTTTCCGGCCTCGGCGAGGGCCCAGATGGCCTGCTGGTTCTCTCGGCCGCGCTCGGGAAACTGGCGGCCGTACTCGCCGGCCCGGACGCCGACCACCGAGAAGCCCTTGATCAGCGGCATGTTGACAGAAACCTCCGGAATGCGGCCGGAGGTGAAGCCGATGACGAGCAGCCGGCCGTCGAAGGCGATGCAGCGCACGCTCTCGTCGAACACGTCGCCGCCAACCGGGTCGTAGATGACATCGGCGCCGCGCCCCCCGGTGATCGCCTTCACCTTCTCCCGGAAGCCCCGGGTCACATTGAGCACGGCGTCGGGCGCATACTCCTGCTCCAGCACCGCCAGCTTCTCGTCCGAGGCCGAGGTGGCGATCACCCGGGCGCCGATCGAGCGGGCGAGATCGACCGCCGCCAGGCCGACGCCGCCGGCGGCCCCGTGGACCAGCACCCATTCTCCCGGCTGGAGGTTGGCGCGGCGGACAAAGGCGACGTAGGCGGTCAGGTAGGCGGCGCCGTAACCTGCCGCCTGGGCGTAGCTGAGCGAAGCCGGCTTGCGGCGCAGGGCGGCGGCAGGCAGCAGGGCGTATTCGGCGAAGCCGCCGAGCTTGGCCCCGCCGACGACGGCGTCGCCGACCGCCAGGCCCTCGACATCTGCCCCGACCGCCTCGACATCGCCGGACAGTTCCATGCCGAGGCCGAAGGGCAGTGGCGGCTTCATCTGGTATTCGCCGCGCGTCATCAGGAGATCGGGGAAATTGACCCCGGCCGCCCTCACCCGCACGAGCACCTCCCCCGGGCCGGGCGTCGGCACGGGAACATCGCGGAGGGAAACGCCGGCGTAGTCCGGCGCGAGGCTGTCGACGATCAGGGCGCGCATGGGGCGAGGATCGGACGGCGACGCGGGGGAAGTCCACCCGGTTTGTCGTCTGCCGCCGAGCGTCCTGTCAGTGCAGCCGGCCCTCGATCGCCTTGCGCACGAGACCGGCGATTTCGCGACAGGCCACGTCGGCGGCCGGCACGGCGCCGGTGAAGGCGGTGAAGCCGTGGGCGAGAGCATCGTAGCAGCGATAGACGGTGGGCACCCCCGCGGCCTTGAGCCGGCGGGCGTAGGCTTCGCCCTGGTCGACCAACGGGTCGAACCCGGCGGTGACGACAATGGCGGGCGCGAGGCCGGCGAGATCCGCGGCGCGGATCGGCGACAGGCGCGGGGCGACCGGGTCGTCGCTGGGGCCCATGTAGTGGCCCATGAACCAGGACATGGTGTCGCGCGACAGGGGATAGGCGTCGGCGTAGGTGGTCATCGAAGGTGTTTCGGAGGCCACGTCCACGGCGGGATAGATCAGGAGTTGGAAGGCCGGCTGCGCTTCACCGGCCGCCTTCAGGTCCTGGGCGATGATCGCGGCGAAGTTGCCGCCCATGGAATCGCCGCCGATGGCAGCAGCCCCGACCGGCGCACCGAAGCGGGCGGCGTTGTCACGCGCCCAGCGGAAGGCGGCGAGCGTATCGTCCAGGCCGGCGGGATAGCGGTGCTCGGGCGCAAGCCGGTAGTCGACCGACAGCACGGCGCAGCGCGCGAGCCTGGCGAGGATGGCGCAGAAGGCGTGGCTGGTGTCGAGGTCGCCGATGACCCCGCCGCCAAAGTGGGCGAAGACCAGCAGCGGCGCCGCGCTGTCCTGGTTCTCGGGACGATAGGCCCGCGCCGGCCGCTCGCCATCCGCGCCCGGCACGGTCAGGGTCTCGATCCGCACTCCGGGTTCGGGCTTGCCCGCCATCATCGCCAGACCGCCCGCGCTTGCGGCGCGGGCGTCAGCGGGGCTGAGCGACGACATCGGCGGCATGCTGCGCGCCCCGGCGGCGAGAAACTGGAAGTGGGGATCGAGCGTGCGGCCGCCCTGGTAGACGGCGGCGCCACCCGACATCAGCCGGAGAATCGGCGGCGGCAACGACAGCAGGGTCTTGAGGATGAACTTCCGGACGCCCTGGTCGGCCATGGCGGAATCCTCAGTCAGGCAGTCGGGGAAGAGCGGGCACGCCGCCCAGGATCAGGCGTACGGCGAAGTCCGCCGCCGCACCTGTGTCGATCGGCCGGCGCTCGAGCATGCGATCGCCGACCTCGCGGGCGATGGCGATGCAGGCGGCCGCCAGGAAGTCGGCGTCGACCCGTGGCGCGCCCCCGGCCTCCATGGCCTGGGCGAAAGCGTCGCGAACCTCGGAGAAGACGCGGTCCATCTCGGGCGTATGCACGGTGATGTGCGGATGCCGCTCGCCGGCGGGCCGCATGGCCTGCCAACTGACATGCTCGTCGGCGAGGAAGTCGTAGTAGGCTTGGATGGCAGCCCGCAGATAGCCCTCGAAGGTGTCCGCGCGCTCCCAGCATTCCCGCAGGATCGGCCGGAACCGGCGGGCGCCGTCGTCGGCGAGGGCCTCGAACACTTCCTCGCGCGAGCGGAAGTAGTTGTAGAAGGCGCCGACGGACAGACCGGTCCGGCGGATGATGTCGCGCACCGTCGCGGTCTCGTAGCCCATCTCGGCGAAGACGGCGCGCGCCGCGTCCAGGATCGCCAGGCGATTGGCGGCCTTTGTCTGTTCACGCTTGCCGGGGCGCAGGGCGACGATCTGACTCATTCTGGACTCAAGGCTAGCAGGCCACCCGGCGGGGCGGGAAGCCGTTTTCACCAGGTGGCGAGACTCCCTTCACGGACGGTTTGGCGCTAGGGTGCATCAAGCCGCGTTCGACGGCGTGGGAGGCTGGGTATCGCAGTGGCTGACGGTGTGGCTCAGGAAACGACGCCGCGCGCCGACCGGCGTCGTCGTGAAATTCTCGACGCCGCGCGGGCGCTGGTGTCGAAGAAGGGTTTCGAGGCCGCGCGCATGGACGAGGTGGCCGCGGCCGTCGGCGTCACCAAGCCGGCGGTCTATCGCTATTTTCCCAGCAAGGATCATCTGATCATGGCCTTGATGGAGCTCGACATGATCGAGCCTTCGGCGGTCGTGGCCCGGTTCGTCGAAAACTCTGAAGGTCCGGTCAGCGAAATGCTTCGCGCCCTGGCGGCGCGGTGGACTGAAATCCAGAGCGGGGGCCTTGCCCGGGGGTATCTGATCCTGGCGATCGACGAGGCGGAACGGCGGCCCCAGATCGCGGGGGCCTTCCGCGACCGGGTGCTGGGGCCAGGCCTGCAGGCGCTGAGCGGCGCTCTGCAGCGGGCGATGGACCGGGGCGAGCTGCGGGCCGGCGAGGACGCGGGAATGATGGCGCGCCTGTTCTTCGCGCCGTTCCTGCAGCTTGGACTGGTGCGGGGCGGCTTCGCCCTGCCGATGGCCGACGGGCGCGAGCACCATCGCTACATCGACTTCCACGTCGACGCCTTCCTGCGCGCCTTCGCGCCCTGATCACCCCCTGTCCAAGACCGCCGCGAGCGGTCAATCTCCCCGGGTCATGGGGGATGCGCGATGATGGATTTCTGGCCGCCGGGCCTCTGGGTCTCCATCGGCCTCGGGCTGCTGCTGCTGGCGGTGGGTGGCGAGCTGCTGGTGCGAGGCGCCTCCAGCGCCGCCCGCAAGCTGGGCGTCAGTCCGCTGCTCATCGGGCTGACCCTGGTCGGCTTCGGCACCTCCACGCCCGAACTGGTCACCAGCCTGCAGGCGGCGTTCGCCGGATCACCGGGCATCGCGGTTGGCAATGTCGTTGGATCCAACATCTCCAACGTCCTGCTGATTCTGGGGCTGGCGGCGCTGCTTGCGCCCATCCTCGTCGATCGGCGGGCCTTCCTGCGCGACGGGCCGGTCCTCGCGGTGGTCACCGGCGCGGCCATCTGGGCGCTGCTGCAGGGCGCTTTGACGCGCGAGCTGGGCCTGGCGGCCGTCGGTATCCTGGTCGTCTACATTCTCGTGGTCTGGCTGCTGGAGCGGCGGCGGCCCGATCCCGAAGGCGAGCGGATCGAGGACGAAGGGACGGCGAAGTCGGGACTGGGTGGTTCGCCCTGGCTTTCCCTTATGCTGGCTGTTGTGGGGATCGGCATCACCATCGTCGGCGCCCGTTTCCTGGTCGACGGCTCGGTATCGCTGGCGAGGAACCTTGGGATCTCCGATACGGTGGTCGGCCTGACCATCGTGGCGGTCGGCACCTCGGCGCCCGAGCTAGTGACGAGCATCATCGCCGCCCTGCGCAGGCAGGGGGACGTGGCGCTGGGCAACGTCATCGGCTCGAATCTCTACAACCTGCTCGGCATCCTGGGGATCACGGCGCTGGTCGCGCCGATCCCCGTGCCGCCAGACATCCTGCAGATCGACATCTGGGTCCTGGCGGCGGCGACCTTGACGATGATCGTCTTCGCGATTCGTGGATCGAGGATCGGCCGGACTGAGGGCCTGCTGCTCGTTTTGGGGTGGCTGGCCTACACCGCCTGGCTGATCTGGAACGCTGGCGTGTTCGCCATCTGAGGCGAGGCGAGCCTCAGTCCTCGCGCCACATCAACTGAACGTCCGAATTCTTGCCGGCGCCGCTGGCGATCACCTGCATGGCGCCCTGGCCCTCGCCGTTGTCGCCCGCGGTCAGCATGTAGACTGATGTGTCGATCTGGGTGTTCATCGTGATCGGCTTGCCGGCGGCCTTGGCCTTCTCGACGTAGAAGTCGATCACCTCCCTGGGCGAGGCGGCGACCGAGTAGGTGACCGTTCCGCCCCGTCCCACGCCGCTTTCGCCGATCACGCTCTCGGATACGCGGGCGCCCGGGAACAGCGGCGCATAGGCCGGGGTGTCGAGCTTGCCGCCGCCCGTACCCACCGAGTGGACGGCGCCCTCGGTGGTGATCGATTGGCCGGGCGCGAGCGCGGGCTGTTCGGCCGGCGCTGGCTCTGCGCCAGGCGCACGCGCATCGGACGAGCGTCGGGGCGCCTCTGCGGCCGGGGCGCCGGCTTCGCGCGAGGTCTCCTCGGAGGTGCGACCACAGGCGCCGGCCAAGGCCAGGACGGCGACGAGGGCGAAGGCGTGGCGCTTCATCAACAACTCCTGGCGGCCTCCCGGCGGGACCGGGTGAAGCGAACGGAATTTGGCGCGGTCGGCGCCGACAGGCAACGCGGATGCGCGGCCGGTCCGTGATTTCTTATGACGGATGAATGGGGCCTCGCGGCGACCATGGCGGGACCGCCCGGCGCCGCCCGTGTCGGACACCCGACACCAAAAGGGCCGCCGAAGACGGCGGCCCCTGGCGCTTGCGGATCAGGCGAACAGCTTCTGCCAGCGCCGCTTCTCGCGGCCCTTCCAAGCGCCGCGGTGATAGGCGTCGGAGCCGATCAGCGGCACCACCGTGGTGGCCTCGGCGAAGACCATCTGCTCGTAGGTGGTCGAGACCTTGCCCCAGCTGGCAGCTTCCTTGAGGGTCGAGGAGGAGCAGGCGCCGTCGCGCACGTCGGCGACGGTGATCTGGACCGCATACTTGTGCATGTCGGCCTCGACGCCGAGGATTTCGGCGCAGACGACGGTGTCCTGGGCGAAGTTCTTCGGCACGCCGCCGCCGACCATGAACAGGCCGGTGGTGCCCGCCGCGATCTTGATGTCGGTCAGCTCGCGGAAGTCGGCGATGGCGTCGAGCATCATGTAGGGCTTGCCGGCAGCGGCGCGCTCCTTCTGGTGCTTGACGAGGCCGAAGCCGGCCGAGCTGTCGACGAAGGCCGGGCAGAAGATCGGCACGCCCTCTTCATAGGCGGTCTGGATCAGCGAGCCGGGCTTCTTGGCGTTGCCCTCGCTCAGCCACTTGCCCATCTCCCAGATGAACTCACGGCTGGAATAGCCGCGCGGCTCCAGGCGGTTGGCGATCTCCAGGATGGTGTGGTCGCAGGCCTGGAGCTCTTCCTCGTCGATGTAGGTGTCGTAGATGCGGTCGATGTAGTTGTCGCGCAGCACGTTGTCGTCGACCGGGCCGGCGGCCTGATAGTGCTTGAAGCCCAGGGCTTCGAAGAAATCCATGTCGACGATCGAGGCGCCGGTGGCGACCACCGCGTCGATCATCCCGAACTTCACCATGTCGCGGTAGACGTGCATGCAGCCGCCGGCCGAGGTCGAGCCGGCGAGGATCAGCCATGGCGAGCAGTCCTTGTCCTCGATGGCCATGTTGAAGATGTCGGCGGCGCGGGCCGTGTCACGGCTCGAGAAGCTCATCTTGCGCATCGAATCGATGATCGGACGGGCGTCGAAGCTGGTGATGTCGACGTGCTCGACGGTCGTGCCCAGCAGCTGGGCCTTCATGTTGGTCGGGGGGACGGGAGCGTTCATCGCTTTCAGGTTTCCCTTGGAGTTAGAGCGCCCGTCACCATAGCTGAAAGACCGGTCGGACGGAGCGACGACCGGTCCCAAGACCTTTCCGCTCATCCCGAGCCAAGGCCGGGATCCAGAAGAAACCCGCAAACAGCGGAGATGGTTCTGGACCCCGGCGTTCGCCGGGGTGAGCGGAGAAATTTACTTTCTGCGCCGTTTCCTGCCCTTGGGCCGTGACAGCCGAACGACATTGCTCTGCGGCTTCGGCGCCGGGATCGAGCGGCGCGCCAGGCCGAACATCGAGGCCATCGGGGCGTCCGACACCTCGACCATCTCGGTCTCGCCAAAGCCGTTGAACCGGGTGGTCATGGCGACGCCATAGGCGCCGAGCATGCCGATCTCGATGAAGTCGCCTTCCTGGATGTCCGTGGGCAGGTAGAAGGGCCCCGGCATGTGGTCCATGGAATCGCAGGTCGGGCCGTAGAAGCGGAACGGCTTCAGGTCGCCCTCGACCTCGCGCGCCTCGGCGCCTTCGCCCCGGTACAGCTTGACCGGGAAGGGCCACTTGACGTGCGCGGCGTCGAACAGCGAGCCGTAGGACCCGTCGTTCAGATACAGCGCCTCGCCCTTGCGCAGCTCGACCCGGGTCAGCAGCGAAGTCGATTCGGCGACCAGCGCCCGCCCGGGCTCGCACCACAGCTCGGTCGTCTCGGACACCGGCATCTCGTTGAAGCCGCGCTCGATGGCCGCGAAGTAGTCGTCCATGTCCGGCGGGATCATGCCCGGATAGATCGACGGGAAGCCGCCGCCGACATCGACCACATCGGCGAAGACGCCGGCGCGGATCAGCGAACGGCCGACCTGGGCCATCGCCGCCTGGTAGGCGGTGGGGCGCATGCACTGGCTGCCGACGTGGAACGACACGCCCATGAGGGCGCCCGTCGCCTGGCGCGCGGCCAGCAGCAGGGACGGGGCCTCGAAGCTGCTGACGCCGAACTTGCCGGACAGGCTGAAGTTGGCGCCCTCGGCGTCGACCGCCATGCGGACGATGAGGTTCAGGTCCCGCGCGCCGCCGGTGGCGTCGAGGATCTTGGCCAGTTCTTCATGCGTATCGAGCGCAAAGGTGCGGACGCCGTAGTCGAAATAGGCTTCCGAGATCGCCCGGCGGCTCTTCACGGGATGCATGAAGGCCATCTGCGAACCCGGGGCGTATTCGGCCACGAGCTTGATCTCCGGGATCGACGCCACGTCGAACCGGGTCACACCATTCTGGACGAGGGTCTCGATCACCCACGGGGAAGGATTGGCCTTCACCGCGTAGAGGACGTCACCCTTGAACTTCGACTGGAACCAGCGCGCTGCTGCAGCTACGGCATCGCGTCGCACGAGTGCGACAGGATGTTCCGGAGACCGCTCGCGGACCAGGTCCAGGGGCGTATGGTACGTGTGCAATTCACGTAACCCCCTGTTAGCAGTTAAACCCAGGCCGGCGTTAGCAGCGCATTGGACAACGGGGTCCGCCGGAGCCGCGCGATATGGGGTATGACGCCCCCCCTGTAAAGTGATTTTTGCCCCCGGCGGCCGCGAACTTCGCACGAACCGGCCCGCAACGGGCGGGCGAGGTTGCAGCCCCCGGCCCATTTGGCGTAACTCGTCTGTAAATCGCGGCCAGACCGCCCAGAAGAGACACATGACGCAAGACGCCGTTCTCTCGATCCGGGGGGTCTCCAAGACCTTCGGACAGCGCCGCGCCCTCGATGGGGTGTCGCTGAATGTCAGCAAGGGCGAGATGGTCGCCCTGATCGGGCCGTCCGGGTCGGGCAAGTCGACGCTGCTGCGCTCGATCGACGGGCTGCAGACCATCGACGGGCCGGAAGGCACGATCACCGCCTTCGGCACCACCACCCAGGCCAAGGGCAAGGTCGGCGAGAAGGTGCGCGACGCGCGCATCCGCATCGGCTTCATCGCCCAGCAGTTCAACCTGGTGGGCCGGCTGTCGCTGTTCAGCAATGTGGCCCTGGGCTCCCTGGGGCGGATCGACTTCTGGCGCGGCCTGTTCGGGCGCTGGCCCGAGGAGACCAGACAGGCGGCGATGCAGGCCCTGCACCGCGTCGGCGTCGCCGACTACGCGGCCCAGCGCGCCAACACCCTGTCCGGCGGGCAGCAGCAGCGCGGCGCGATCGCGCGCGCCCTGGTGCAGAAGGCCAAGATCATCCTGGCCGACGAACCGGTCGCCTCGCTCGACCCGGTGTCGGCCCGAAAGGTCATGGAGATTCTCCGCGACCTGAACCGCACCGATGGCCTGACGGTCATCGTCACCCTGCACCAGGTGGACTACGCGCTGCGCTACTGCGACCGCGTCGTGGCGCTGAAGGCCGGCCAGATGGTCTATGACGGCCCGCCGGCCAACCTCGACAAGACCCGCCTCATCGAAATCTACGGCCCGGAATTCGAAGACGTCTTCTGGGAAGGAGCCCCGCAATGATCGCCCGCCGCGCCCTGATCGGACTGGCGTCCGTCGCCCTGCTCGCCCTCAGCGCCTGTGGCGACGGCGGCAAGGCCGAGGACGAGATCACCTTCTCGATCCTGTCGACCGAGTCGGCCCAGAACATGGAGAGCTACTGGGCGCCCATCCTGGCCGACATGGAGAAGCAGACGGGCCTGAAGGTGAAGCCCTTCTTCTCGTCCAACTACAGCGCCCTGATCGAGGCGATGCGGTTCGAGCAGACCGACCTGGGCTGGTTCTCCAACCAGTCGGGCCTTGAGGCGGTCCGCCGCTCGGGCGGCGAGGTCTTCGCGCGGACCTTCGACCCTTCGGGCGTCGACGGCTACAAGTCGGTGATCATCGTGCCGGCCGACAGCCCGATCCGCACCATTGACGACCTGCTGAAGTGCGATCGCACCCTGAACTTCGGCATGGGCGACATGAAGTCGACCTCCGGCACCCTGGTGCCGATGACCTACGTCTTCATCCCCGCCGGCAAGAAGCCCGAGACCTGCTTCAAGACCGTGCTGACCTCCAACCACCAGGCCAACCTCTTCGCGGTGGCCAACGGTCGGCTGGACGCGGCGACCAACAACTCGACCGCCATCGCCCTGAACCGCGCCCGCCAGGAAGGCCAGGCGGACAAGGTGCGGGTGATCTGGGAGTCGCCGAACCTGCCGGAGGATCCGCTGGTGTGGCGCAAGAACCTCGACCCGGCCAAGAAGGAGAAGGTGCGCCAGTTCTTCCTGACCTACGGCCAGGGCGACACCCCCGAAGCCAAGCGCCAGCGCGCCAACGTCGAGAAGCTGAACATCGGCGGCTTCGTCGCGGCCGACGACACCCACCTGCTGACCGTCAAGGAGATGGAGGCCCTGCAGGAACTGGGTCTCGCCAAGGAAAGCGGCGACGCCGGCCGCATCGCCGAGGCGCAGAAGAAGCTCAACGGCATTCGCGCCGAAATCGCCCAGCTCCAGGCCAAGACGCCTGGCCAGGCGCGCTAGAGCAAGGATCCGCCATGAGCGCCGACGCGATTCCCGCCCCGCCGGTGCGCCCCCTCTCGGCGCGCGCCTTCGACGTCCTGATCTGGGGCGGCGTGGCCATCCTGCTGATCGCCAGCTTCGGGCCGGCGGAGATCAGCAAGTTCTCCCAGCTGGTCAGCAACTCGGGGAACATGCAGAACTTCGCGGGAGCCTTCTTCGCGCCGTTCAATCCCACCCGTGACGACTTCCCGGCCACGTTCCTGCAGGCCGACTGGGGCCTGTACATCAGCAAGATGCTGCAGACGCTGCAGATGGCGCTGTGGGGGACGGCCCTGGCCATCGTGGTGGCCGTGCCGCTGGGCCTGCTCGGCGCACGCAACATCGCGCCTGCGTGGATCCAGCAGCCGATCCGCCGTGTCCTGGACCTGATCCGCTCGATCCCCGACCTCGTCGTCGCGATCATCTTCATTACCGCGGTGGGCCTTGGCCCCTTCGCCGGGGTCATGGCGATGATGTTCAACACCGGCGGGGTGCTGGCCAAACTGTTCTCCGAGGCGGTCGAGGCGATCGACAAGGGGCCAGTCGAGGGCGTTCGCGCGACCGGCGCGGGCCGGCTGCAGGAGATCGTCTGGGGCGTCATCCCGCAGGTCGCGCCGCTGTGGACCAGCTACGCGCTGTACCGCTTCGAATCCAACAGCCGCGCCGCCACGGTGCTGGGTCTGATCGGCGCGGGCGGCATCGGCCAGGTGCTGATCGATTCGACGTCCAGCTTCGCCTTTGGCCAGACCGGCTGCATCGTCCTGGTCATCGTGGTCGCCGTATCGATGATCGACCTGCTGTCCCAGGCGATCCGCACGCGCCTGCTGTAGGCGGGCGGGCCCGTTGTCGCACAACTGTCATGCGGGGCCCGTAAACGGCGCGGCAGGACAGCAAACCCGTTGCGAGGCCGCATCATGAAGCGCTGGATCGCCACCGCGACCCTGACCCTCGCCCTGGCCAGCGCCGGCGCGGCCCAGGCGGCCCGGGACTATGTCTGGGCGGCAGGGTCCTCGACCGTGTTTCCCTACGCGACGCGGGTGGCCGAGAACTATGCGCGCAAGGCCGGCGGGCGCACGCCCAAGGTCGAGAGCCTGGGCACGGGCGGCGGCATCAAGCTGTTCTGCGGCGGCGCCGGCGACGCGTATCCAGACATCGCCAACGCCTCGCGGCGGATGAAGGCCTCGGAGTTCGACGCCTGTCAGAAGAACGGGGTCGGCGAGATTCTGGAGATCGTCATCGGCTACGACGGCATCGTCGTGGCGATGGACAAGCGGGCGCCGGACTTCAACCTCAAGCTCGAGCACCTCTATCTGGCGTTGTCTTCGGACGTGCTGCGGCAGGGGCGGTTCGAGACCAATCCCTATCGGCTGTGGAGCCAGATCGGCGCAGGCCTGCCGCCGACGCGCATCCTGGTCTACGGCCCGCCGCCGACCAGCGGCACGCGCGACGCCTTCCTGGAGCTTGGTATCGAGGCCGGCGCGCTGCGCATCGCCCCGATCAAGGCGCTGAAGGATGCCGACGAGAAGGACTTCAAGGCCAAGGTCGACCCGCTGCGCAACGACGGCTGGATCGACGCGGGCGAGAACGACAACGCCATCGTCCAGACCCTGACCCGCACGCCGGGGTCGGTCGGGGTGTTCGGCTACTTCTTCTACGAAGAGAACATGGACAAGGTGAAGGTCGCCTCGATCGACGGGGTCAAGCCAAGCCTGCAGACCATCGCCAGCGGCGAGTACCCGCTGTCTCGGTCGATGTACATTTATGTCAAAAAATCACGGCTGAAGCTGACGCCGGGGCTGAACGGGTTCGTGCGCGAGTTCACCTCCGACGCCGCCTCGGGCCGGGGCGGCTACCTGCAGGAGCGGGGCATGATCCCGCTGCCGCCGGCGCTGCACGAGAAGGTCAAGACCGAGGTCCGGACCGGCCGGCCGATGAGCCGCCCCGCCAAGTAGCCGTCAGGCGCCGCCGGTCTTCTCGCGGATCCATGCCCCGGCCGACGCCAGGGCGCGCCGCCCCGCCGAAAGCTGGCCGGACCAGGCGTGCCAGACGTGGATCATCTCGGGCCAGATCTCCAGGCGCACATCGACGCCGGCCAGGCCCGCAGCCTCGGCCACCGCCACGCTGTCCGACAGCAGCACCTCGGCTCCGCCGACATGGATCAGCATGGGCGCGACGCCGGTGAAGTCGGCGAGGGCGGGCGAGGCGTGCGGGTGGGCCGGGTCCTGGCCCGCCAGGTAGGCGGCGGCGAACTCGTCGAGGCGCTCGACGCTGATCATCGGGTCGAGGTCCGCCAGCCGGCCATAGGCGGCGCCCTGCTGGGCGAGGTTCGCCCAGGGACTGATGCAGAACAGGCCGGCCGGCTGGGGCAGGCCCGCGTCCCGCGCCGCCAGGGCGGTAGCGAGAGTCAGGCCGCCGCCCGCGCTGTCGCCGGCGATGACCATCCGCGCCGGGTCGATGCCGGCGTCCAGCAGGTGCCGCCAGGCCTTGAGGCCGTCCTCGACGGCGGCCGGAAAGGCGTGTTCGGGCGCCAGTCGATAGTCCGGGACCAGGATCGGGCAGCCGGCCTCGGCGGCGAGCCGCGCGGCCGTCGGGCGATGGCTGCGGGGGCTGCCGATGCAATAGCCGCCACCGTGCAGGTAGAGGATCTGGCGGCTTTCGTCATAGCCCTGCGGGACGAGGCCCTCGGCGGCCATGCCGTCGATGTCGACGGGCACATTCAGGCAGCCCTCCGGCAGGCTGGCCATCTCGCCAAAGCCTTCGATGCCCGCCCGCCGCTCGGCCCAACCCTGGGGCGGACTGCCGGCCGGCGGCTGCAGCGCGGCGTAGAGCGCCCGCACCTGCCCGATCTCCGGATCGCGCCAAGTCGTCTGGCTGTCGGTCATCACGTCCTCCCTGGCGACAGGCTAGGACGCCCCGAAGCGCCAGGGAAGGCGCTCCAGGGAAGATAGCGTGATCGGGGGGGCGATCAGGCCTGCATCGTCCAGCCTTCGACGCCCATGGCGGCCTGGCGGCCGGCCTCTGAGCGGGTCGGGTGGGGGTGGCAGATGCGGGCCACGTCCTCGCTGGCCGCGGCGAAGGCCATGGCCACGCAGTATTCGCCGATCATCTCGCCGACCTGCGGACCGACCATGTGAACGCCCAGGATCCGGTCGGTCCTGGCGTCGGCCAGCACCTTCACGAAGCCCTCGGTCTCGTGGTTGATCTTGGCCCGGCTGTTGGCGGTGAAGGGAAACTTGCCGGCCTTGTAGGCGACGCCCTCGGCCTTCAGCTGGTCCTCGGTCTTCCCGACCCAGGCCACCTCGGGGAAGGTGTAGACGACGCTGGGGACCAGGTCGTAGTCGACATGGCCCGCCTTGCCGGCGATCAGCTCGATGCAGGCGACGGCATCTTCCTCGGCCTTGTGGGCGAGCATGGGCCCGTGGATCACATCGCCGATGGCCCAGACGCCCTCGGCGCCGGTGCGGAAGTGGTCGGTCTCGATGAAGCCGCGCTTGTCCGGGGTGACGCCGACAGTCTCGAGGCCCAGGCCCTCGGTGTAGGGGCGCCGGCCGATGGCGACGAGCACGTAGTCGGCCTTGAGGGTGCGGGCCTCGCCGCCGGCGGCCGGCTCGATGGTCAGCTCGACATCCTTCTTGCCGACCTTGGCCCCTGTCACCTTGGCGCCCAGTTCGAACTTCATGCCCTGCTTGGTCAGGGCGCGCTGGAATGTTTTGGCGGCTTCCTCGTCCATGCCCGGCGTGATTCGGGGCAGGTACTCGACGACGGTCACCTCGGCGCCCAGGCGGCGCCAGACGGAGCCCAGCTCCAGGCCGATGATGCCGGCGCCGATGACGATCATTGACTTGGGAACTTCGGGCAGCGACAGGGCGCCGGTGGAATCGACGATGCGCTTCTGGTCGACCTCGACGCCCGGCAGGGGCGTGGGTTCCGAACCGGTGGCGATGACGATATGCCGGGTCTCCAGCGTCGTCTCAGCCCCGTCCTCACCCTTGACCGCGACCTTGCCCGGCCCGGCGATGCGGCCCCAGCCCTTGATGTAGTCGGCCTTGTTCTTCTTGAAGAGGAACTCGATGCCCTTGGTCAGGGCGCTGACGCTGTCGGCCTTCTGCTTCATCATCTGGCCGAGGTTGAGCTTGGGCGAGGCGTCGATGCCGAGGGTGGCGAAGTCCTTCGACGCCAGCTCGAACATCTCCGAGGCGTGCAGCAGCGCCTTGGAGGGCATGCAGCCGACGTTCAGGCAGGTGCCGCCCAGCACCCCGCGCCCCTCGACGCAGGCGACCTTGAGGCCCAGCTGCCCGGCCCGGATGGCCGCGTTGTATCCGCCGGGGCCGCCCCCGATGATGACGACGTCGTACTGCGACATGGGCGACGATTTCCTCCAGAGCGCGTCCCGAGGCGGGGAAGCCGTTCATCGGAACTGGCGCGACAAACAAAGTGGCCGGAGCGAGCGGCCCGACATCGGTCGGGTCACGGGCCCAGGTGATCGGATGGCCGTGCATATGGCCCATCCGGCCGCCGGATGCGAGGGGTCCGGGGCGTTTTCAGTCGCTGTCGTCGCCGGCGGCCTGTGGCGGGGCGCGAGTGAAGAGCCAGATGGCGAGGACCGCGACAATCTCGATGGCGACCAAGGTGATCAGGGCTTCGCGGGCCGAGGCCGCCAGGACCGGCGGCCGCAACACCT
>VFQU01000718.1_pt1 | contig 25006 bp, 26 predicted proteins | sample 3512311 | NCBI WGS metagenome assembly VFQU01 (sample SAMN10412377, study PRJNA504923) | tailings metagenome | isolation source: Relicate 3 Philex TSF3 active mining site | place: Philippines: Tuba, Benguet | collected 2017-08-29
CATTGTAAGCCGTGCCCGAGCCGATCATCGGATAGGCTTCGACGGCAGCGAAACCGATCAGCCGTTCCACCAGCGAAGCGGCGATCCAGTCTTCACCATGCCCATTGGAAATGACGAGGAACCGTTGACGCTCCGCCCCGCCGCTCACGCCTAATTGCCCCGTCCAAAACGTTCGAACGCCTCATGGGCGGCGCTGGCATCGATGTAAGCCTCCTGGCGGTCGACGCTCCAGTAGAACAGTTCATCGAGCGGGATCGGCTTGCCGGTGATCGCGCAGCGCACAAAGGTGCCCTGCTTGAGCACGACATAGTCGCCGTCCATGTATCGTAGTGTTGCCTCGGCGGGAGAAAAGCCCTTGTCGAAGATATTCATTGCTGGCTCCAGACGCTTGCTCCGATTCTATAGCGGGCAGGTCCTGCGATCAAAAGAGGCTTTCCTGCGATCCATCGTCGCCGGTCTTGCCGGATTTGCGACGGGGCGCCGGAGCGCCCGCGACATGGGCATCGATGGTTCCATTCGCCAGCGTGATATGGAGCGCGGTGCCGGGAGTGAGGCTGGATGCATCGGTGACCACATGGCCCTCGCCGTCCTGAACCAGCGCATAGCCACGCGCCAGAACATTGCGATAGCCCAGCGTTTCCAGCAGTTTGCCAAGCTGGCTGACAGTCTGTTGCCGCAGCCCGGTAATCTGCGTCGCCGCCCCGGCCAGTCGCTGCCCAAGAGGATCGACACGCCCGCGCTTGTGGAGGATTTCCGCTTTGAGCGGTTGTGGGCTGAGGCGCGGGGCCAGCCGCGCCAGCGCCCCGTGCTTGCGCTCCAGCGAATTTGCTACTGCAAGCGGCAAAGTCCGGGCCTTTGGATTGAAGGTGAGCCGAGCCCGTTCGACCGATTTGACCAGGGCTGTTTCGGCGCGTTGTTCGAGGACCAAAAGATGCCGGCCGCGTTCGGTCTGTTGCTGCCGGACCAATCGCGGTTGGATGCTGGCGGCAAGATTGGAAAATGTGAGGCGGCGCGTTTGCACGAAATGGCGGAGTGCGCCTGAGAGCTGGCTGGAGGCCAGATCGAGGCTTTGGCGCTGCGTGGCGACCAGATCGGCCGGGCGGGGCAGGCCGGCACCAGCGGCGCGCAACCGGTCGCGCAGGCTCGTCAGGCTGCGCCGGGCCGCCTGACGCTGGCGATTGCCCTGATCGTCCACATAGGCGATGAGTTCGGCCCGAACCGGCACAGCGGCTTCGGCCGCGGCGGTCGGGGTTGGCGCGCGCATATCGGCCGCGTAGTCGATGAGCGTCGTGTCGGTTTCGTGTCCGACAGCGGAAATGACCGGAATGTCCGAAGCGGCGACGGCGCGCACCACCGCTTCTTCGTTAAAGCCCCAGAGGTCTTCTATGGAGCCACCGCCGCGCGCGACGATCAGCAGATCTGGGCGCGGAATTGGGCCATCGGGCGTGAGGGCGTTGAAGCCTTCAATGGCATTGACCACTTCGGGAGCGCAGGTTTCTCCCTGCACCCGCACCGGCCAGACCAGCACATGGCTGGGAAACCGGTCCGCCAGGCGATGCAGAATGTCGCGGATGACGGCGCCGGTGGGCGAGGTGATGACGCCAATGACGCGGGGCAGATAGGGCAGGGCCTGCTTCGTCTCGCGGGCGAAGAGGCCCTCTGCCAGGAGCTTTTTGCGCCGTTCTTCCAGCAGCGCCATCAATGCGCCGGCGCCGGCGGGCTCGATATTGTCGATGACGATCTGGTATTTCGACGAGCGCGGGAAGGTGGTGAGCCGGCCCGTGGCGATGACTTCCAGCCCTTCCTCTGGCTTGAAGGTCAGCCGGGCATAATTGCCCTTCCACACGACCGCATCGATGGAGGCCGCGTCGTCCTTCAGCGTGAAATAGGCGTGGCCCGAAGAATGCTGGCCGCGAAATCCGGAAATCTCGCCGCGCACCCGCACATGGCCGAATTCATCCTCGACTGTCCGCTTCACCGCCTGGGCGATTTCGGAAACGGTAAATTCGGCAGCATTGGTGGGTTGGTCGGCCATGTCTTCTGGTGAAAGAAATAGCCGCACCGGTCAAGGCCATCATTGACCGGTTCGACACTACTCCGCAGCGTCGGGCAGCTGTGCCTGTTCCAGATTGCCCATGGACTGCACGATATGGTTGGCCAGCGCGTCATAAATGCCGCCATAGGCGTGGCTTGCGCGCATCAGCGCGATCTGCGCATCGGCCAGCCGGGGCAGGCCATGATCGTCGCCGATCACCCTCATGCCTGGTTGCAAGGCGCTTTCGGGCAGAAAGCCGACCGCCAGATCAGACAGGACGGCCGAGGAAATGGCCGTCGCGTTGGATGACGTATAGGCGACCCGGTAATCCTTGTTGGTGCGGTCCAAGGCCTCCATCGCGTCCTTGCGCCATATGCAGCATTGCGGGCCACAGGCAATGGCCAGCGGCGCCGAGGCAAGAGCGCGCCCACCATGGCTGGCCACCCAGAACATGCGCTCGGTACGGAACAATTCTCCGAAATTCTGGTCCGTGCCCTGGGTGAACACTATGAGATCGTACCGTCCCGCCTTCATGCCTTCGAGCAATTGCTCGGACGCCATGCAGGACACATCGACGGCGATGCGGGGATGGGTGCGTTGGAAACTGGACAGGATCACGGGCAGCAGACGCACCGCATAGTCATCGGGAACGCCGAACCGGATTGAGCCGGCAAGGTCGCCATCGTTGAAATGGTCAAGGATTTCGGCATTGGTCCGCAGCATCTTGCGGGCGCGCTCATAGAGCACCTCCCCATGATGAGTGAGGGTAACGCTGCGTCCGTCGCGCGAGAAAAGCGTGTGGCCCAGACGCTCTTCCAGCCGCTTGATTTGCATCGAAACAGCTGACTGGGTCTTGTTCACCCGCCGCGCCGCCTCGGTGAAGCTGCCGCAGTCGGCAATCGCGCAGAAGCTCTGCAACTGGTCGAGGTCGAGCGGGGTCGCCATGGCTGTCATCACATAACTTGATCGATAGGATGAAATCTATTTGTTAGGCGAATGGAAGTCCAGCGCGTATATGGAGCATGTCAGATGCAGCCTCGCATCGGCGCGCCGGCCTCCCTCCGGCGTTTCATTCAGGCTTTGGAGATTTGAAAATGGCTCTCTCGCTTCCCGGCGAGCGGTCACTTGCCGCCGACTCGCATGCACGTCCTTTTGGCGCCTTGTTTGCATGGTTCACCCAGCTCAAGCGTAATCGTGCCCGCCGTGTTGTGCTTCAGGATCTTCTCGAGCTCGATGCGTATCGCCTGCGGGATCTGGGGATCAGCCAAAGCGACATTGCCGATGCGATGACCGCTCGCAATGGCCGCACGCCGGGCATGATCCTAAATTCGGCGCGTTCGCGGAACGCCCGCCTCTGAATTTGCTTTCGCGGCCGGTCGTGGCGGCCGCTCACCTATTGGTTCGAACATGATGAGTGCTCGTGCCATCTCCCGGGCCGGTTTTGCCGCCGGTCCCGTTTCCTGACAACTTGCCGGGCCATGCTCCGCATGTGCCCGGCTTTTTTCTACATGAACTTGACGCCAATGGCGTTTTCGGTCCGCCATGCGATCTGGCAGGCAAAGCTGCGGCCATCGCTCATCATCAGTTTGAACTGCGGTGGAATTCCCAGAATGCTCGCAATTTCGAGCTTCGCGCCTGTTTCGGACAGGTTGCGGACCATGCAGTCTATGGTCGAAAACCCGTCATTGAGCACGATCTTGCCGCCCTTAAGGGTGCGTTGGCGCGGTGCGGAACGGTGTTCGTCGGTCATCTATCCTCCGTCCGCCTAGGGGAGCGCGGCAAAGCCTTCCGAAAAGCCATCCAGGGAAACAGGAATACCAACGCCTTCTTCGGGCGTGCGGAACACCACGAAAATGGCATTCGTGCCTTCCGAAAGCATCTTCACCAGGTCATCGTCCAGTTCGACCTCGGCAATGCAGCCATTGGGCAGGCAGCGTACGAAAGCGACGCGACCCATATCGGTGCCATCTATATTGAGGCCTAGCCCATTGGGTAGCAGCACGCCCAGCGGCGCCAGCACGCGCAACAGCCTAGCTTCCCGGTCGGCGGTGCGCAGCACGATGACAGACAGGCCAACATTGGGCTGATCCTCGGCCAACACGTTCTGAATGATCGCGCATTGCTCGAAACTGGCGCCCGGCGGCGTGTCGCAGCTCATCTGCCAGTCGCCATATTCGCCACGGATCGTTCCCTGCGCCATGGCCGGGGCACAAAGCAGTCCCGCCACAAACGCGCCAAGCACCACAAGCCGCTTTGCCAACACCGTCACTCTATCAATTCTCCTGCCGAATCGGGCACATCCCTGCAGTTTCCTTTGTTTCCGCTACAGGCTCCGACCTGTCAACCAAAGGCCCGATTTCCGCAGGTTCTGGCGAGAAAGTGCGGCACGGGTGAGGCGCATGTGCCGCGTGTGGCAGCAATTTGCCGCAGCAGATGCCCGGCGGGCTCCGATAGACTCGGCCAAAGCAATGTGATTTAGGTCAAACACGAGATTTGCGCTCCGAGGTTGAGTCGGGGCGGCGTTAGCTATGCCGCTGTAAAACCCCTCATTCCCGGTGCAAGCCGCCAGAACATGTCGATAGGGGGTATATGGTGACCGGGCAGTTCGTAAGAAAGATGGGGGTCGCTGCTGCGGCTGCACTGGCGCTGTTGCCTATGGTGGCGATAGCCCAGGAAGTTGGCAGGGGCCATCCAGCGCCCGGCCAGATCCATCTTCAGGAATCAGTGACCCCGATCATGGACTCCATCGTGGCCTTCCATGATGGCCCCCTGATGTGGACCATCTCGCTGATCGTGCTGATGGTGCTGGTGCTGTTGATCGTCGTGGCGGTGCGTTTCAACGCCAAGGCCAATCCGGTGCCCGCGCGCTTTACCCACAATACCCTCATAGAGGTGATCTGGACCGTCGTGCCTATTCTGGTGCTGGTCGTTATCGCCATCCCGTCCTTTGGCGTGCTGACCGACCAGATGACCGTTCCCGATGGCGAGCGTAAGTATCTGGGCGCCAACCTGTTCTCCTTCGGTGAAGTTGAAGTGCCTGCCGCTTCGCTCACCATCAAGGCGTCGGGCGAGCAGTGGTACTGGAATTACGAATATGTGGATGAAGGCGTGGCCTTCGATTCCAACATCCTGAACGAAGACGAGATTGCCGCGCTCAAGCCGGGTCAGCCGCGCCTGTTGGCAGTCAACAACGAACTCGTCGTTCCGGTCGATACCACTGTGCGTCTCGAAGTTACGGCCAGCCCGAATGGCGTTATCCATGCCTTCGCCGTGCCCTCCTTTGGTATCAAGGTCGACGCAGTTCCGGGTCGTCTGAACGAAACATGGTTCAACGCCCGCGAAACCGGCATTTATTACGGTCAGTGCTCCGAGCTTTGCGGCAAGGATCACGCCTTCATGCCCATCGCTGTCCGCGTTGTGACCGCAGAAGAATACGAAGCCTTCATCACGGCCTTCACGGAAAGTCGCGACTACGCGACTGCCGCTGCCGTGCTGCCGGCGCTATAAGTCAGGGTCAGGGGAACCAATATGGCGAACACCACTCACCTCGAGGCCCAGGCCACCGGTCACGATCATGCCGGGCACGATCATCACACACCCACCGGCTGGCGCCGCTGGGTCTATTCGACCAACCACAAGGACATCGGGATCATGTATCTCGTGTTCTCAATTTTCGCCGGTGTGGTCGGCGGTATCCTGTCGGGCCTGATGCGCCTTGAACTGCAGGAGCCGGGCATTCAGATTTTCCATGGCCTTGCCGCTATGGCCTATGGCCTTGACGGTGACTCGGCCATCGACGCCGGCAAGCACATGTTCAATGTGTTCGTGTCGGCGCATGCGCTGATCATGGTGTTCTTCACCGTGATGCCGGCGACCATGGGTGGTTTCGCCAACTACTTTGCTCCGCTGATGGTCGGCGCTCCCGATACGGCCTTCCCGCGCATCAACAACATCGCCTTCTGGCTCCTGCCGCCGGCTCTGCTGCTGACCGTGCTGTCGATGTTCTTCGAGGGTCCTTCCGGTGCCATGGGCTTTGGCGGCGGCTGGACGGCTTATCCGCCGCTCTCCACCGTCGGTCACCCGGGTCCGGCGACCGACTTCGTGATTTTCTCCCTTCACGTTGCCGGTGTCAGCTCCATTCTGGGTGCCATCAATCTCATCACCACCATTCTCAACATGCGCGCTCCGGGCATGACGCTGCACAAGATGCCGCTCTTTGCCTGGTCCGTGCTGGTGACTGCGTTCCTGCTGCTGCTGGCTCTGCCGGTTCTGGCTGGCGCCATCACCATGATGCTCACCGACCGCAATTTCGGCACGACATTCTTCGCGCCTGAAGGCGGCGGCGATCCGATTCTCTACCAGCATCTGTTCTGGTTCTTCGGTCACCCCGAAGTGTACATCATGATCCTGCCGGGCTTCGGCATCATCTCGCACATCGTGGCAACCTTCTCGCGCAAGCCCGTCTTCGGCTACATGGCCATGGCCTATGCCATGGTGGCCATCGGCTTCGTCGGGTTCGTCGTGTGGGCTCACCACATGTACACGACCGGTATCAGCCTCAACGTTCAGCGGTACTTCGTCTTCGCCACCATGGTGATCGCGGTGCCCACGGGCGTGAAGATATTCTCCTGGATCGCGACGATGTGGGGTGGCTCGATCACTTTCCGTACGCCCATGCTCTGGGCCATCGGCTTCATCTTCCTGTTCACCGTTGGCGGTGTGACGGGCGTGGTGCTGGCCAATGCCGGTGCCGACCGCGCCCTGCACGACACCTATTATGTGGTGGCACACTTCCATTACGTGCTCTCGCTCGGCGCCGTGTTCTCGATCTTTGCGGGCTGGTACTACTGGTTCCCCAAGATGTTCGGTTACATGTATTCCGAGTTCCTGGGTAAGCTGCATTTCTGGGTCATGTTCGTGGGTGTGAACCTGATCTTCTTCCCGCAGCACTTCCTTGGTCTTGCCGGCATGCCGCGGCGCTACATCGACTACCCCGATGCCTTCGCGCTGTGGAACCGCGTGTCCTCGATCGGCTACTACATCACGTTCGTGGCCATGATCATCTTCTTCTACGCAACCTGGGAAGCGTTCCGGAAGAAGCGTCTGGCCGGCGATAATCCGTGGGGCGATGGTGCCACGACGCTGGAATGGACCCTGTCCTCTCCCCCGCCGTTCCACCAGTTCTCGACCCTGCCCAAGATCGAGTCCTCCAAGGCGCACTAAGCGCGTGATGAAAATAGCGGATCGCGCCCTGCGTGGTCCGCACAACAGGAAAAGCCAGTGGCCTATATCGACGACAGCAGGGGCATGCCCGCAATGGCGGGTGAAGCGCGGGTAGGGGACTACCTGGCGCTGCTCAAGCCGCGCGTCATGTCGCTGGTTGTTTTCACGGCGCTGGTCGGCATGCTTGTGGCGCCTGGCGGCATCAATCCACTGATCGGCTTCATCGCCATTGCCTGCATTGCCATTGGCGCTGGCGCCTCGGGCGCGCTCAATATGTGGTACGATGCCGATATCGACGCCGTAATGAGCCGTACGCTCAACCGGCCCATTCCTGCCGGGCGTGTCACACCCGGCGAGGCGCTCGCTTTCGGGCTCGTGCTTTCCGCTTTTTCGGTCGCTCTGCTGGGTCTGGCGACCAACTGGGTGGCCGGGGCCTTTCTCGCCTTCACGATCTTCTTTTACGCCGTCGTCTATACGATGTGGCTCAAGCGTTCGACGCCGCAGAACATCGTCATTGGCGGTGCCGCGGGTGCTTTCCCGCCCATGGTTGGCTGGGCAGCGGTAACCGGCACCTTGAGCTGGGAAGGTTTTGCGCTCTTCCTCATTATTTTCCTCTGGACCCCACCGCATTTCTGGGCTCTGGCGCTATACAAGCAGGGCGACTATGGCGCGGCCGGCATTCCGATGATGCCCAATGTGGTCGGCGAAGCCTCCACCCGCCGCCAGATCCTCGCCTATTCCGTGCTTCTGGCGCTTTCGAGCCTGCTGCCGGTGGTGCTGGGGATGTCGGGCTGGGTCTATGGTGCGGCGGCGGTGATTTCCGGTGCCGGTTTCATCTGGCTGGCCATCCGACTGTGGCGCGCACCCGAAGGCGCCGACATGCGCCGCGCCGCCCGGTCACTCTTCACCTTCTCGCTGAGCTATCTTTTCGTGCTGTTCCTGGCACTGCTCGCCGACAATATCGTCTTCCGGCTGGGGCTGATCTGACCATGTCCGAAATCGAACAGGCAAAGCTGGGCCCAAATGGCATGACACCGGAGCAGGAAGCGGCCTTCCGCAGCCAGCGCCGCCGTCGCTCGCTGGCTCTGGCCGGTGCTTTGGCGCTTTTCGCTTTGACCTTTTACATGCTGACCATCGTCAAGCTCGGTCCCGCGCTGTTCGACAGGCCGCTCTGATGACCGATTCCATCCTGCATTCCCCAGATCATCAGGCGCCGCGCAACAAGCGACTGGCCCTGACTTTGGGCGGGGTTGTGCTGGGCATGGTTGGCCTGGCCTTCGCGTCTGTCCCGCTTTATCAGCTCTTCTGTCAGGTGACCGGTTTTGGTGGCACCACCCAGGTGGCGACCGACAATCCTAAGGGCGTCATAGCGCGCGAAATGAAGGTGCGCTTCGACGTCAATATCGACAGCAACCTGCCCTGGACGGTCAAGGCCGCCGCACCGATCACCGACCGGATCGGCGCCGTCGATACGGTCAATTACATCGCGACGAATAATTCCGACAAGCCGATGACTGGCATGGCGGTGTTCAACGTCACGCCGGAAAAAGCCGGTGTCTATTTCAACAAGATCGAGTGCTTCTGCTTCTCCGAGCAGACGCTGCAGCCCGGCGAAACGGTGGAAATGCCCATCGTGTTCTTTGTCGATCCCGAGCGTGATGACAATTTCGAACTCAATACAGTGCGGGAGATCACCCTCTCCTACACCTTCTACGCTTCAGACAATGAGGGAAGCTGAACATGGCCGCCATTGAAAAGAACCATGACTACCACATGGTCGAACCGAGCCCCTGGCCGTTCGTCATGTCGGTGGCCGTCTTCGTGATGATGATCGGCGCCATCGCCTGGATGCAGGACTGGACCCCATGGGTGTTTTTCATGGGTCTGGCCGGCGTTCTCTATGGTTTTTATGCCTGGTGGGCAGATGTGGTGAAAGAAGCCAATAATGGCGTCGATCACACCCCAGTCGTGCAGATGCATCATCGCTACGGCATGATGCTGTTCATCGCCTCCGAAGTGATGTTCTTCGTGGCCTGGTTCTGGGCCTATTTCGAAGGCTTCTTCCTCGTCGATGACGTGATCCAGTATAGCCGTGTCGAATGGAGCGGTGGCCATTGGCCCCCGAACGGCGTCGAACTCTTCGACCCCTTCCATTTGCCGCTGTTCAATACGCTGATCCTTTTGACCTCCGGCACCACCGTGACCTGGGCCCATCATGCCCTGCTCGAGGGTGATCGCAAGGGCCTGCGCTGGGGTCTGGCGCTGACCGTGGCTTTGGGCGTGCTGTTCTCCATCGTTCAGGTGATCGAATACACCCATGCCGGCTTCAGCTTCTCGGGCAACCTCTATGGCGCTACCTTCTTCATGGCGACCGGCTTCCATGGTTTCCACGTGCTCGTCGGCACCATTTTCCTGGCTGTCTGTCTGATCCGCGCCGAGCGCGGTGACTTCACTCCGGAACGTCACCTCGGCTTTGAATTCGCCGCCTGGTATTGGCACTTCGTCGACGTGGTCTGGCTGTTCCTGTTTGCCTCCATCTATGTGTGGGGCAGCTGGGGCGTTGCCCTAAGCCATTGATGGCGACATAGGCAGGTTTTTGGGGGCGCGGCATTGGCTGCGCCCCTTCTGTTTGAAGGCAAGTTATGACCGAAACCACGCGCCGCGGCCTCAAATGGACCGATTGGCTCTTCGCTGTCCTGATGATTGTGCTCGCGGGATTCTGCCTGTTTCTGGGCAATTGGCAGATGCAGCGGCTTGCCGACAAGGAAAGCCAGATCGCGGCGGTCGATGCGCGGCTGAATGCCGAGCCGCAGCCGGTTCCGCCCGCAGACCAATGGAATGGGCTGGAGCTGGAGCAGCTAAATTTCCAGCCCGTAACCCTGTCCGGCTCGTTTCGCTACACTCAGACGGTTACCGTCTTCACCAGCCTTTCCGATGCCAATGGCGATTATGGCGGTCCGGGTTATTGGGTGATGACCCCATTCGAGTTGACTGGGGGCGGTACAGTCTTTCTCAACCGCGGTTTTGTGCCGGAAAAGTATCAGGAAGCCGCCGTGATCGGCGACCTGCATGGCGACGATCCGGCGATCGTCACCGTGAGCGGCCTGCTGCGCCCCAGCGAACATGCTGGCTTCATGACACCCGAGCCGAATATGTCGAACCGTGTCGAATGGGTGAGGGACACCGAGCGTCTGGCCGGCATGGCCGATCCGGCGCTGGCGCCCGTTGCGCCCTTTTATGTGGATCTGCCTTCCGCCGGCCCCGGCGTGCTGCCGCAGGGCGGCGAGACCGTCATCAGCTTTGCCAATAACCATCTCAGCTATGCCCTGACCTGGTACGGCTTTGCGGTCGTGGCGGTCGTCATGTTGGGCTTTTGGCTGTGGCGACAAAGCCACCGGCCGGCCGATCCAACCTGAAGCCCGCAAAACCTTGCGGCGCGGGCAGGCTTTGACTAGTTTGCACCAATTCCAGAAGGGCGTTTCCCCTCGATGCTATTTGTCTCCACGCGCGGCCAGGCGCCGGCGCTCAGTTTCTCCGACGCCGTTCTGGCCGGTCTTGCTTCCGATGGCGGGCTTTATGTGCCGCAGAGCTGGCCGCAGCTGACGCCGGACGAAATCGCCGCATTCGCTGGCAAGCCTTATAGCGAAGTCGCCTATGCGATCATCTCGCGCTATGCCGGCGATGAAATCCCCGAGGAGACGCTGCGGGCCATCATCGAGGCGGCCTATGGCAGCTTCCGTCATCCCTCGGTAGCGCCGCTGGTCGAACTCGAACCCGGCCATTTCGTGCTTGAACTCTTCCATGGTCCGACGCTGGCCTTCAAGGACGTGGCCATGCAGTTCCTCAGCCGCGTCATGGATCATATCCTGACAAAGCGGGGCCTGCGCGCAACCATTGTCGGCGCGACGTCTGGCGATACAGGCTCGGCCGCCATCGAAGCCTTCCGAGGCCGCGACAGCACCGATATTTTCATTCTGCATCCGGAGGGCCGGACGTCGGAGGTTCAGCGCCGGCAGATGACGACGGTGCTGGACGACAATGTCCACAACATCGCGCTTCAGGGCACGTTCGACGATTGTCAGGATGCCGTGAAGGCCATGTTCAACAATCATGGCTTCCGCGACAGGGTGCGGCTCTCTGGCGTCAATTCCATCAATTGGGGCCGCATCGTCGCGCAGATCGTCTACTATTTCACCGCGGCGGTTTCCTTGGGCGCGCCGTATCGCAAGGTCAGCTTCACCGTGCCGACCGGCAATTTCGGTGACATCTTTGCCGGCTACTGCGCCAAGATGATGGGTCTGCCCATCGAGCGGCTGGTCATTGCCACCAATGCCAACGATATCCTGCGCCGCACCATGGAGACGGGCCGTTACGAAATGGCCGGCGTCTCCCCAACGATCAGTCCTTCGATGGACATCCAGATCTCGTCCAATTTCGAACGCCTGTTGTTCGAAGCCGGTGGTCGGGATGCGGGCGCGGTTAATCGCATGATGGCGGCTCTCAAGCAGGCGCGCGGCTTTGAGCTGAACGAAACGGCCCTGGCCTCTATACGGCGCGACTTCGCCGCCGGTACGACCGACGAAACGCAGACGGCTGCGGTCATCGCCCAGACCTATCGCGACAGCGCCTATCTGCTCGACCCCCATACGGCCGTTGGTGTCGGCGTGGCGCGCAACGAGCAGGACGGCACAGTGCCCATGGTGACCCTGGCCACGGCGCATCCCGCCAAGTTCCCCGCGGCCGTCAAGCAGGCTGCTGGCATCGAGCCACCACTACCCGGCTGGCTTGCCGACCTTTATGACCGAAAAGAACGGTTGACCGTGCTGGCCAACGACCAGCGTTTGATAGAAGATTTCATCGAGGCGCGCAGCCGCGCGGTTTGAGCGTCACGGCAGGATCGCGGCCGGAACGGCCCGGTTCGGGAGGACCAGTTTGAGCGTACAATCGACGACACTCGAAAACGGCATGGTGGTGCTGACCGACGACATGCCGCATCTGGAAAGTGCGTCGCTCGGTGTCTGGGTCAAGGCGGGCGCCCGCTCGGAACGCAAGACCGAGCACGGCATCTCCCACCTTCTCGAACACATGGCCTTCAAAGGCACCAAGTGGCGGACCTCGCTTCAGATTGCCGAAGCCATCGAAAATGTCGGTGGTGACCTAAACGCCGCGACCTCCATCGAACATACAGGCTATTTTGCCCGGGTGCTCAAGGACGATGTTGTGTTGGCGGCGGATATTCTTGCCGACATCCTGCAGAATTCCACCTTCGATGATGACGAACTAGCGCGTGAAAAGCAGGTGATCGTGCAGGAGATCGGCGCTGCGCGTGACAATCCTGACGATCATGTTTTCGACCTGTTTCAGCAGGCGGCTTATCCGACCCAGCCCATAGGTCGGACCATTCTCGGCACGGTTGATTCCGTGCGCGCCTTTTCGCCCGAGACGGTGCGGAAATACATGCGCCGCAACTATGTGGGCGACCACATGGTTATCGCTGCCGCGGGCAATGTCGACCATGAGGGCCTCGTTCAGGTTGCGCGGCAACGTTTTGCCGATCTCGTGCCCAACGGTGCGCCAGATCCGCAACGCGCTGAATATAAGGGCGGTCAGGAACGCCTGATTTCCGATCACGAACAGGCCCACATCGTTCTCGGTTTCGAGGGCAGGGCCTATAATTCGGACGGCTTTTATGCGGCGCAGGTTCTGGCTTCGATCCTGGGTGGCGGCATGAGTTCGCGCCTGTTCCAGGAAGTGCGCGAAAAGCGGGGCCTGTGTTACTCGGTCTATTCCTTCCACTGGGCCTTCGCCGATAGCGGCGTCTTCGGCGTTGCCGCCGCAACGGGCGAAGAGGAAGTTGAGGAACTGGTGCCTGTGGTTCTGGACGAGCTGCGCCGGGCCACCGAAACCATTTCCGACGAGGAAGTGGTGCGCGTGCGAAACCAGATCAGGGCGGGTCTGCTCATGTCGCTTGAAAGCCCTTCGGCTCGTGCCGGACAGCTGGCGCGCCAGCAAATCCTCTGGGGCCGGCCCATTCCGATGCAGGAAACGGTCGAGCGCATCAATCGCATCACTGCACAGCGTGTGCGCGACGTCGCCGAGCAGATTTTCACCGCTGTATCGCCCACCCTGGCGGGTATTGGTCCGATTGACCGGCTTGCCGATGTCGAAAGCATCGGCGAAAACCTGCAACGCTGAGGCGACCATGTCCTGGCCCTGGTCTTCGCCGGTCCCCCTGATCACGCTCAAGGGCCAGCGAACCCTGCTGCGCCTGCCGCAAAAGCAGGATTATCGGGACTGGTACACGCTTCGTCTCAAAAGCCAGGATTTTCTCCGCCCGTTCGAACCGCGCTGGACAGAACAGGACCTTGCGCCCCGCGTCTTTTCCATGCGCGTGCGCCGCGCAAGGCAGGAAGCAGAGGAGGGCACTGACTACACCTTTTTCATTTTCCTGCAGGACGGACGGAAAGAGATCCTCGCCGGAGGCATCACGCTGTCCAATATCCGCCGCCGCGCCGCCCAGTTCGTCAATCTCGGTTACTGGATGGGGCAGAATTACGCCGGCAAAGGCCTGATGTCCGAGGCGGTCGGTGTGGTGCTGCCCTTCATCTTCGAGACGCTGGACCTGCATCGGGTCCATGCCGCCTTCCTGCCGACCAATCAGGCCTCCCGCCGGGTTCTCGAAAAGAACGGCTTTGCCGAGGAAGGCTATGCCGAGCGATATTTGCAGATAAACGGCCGCTGGGAAGACCATGTTCTGATGGGCCTGACGCGGGAACGCTGGGACGCCTTCCGCCTTGTGCAGCGCCATCGGGTGGCGTGACAAAACCGGGCCGCAACCCATTGTTGCGATTTGGCAACAGGAAACATCGCTTGTCGCAAGCGTCAATCTCCCTTACCAAGTTATCGCCCTCCGGGAGGATGCATTGACAAGGCTTGTCGGGGTTTGCTCGCTCGCCCGCATTTGCCGCCATAAAGAAGTCCAGAGCAGGATATAGCTGCCCCTGATGCGTCATCTGTTTGCATTCGCGATCTGCCTCGTATTCGCGCTGGCCCTGTCGATGCCGTCGCGGGCCTTCGAGGTTATTTCGGTTCCCGAGGACATTAACGCCGTCAATCTGTCCGACGTGATCGAGGTTGTCCCCGGCCAGAATGGTCGCATTCAGCTTTCGACCGCGCCCGATGCCGACGGCATCATTCGTCGTATCGAAGTGCTCGCCAGCCAGCAGGGCACCAATCCGCATTTTGCGCTGATTGCTCTACGCAACGACAGCGACCAGCAGATCGAGCGCCTGCTTGTGGCGCCGTTTTTCCGTCTTCCAGGTTCGGGCGTCTTTGACCCCGACCTTGGCAGCGCGCGCATCACCGCCGTGACGCCTAGCGCCGGTATTCGTCCCGTCCGTCTTTCGGACCCGGAAGCCGATGTGTTCGAGGTAACGCTTGACCCCGGCTCCACCATGACCGTGATTGCCGAACTGGCATCGGACCGCTTGCCGGAACTTTATCTCTGGGAGCCGGGTGCCTATCGCGACTATATCAACGCCTTCACCCTGTTCCGGGGCGTGGTTCTGGGCGTGGCGTCGCTGGCTGCGGTGTTCCTGACCATCATGTTCGTGGTCAAGGGCCGGGGCGTGTTTCCGGCTACGGCTGCCTTTGCCTGGGCGGTGCTGGTCTATCTGCTGATCGATTTCGGGCTGATGGGCCGGCTGCTGGGTCTCAGCGCCAATGGCATGCAGCCGCTTCGGGCTGCGGCGGAGGCCGGCATTGCCACGACGCTGGCGGGCTTCCTTTTCATCTATCTCAACCTGCATCGCTGGCACCTGCGCTTCATTCATCTGGCGCTGGGTCTGGCGGCCCTTTTCCTCGCGCTATTTGCTTTCGCCTTTTTCCAGCCCGCCATCGCCGCCACAATTGCGCGGCTGGTTCTGGCGCTGCTTGGCCTTTCCGGCTTCTTCCTCATTCTGCTTCTGGCGCTGCGTGGCTATGATCGCGCCGTCCTGCTGGTGCCGACCTGGATCATCTTTATCGCCCTGCTGTTTTACGCCTGGATGGTGATTTCGGGGCAAGTGACAAATGATGTGGCACAACCTGCCGTAGCCGGCGGCCTCGTGCTTATCGTCATGCTGCTTGGCTTTACCTCGGTTCAGCATGCCTTTTCCGAAGGCCAAGTTTCGATAGGCACGCTCAGCGAAGTCGAGCGGCGGGCGCTCGCTCTGACCGGCTCGGGTGATTTCGTTTTCGACTGGAATATCGAGCGCGATCGCGTCACCGTCAGCGATGAACTGGCGACGCGGTTGGGCGAAAAGCGCGGGGCTTTGCGCGGGGCTATCAAGCATTGGCTGGATCGCGTACATCCCGACGACCGAGACCGGTTCCGCACCGCCTTCGATACGCTTGTCGAATTGCGGCGCGGCAAGGTGTCCGCCGATATGCGTGTCGCCGGACATGACGGAAATTTCCGCACCTTCCGCATGCGCGTCAAACCGGTTCTGGGTGGCGACGGGCAGGTCAATCGTATCGTTGGCACGCTTCAGGACGTGACCGAAGACCGCGCGTCCCGCGCGCGCCTGCTGCACGATGCCGTTCATGACAGCCTGACCGGCCTGCCCAATCGGCAATTGTTCCTGGATCGGCTCGAACGCGCATTGGTCCGCGCCCGCGCGCCTGGTGGCAGCCGCCCGGCCGTCTTTCTCATCGATATCGACCGCTTCATGGAACTGGAGGAGCGCATCGGGCACTCGGCGGCGGATTCGGTGCTGCTGGCGATTGCACGGCGCATTTCGCGCATCATGCGCCCCCTCGATACCGTGGCCCGCGTCGCCGGCGACCAGTTCGCCGTTATCCTGGCCTCGGAACAGGCTGCGGCCAAGATTGCCGAAACCGCCGAGCAAATTCGCAAGACGCTCAAGGCCCCATTTAATTTTGGTGACCGCGACCTGGCGCTCACGGCGTCCATTGGCGTCACAATCTATGACAGCAATCCCTCGACGGCAGCCGATGTGCTGCGGGACGCGGAACTGGCTATGTACTACGCCAAACGTCTCGGCGGCGACCGGATCGAAGCCTATAGGGCCTCCGCGCGCTCGATTTCGGCCTACAACAAGGCCAGCGAAGAGGATTTGGAGCGGGGCCTGAAACAGGGTGAACTGCATGTGCAGTTCCAGCCGGTGATTGATCTCGAATCGGGCCAGATCGCGGGCGCCGAAGCCCTGATGCGCTGGAACCATCCGACGCGCGGCGTCGTGACGCCCGACGAATTCGTGCCCCTTGCAGAACGCTCCGGGCAAATCGAAAAACTGGGGCGGCTGGCCTTCGAGCAGGCGGCGGCCCAGGCCCGCGACTGGCTGACGACTATCGGTCTGCCCAGCGGCTTTTTCATTTCGGTCAATTTGTCGCCGTCACAATTGGCGACCGAGACCCTGTTGGGCGACATTCGCAATCTCGTGGCGCAGGACCGCACCCTGGCTGGTCACCTTAAGCTCGAAGTCACCGAAAGCCAGGTGATGACCAATCCTGAGCATTCCGCCTATATGCTGGAAACGCTGCGGGAAATGGGCCTGGGACTGGCACTGGACGATTTCGGCACCGGCCATTCCTCGCTCAGCTATCTGCACCGGTTTCCCTTCGACACGATCAAGATACCGGCGCCCTTTGTGCGTATGGGGGCCGATAGCGGCATTTCGCAGACACAGGCGCCGATCATCCGTTCGGTTGTCGCTCTGGCCAATGATCTCGACCTGATGGTGATTGCCGAAGGCGTGGAGACCAATGAAGAAGCAGACCGCCTGCGCGCCCTAAATTGCCGCTATGCGCAGGGCTTTGTTTTCGGCACGGCCATTTCCGGCGCTGAATTGGGCAAGAAGATCGCGACGCAACTGGGGCGGTGAGATAGCTGGTCAGCCGTGGCCCGCTTCCGTGCTCAGCGTTGCCCGTGTGATGTGCAGGCTGGCAAGAGCCTGATCGTAACGATCTTCCACCGGGACATCGAACAGCATTGCCTCGTTGAACGGCGCTGTTAGCCAGCCATTGGCGGCAATCTCGTCTTCAAGCTGCCCGGAACTCCATCCGCAGCACCCCAGCGCAAAGAGCGCCTTTCTCGGTGCCGGGCCGAAAGCCATGGCCTTAAGCACATCGAGTGTCGCTGTGAGGCCGATATCTTCGCCGATCCTGTAGGTATTGCCGCTATTGTAGTCGCTGGAATGCAGCACGAAGCCACGTCCCTTTTCCACCGGGCCGCCGCGCATGACCGCACGCTGCCTGATGGCGTCGGGGAGCCGGATGACCGCGTCCGGGTCGCCCAGGTCGAGTTCATCGAGAATGTCGGAAAAATGCAGGTTTTCCAGCTCGTGATTGACGACCAGTCCCATGGCGCCTTCCGTGCCGTGCCCAACGACCAGAATGACGCTTTCGGCAAAGCGTTCATCTTCCATGCCGGGCATTGCGATCAGAAATTGTCCTTCGAGTGAGCTCATATGTGCATTGTAGGGACGCCCGGCCCATGTGCCAAGCGCGGGCGGGCTCATGCGGTGATGCTATCCATCACGAAGCCATGATCGCCCGCTAGCTGTTCCTTCACCTTCTGCTGCGCTAATTCCCTCCCATGCGCCTGCTTGCCCTTTTGCCGATCCTGATCCTTCTGCCCCTCCCGTCAGTGAGCGCGGGCGAGACGCCATGGCAGGAAGTGGCGCCGGGCGTATCCGTCCGCCTGATCAGTTCGGGCACTGTCGCCAGCAATGGAAAGTCGCTGCTGGCCATTGAGATCAGCATGCCGGACACCACCAAGACCTATTGGCGCGTGCCCGGTCAGGCGGGTCTGCCCACCGAAATCGATCTGTCGGGCTCGCAGGGCATTCTTGCCTATCGTCAGCTCTGGCCCTATCCGCAACGGCACGATCAGGACGGCATTCTCGACTATGTCTACTTCGGCAACACAGTGCTGCCCATCGAGCTGAGCGTCGATGATCCCGATGGCAAAATAGAGCTGCGCGCCACCATGGGCGTATGTTCGGAAATCTGTGTGCCGGCGCAGGCTGACTTCTCCATGCCGCTTTCGGATACCGCCCCCGACAGGCCGAATGGCCTGCGGATTCGTCAGGCCCTTGCCGAGGTGCCGGTTGTCTGGACCGCAGAGCCCTCGCCATTGGGCGATGTCGGCTGGACGCCTTCGCGCGATGCCCTCGTTGTTGAGGTCGATCCGGACGCGGTTGATTTCGAAAGCCTGATCGCATCGACTGAGAGCGGGTTGCCCCTGTTCGGCGCGCCGCAAAAAAGCCCTCAAGCCGACCTAGTACTGCTGCCGATATTGGGGAGAAGCGATATTGCGGCGCTCGACGATCTAGATGTGCAGCTGACCTTCATGACCGATATGGGGGCTTTCGAAGTCGACCGTATCGTCGGGCAGGCCGGCCTTGGGCCTGAACAGTAGTCGCCTGTTTTCCCTGCCGCACTTGTGCGCGAGCCAAAAGCCGCATATCGCAGGTGATTGAGTAGTTTGAGTGCGGCGGCTTCAGCCGCAAGGGGATGGGGCAAATCCACCGATGATAAAGCGCGGCGATCCGATTCCGTCGGTTGCAATCAAGCTGATAGACGCAACCGGCGCGGTCGATACTGACAGTGCCCATGTGCTCGGCCAGGGTCTTGTTGTATTTTTCGCAGTGCCCGGCGCCTTTACGCCCACCTGCCACGTCAATCATCTGCCCGGCTTTGTCGCCAATGCCAACAAGCTGCGAGCGGCGGGAGTCGAGCGGATCGTTTGCGCTTCGGTCAATGACCAGCATGTCATGAAAGCCTGGGCGGAAGCATCCGGCGCGCTTAGCGACGTCGTCTTCATTGCCGATGGCAATGCCGATCTCGCCCGCGCGCTGGGACTGGATAAGGATTTTTCCGCATCGGGCATGGGGACACGTTTCGCGCGATCTGCCATGATCGTGCGTGATGGTGTTGTTGAGGCAATTTTTGTCGAAGACGCGCCGGGTGTGAACGCTAGTGGCGCACCCGCAATTTTGATGGCCTTGGAAGCCGCAGCCTGAACCGCCGGAGCCAGTATGCAGATGACCAAAACGACGACTAATTTCCTGCGCTCTGCGGCCTTTGGCGGCCTCGCGGTTCTGCTGGCAGGCTGTTCCATGGGCGGCCTGATGGGGGGCGGCACACAATCGGCCAATACATCCCTGCAAAACGCAACGGCAACCCCTGCCGCCGTGGCACAGGCGCAGACCAATGCCCTGCCGGTGATCGCCACCGAATGCCCGCCGATCAAGGTACGGCTGGGCGGTGAAGCCATGTTCTACTACGGCAGCGGCCGCACGGGCGATCCCAAGGCGCTGCAATATCAGGGCGTCATCGACGAGGCGACGCGCAATTGCGTGGTCTCCAACGGCCAGATCACCGTTAATATGGGTGTCGCCGGGCGTGTGCTGCTTGGCCCGGCCGGCAAGCAGACCTCGGTCAACGCGCCGATCCGCTTCGCGGTGGAACGCGACGGACAGGCTATCTATTCGGAAAAATACACCGTGGCCGTGCCGATCACGCCGCCCGCACAGACGGCAGAATTCGCCAAGGTCGTGCAGAACGTGTCCATCCCCTATCTGGGCGGAGAAACCATCACCATCTGGGTTGGCTTCGACACCAGGGGCTGAGAACCTACGTCCTGTCGTAAATGAAAAGGCCCGGATCGCTCCGGGCCTTTCCTTATTCTGCCGCCTTGGGCAGATCTTCCGGCTTTTCCCATTTCAGAATGGGCTGGCGGGCCGCCCTTGTTTCGTCGAGACGGCGGCGCGGAGCTTTCATCGGGGCCGCAAGGAAGCGTTCCGTATTTCCGGCCTTGGCGTCACTCGCCAGGTCCGCCATGACATCGCAGAACCGGTCCAGTGTCTGCTTGCTCTCGCTCTCCGTCGGTTCGATCAGCATGGCTCCATGCACGACCAGCGGGAAATACATGGTCATGGGGTGGAAGCCCTCGTCGATCATCGCCTTGGCGAAATCGAGTGTGGTGATGCCAGTCCCCTTGAGGAAGCTGTCGTTGAACAGGGCCTCATGCATGGTAGGATAGTCAGGGAAGGGCACCGAGAACAGGTGCTGCAGTCGCGCCTTGATATAGTTGGCGTTGAGCACCGCATCCTGGGCGGCCTGCGCGAGGCCATCAGCGCCGTGGCTAAGCATATAGGTCAAGGCGCGGACATACATGCCCATCTGGCCATGGAAGGCCGTCACGCGGCCCAGGGCCTGATCCTCGATATGCTCGACCAGTTCCAGCTCATCGGCGCCCTTGCGGACGAAGGGAACCGGCGCGAAGGGCGCGAGAGCCTCAGAGAGCACAACCGGGCCCGCGCCCGGCCCGCCGCCGCCATGCGGCGTCGAGAAGGTCTTGTGCAGGTTGATATGCATGGCGTCGATGCCGAGATCGCCAGGACGCACCACGCCCATAATGGCGTTGAAATTGGCGCCATCGCAGTAAAAGAACGCACCGGCCTCATGCACGGCTTTGGCAATCTCGATGACCTGCGGCTCGAAGAGGCCGCAAGTATTGGGATTGGTTAGCATGATGGCCGCAATGTCAGGCGATAGGGCCGCCTTGACGGCCTCGACATCCACCGTGCCGTCGTCGCGCGCGGGAACAGGCTTGACCGTATAGCCAAGGAAGGCGGCGGTCGCCGGATTGGTGCCATGGGCGCTTTCGGGAACGAGCACGATTGTGCGATGCGCCTCACCCTTGGCGTCCTGCGCCGCCTTGATCGCCATCATGCCCAGCAATTCGCCATGGGCACCCGCTTTGGGCGAAAGCGCGACAGCAGCGGTGTTTGTGAGGGTCATCAGCCAATGTGAGAGCTGGTTCATCAGCTCCAGTGCACCCTGCACAGTCGAGACCGGTTGCAGTGGGTGAATGTCGCTAAAGCCCGGCAGGCGCGCCATTTTTTCATTGAGGCGCGGATTGTGTTTCATCGTGCACGAGCCGAGCGGATACATGCCCGAATCGATCGAATGGTTGACGCGAGAAAGCCGTACATAGTGGCGCATGGCCTCGGGTTCGGTGAGGCCCGCCAGATCGAGCCTGCTCTTGCGGCCGAAACCACCAAGGCGATCTGCACTGATCTCGACTTCTGGCAGGTCGACGCCGGAATGCTCGGTATCGCCAATTTCGAACAGCAATGGTTCGTCTGGCAGAAGTGCCGAGCCGGAGGCGGATGTGCCGAGCGTGCCGATACCGGTCGGGCGGCCTTGCGTATTCATGCTCATGCCAGTTCCTCCGTCAGGGCGGCCGCTAGGCTTGCTATGTCGCCTTGCGTGGTGAGTTCGGTGGCGGCCAGAATGATGAGGTTTTCTATGGACTTGTCACCTGGCAGGAGACGGCTGACAGGAACGCCGGCCAGGATACCGCGCTTTGCAAGGCGCTCCACCAGTCCGGCGGCGGGCTGGGTCACGCTGATGGTTATCTCGTTGAAGAAGGTCTTGTTGAGGACGCGCACGCCGGGCACGCCGGCCAGTGTGTCGGCCAGAAGGATCGCATTGGCATGGTTGAGGCGGGCCAGTTTGGTGAAGCCGGCTTCGCCCAAAAGGGCCATATGAATGGAGAAGGCCAGGGCGCAAAGCCCTGAATTCGTACAGATATTTGAGGTCGCCTTCTCGCGGCGGATGTGCTGTTCGCGGGTGGAGAGCGTCAGCACGAAGCCTCTGACGCCATCGGCATCGACGGTTTCGCCGCACAGCCGGCCCGGCATCTGGCGGATGAACTCCTTCCGCGTCGCCATCAGGCCGAGATGGGGGCCGCCAAAATTGAGAGCATTGCCAATGGATTGGCCCTCGGCGACGACAATATCGGCGCCAAGAGCGCCCGGAGCTTCGAGCAGGCCCAGCGACACAACTTCGGTGATGACCACGATCAGTAGCGCGCCTTGAGCGTGAGCGGCATCGGCGGCGGTCTTCAGGTCGCGCAAATGACCATAGAAATCAGGGGTTTGTATGATGATGGCGGCCGTGTTGACGTCGATCTGTTCGAGAATGTCGCCTTGCCCTTCGGGGGAGGGGGAAAGGCAAACGAGGTCGGGGTCGTCCTTGAGATAGGCCTTCACCACGTCGCGATAGTGTGGATGGAGGCCACCGGAGAGGACGATTTTGTTCTTTTTCGTCAAGCGTCTAGCCATAAGCACGGCTTCGGCGGTGCCGGTGGAGCCGTCATAGAGCGAGGCATTGGCGACATCCATGCCGGTGATCTTGGCCACCTGCGTCTGGAATTCGAAAAGCATCTGCAAAGTGCCCTGCGAGATTTCCGGCTGGTAGGGCGTATAGGCTGTAAGCCATTCAGAACGTTGAATTAAATGGTCGACCGTCGCGGGAACATGGTGGCGATAAGCCCCGGCGCCGACGAAGAATGGACCATCGCCCGCCGCATGGTTCTTGCCGGCCAGTGCGCGCATATGCGCCTCGACCAGGAATTCGGGGCTATGTGCAGGTAGATCCAGCACAAAATTCTTGAGGGCGGCCTTGGGAACGGCGCTGAACAGGGCGTCGATGTCGCTGGCGCCGATAGCCCTAAGCATTTCGGCGCGTTCATGATCGGAATGAGGAAGATAGCGCATTGATTTACTTCGTCAAATCCGCGTAGCCGGCAGCATCGAGCAGGGTGTCGATCTCGCTCGCATCGGCGATTTTCACCTTGAAAATCCAGCCTTCCGTTTCGGGCACAGAATTTAGCAGATCGGGCGAATTGGTTAGCAGACTGTTAACCTCGACAATCTCACCAGACACCGGAGCGTATATTTCTGAGGCTGCTTTGACAGATTCGACCACAGCGGCCTCGTCGCCCTTCCGGACAACCTTGCCGATGGTAGGGAGTTCGACAAAAACGATGTCGCCCAACTGCTCCTGCGCATAGTTGGTGATGCCGACAATGCCGGTATCGCCATCGACGCGAATATATTCGTGATCGGGGGTAAACTTGGTGGTCATGGCGGGGGCCTCAGGCTGATTTGCGGAAATAGCGGTGGGGAACGAATGGGGTGGCGGTGACTTCAGCAGGCTGGGCGCGGCCGCGCACCGAGACCTGAAGTCTTGTGCCAGCGCCGGCATAGGCCGGCGGCACGAAGCCCAGCGCAATGGCCTTGCCGAGCGAGGGGGCAAAACCGCCGCTGGTGACCACGCCGATGACCTTGCCATCAGAATCGAGGATTTCGGCGCCTTCGCGGGCGGGGGCGCCTTCCACGAAGAGGCCGACGCGTTTGCGGGACAATTGCCCATCTCGCTCGGAGAGGATGCGGGACGCACCGGGAAAGTCGGAGGCCTCGCGGCGGCGCTTGGAGACAGCGAAGCCCAGATCGGCTTCGATGGGGGAGGTGGTCTCGTTGAGGTCGTGACCATAAAGCGGCAGGCCGGCTTCGAGACGCAGGCTATCGCGCGCGCCGAGGCCAATGGGCTTGACGCGGGGATCGGACAACAACGCCGCCCAGAGGTCGGGCGCCTTGGCCGGCGAGCAGAGAATTTCAAATCCGTCTTCACCGGTATAGCCCGACCGGGAAATGATGAGCTGCTCGGCGTCCCACTGGAAGTGGCCATAGGTCATGAATCCCAGCTCGACGACGCCGGGAACGCGCGCGGCGAGCACGCCAACGGCTTCGGGGCCCTGAAGGGCGAGGAGAACATTGTCATCGACACGCTGGAAGCTGGCTTTGTCCCCGGCCGCCGCCGCGATACGGGCGAAATCGGCTTCCTTGGTCGCAGCATTGACCACGATATAGAGCGCGCCGGGATGGCGGGGGGAGCGCGCGACCATCAGATCGTCAAGAATGCCGCCGGTCTCGTTGAGCAACAGCGTGTAGCGGATCTGGCCAGGCTTAAGATTGGCAATGTCGCCGCAGATCAGCGGTTCAATCAGCGCGGCCACGGCGGCGTGGTCGGCATCGGCGTCCCCGCTCGGCTGATTTAGGGTCAGAAAGGCCGGTCCCATATGGCTGACATCGAAAAGGCCCGCCTGCTCGCGGGTCCATTTATGCTCGGTCATGATACCGGTCGGGTATTGGACGGGCAGGGAATAGCCGCCAAAGGGGACCATGCGGCCACCGGCGGTAATATGCTGCGCGTTGAGCGGAACGGTGAGGAGATTTTCGGTGTTGGCTTCGGCCATTGGCTCTCTCTGGCTGGACGGCGACACGACAAGGCTCCGCCTCACGGCGGGTATGCGTGCCCCCTCTGTCCTTGCCCTGAGAGATTTCCCGGCTGAGCGCCGGTTGCTCCTTCGGAGAGGCGGTTAAGCCTGCTTTCCAGAGTTTCTGACCTGACTGCGGTCCGTTTGCCTGAGAGTTTCCGGGGCGGTTGCTCCTTCGGCGCTGGCGCTGGGCCAGTCTCTCCCGCAGTCGAGGGCACCATGGGGGAGATTCTGGTGGGCGTCAATTGGGCTCTGGGAGTTGTGCAGGGGGCGGGGCGCCGCAAAGCGCAGGATCGAGCACCCTCCCTTTGCGGGGAGGGGTGGGTGCCCAGGGAATGGATTTGAGTGCGTGGGCACCCCCTCCCAACCTCCCCCGTTAAGGGGGAGGAGCGGCATCGCGTGCGGCGCAAAGATCGGTCAAAACCACCGACCTAACACCCTCCCCTTGACGGGTAGGGCTGGGGAGGGGTGCCCAAGAACTGGACCTTAGCGCGTGGGCACCCCCTCCGAGCTTCGCTAAGGCCCTGCGGGCCAAGCTGCGCTTGCCTCCCCCGTCAAGGGGGGACTGTTCACTTGAGACTCTCGATGCGCTTTCTTTCGAGGAAGATGTCGAG
>VFQU01000719.1_pt1 | contig 24966 bp, 23 predicted proteins | sample 3512311 | NCBI WGS metagenome assembly VFQU01 (sample SAMN10412377, study PRJNA504923) | tailings metagenome | isolation source: Relicate 3 Philex TSF3 active mining site | place: Philippines: Tuba, Benguet | collected 2017-08-29
GACCACGCCTTCACATCTTCATACAAATACATCAGCGCGGACGGTCGCGATTATCAGCCAGAAGGGCGGTGCGGGCAAAACCACGCTGGCGATCCATCTCGCTGCCGCGGCCGCCCGTGCCGGGCGCGTCAGCCTGCTGATCGACACGGACCCGCAGGCCAGCGCTTCGCAATGGGCGGAGTGGCGGCAGGGCGTCCCGCCCGAGGTGATCGACAGCGCCCCGCCGCGCATCCCGGCCAAGATCGCGGCGGCTTCCCAGCAGGGGGCCGAGCTGATCGTGATCGACACCCCGCCGCATGCCGATCTTGCTGCCAGCAAGGCAGCCGAGTGCGCCGATCTGGTGTTGATCCCCTGCCGCCCCAGCGCCTTCGACCTCGCCGCCATGCGCACGACCATCCGACTGGTCGAGCTGCTGGCGCGTCCCGCCTTCGTGGTGTTCACCGCCGGGCCTCCCCATGCGCCGCACATCTATGCCGATGCCCGCGAGTTAGTGGCCGGGTTCGGCGGCCAGACCTGCCCGATGATTCTGCCCGACCGCGCCGCTTATCGCCATGCGGTCGCAGCCGGGCAGACCGTGTTCGAGCTCGATCCGGGCGGCAAGGCAGCGGGCGAGATCGAACAGCTGCACATGTGGGCATGTGAACAGCTCCACATGTCCACCTTCGAAAATGAGAGGAAGTCCGCATGAACCGCTTCGCTAACCTTGCCGATCGCACGCCCAAGGATGACGGGGCGGCGCCCCCGACAACCACACCCACATCTGTCGTCGTCCAGGTTCCGACCCCGCCGAGCCGCGTCGGCCGAAAGGCGATCTCCGGCTATTTCTCGCCCGAGCTGTCGCTCGCTCTGCACACCTGTGCGCGGCGTCATGGCCTCAGCCTCCAGGATCTCATGGCCGAAGCCTTCGACGACGTCCTGCGCAAGTATGGCGAGAGCCCTATTGGCCGGTAGTCGATCCCTTCGCCGGGAGGGGAGGAATGGTGTAAGGTTATGAGGTGGTGAGGGAATGTGAGAATGTGCCCCTGTGAAGATGTGAGAATGTGAACGTGTGAACAGGTGGCGGTGCGCCCGATCCACGAGATCGATGAAAGGATGAGGCGATGAGGTTCTGGAACTGGCTGACCGATTTCCTGCTGGGGCCGATCGAGCATGCGCAGCCTCACCGGGATGAGGGGATTTCGATCAATCCCGCCACCGGCCTTCCCATGACGACACCCGGAATCGGCGGTGTCGATGTTGGCGGCAATCCGTACGGGCATGATCTGCATCGCTGGGACGACCATCCGATCGATCACAGCCATCATCATCATGACACGGGCTCGGTCGGTGGCGGCTTCGATCATTGGTCCAACACAGGTGCCAGCGGGTTCGACCCTTCGCGCGGCTACTGATTGGCCACCACGCCGATAGCCTCCGCGCGCCGATCGGTCGGTTCACCGAAGCAGCGGAACAATTATCAGACCAAGGAGATCGCCATGACTGACAGCAAATCCAGTACAGCCCTACGGCTCGGTGCCTTGCCGACCCCGGGCCTCATTACCCGAGCCAGGTTCTTTGCCAGTCGCCATCCGATCGCGGTTGCTGTGCCGCTTGCAATCATAATTGCGTTCGGGGTCGCAACGGTCGCCGCCCTCGGCCTGGAGGTCTCGCCCGAACGCAGAAAGGTGTTCATTCCCGGTGTCGTTGCGATCAGCCTCACCGCCATCGGTGTGGCAATCTTCCCCCTCGTCGCCCGCATGCATAGAACGGCCAGCAGCCGCGATATGGCCGCAGCCCTAGTCGCCGCAACCGACCGCGAACGGCCTCATCTTCTCGCCGAGATCAAAGGTCGGCTCTCCAACGCCTACTGGCGCGCACCTATGACCGTATTCCAGCTTGTCATGATGTTCCGCGAGGTGAGGCAGATGCATGGCGAGCGCGCCTACCGCAAGCATTGCCGGGAACAAGCCGCACGCGCCGAGCAGGAGACGTATGTCGCGCAGCTGGCGGCGGACGGGTGATCCCGCGCAGTGGCCGGCAAAGCCGACTGGCAGCTTTTAGGCCGTTGCACCAACCTTGCTCATAACTTGGCCGGTACGGTGAGAAAAATGCCGGCTAAAATCTTTCCACTTCGCTACCTAATCTCCATTGTTCATGGAGATTTTAGCAAATTAAATTCCAAATAAAAGACATAAATTTACTGTACTTTTGCGAGCAAGAGGACGCATGGTTGCTGCATGATTTGAAAACCACAAATCATGAAAAATCTTTTATTTAACAAACTTTAATTCCTCACGTACTTCATGGCCAGTGTTTCCGCTGTAGCCAGGACCGCCTCTTGATATCCGATCAAATCGCGGGCCAGCAAAGCCCGTATGGCCGAATTGTCGGTCCTCCGACGACGCCCGAGATGGTCCGCTGCACGGCGTAGCGTCGGGCTGGCAAGCGCACCCAGCCTGACGAACCAGTCAGGCAATTCGCGCGTCGGGACCGCATAGCCTTGGGAAGAATACCTGGTGGCAAGGACACGAGCGATATCGACAAGCCAGATCTCGTCGAGCGAGCATATGTAACGGCGGCCAGCGGCGGTGGGTTCGATCATCGCGGCGATGTGTGCGTCCGCTACATCGCGGACGTCGATCGCGCCGAAGCCGATCCGGGGCACCCCGGGAATGCCGCCCTTGAGCATCGCCCGGATGATTTCGATTGACGCTGAGACTTGCGTTCCAAGCATCGGTCCGAAAATCGCTCCTGGATTGATGACGGCCAGTTCCAGGTCGGGATGATCGCCAACGTAGCTCCAGGCCTCGCGCTCGGCCATGGTCTTGGAGCGATCGTAGGGAGTAAGGCGCTGGTCCAGATCGGTCCAGTCGGCCTCCGTATAGACCTTGCCCGCATCGTTGGCCACGCCCCCGGCGATGGCGTTCATCGAGCTTGTCATGACGACGCGCCGGACGCCAGCTTCTCGTGCCAGGCGCAGCACGCGCAAGGTACCGTCCACCGCTGGCCGGATCACCTCTTCGGGATTACGAGGTTGCTGCGCAGGAAATGGCGAAGCGCAATGGATGACATGCGTGCAGCCCGAAACCGCATCGGCCCAGTTCGCCTCAGAGCTGAGATCGCATGCGAAAGCCGCAAGGTCGCTCGGCTTCAATGCGACAGCATCCAGCAACTCGTCATGCCTGGCAAAACTGCGCAACGTCGTGCGAACCTCTGCCCCCAGCGTGTGCAGCTTGCGGATGACATGGCGCGCGAGAAAGCCGGTTCCGCCGGTAACGAGAACCCGGGGGGCGGCGTCGCGGATCAGGGTCGCAATGCGATGATCCGGCTCATTCGGCATCGGGAACTCCGATGAGGTAATGCACGCCGCGTGGCATGGCGAGGCGACGGTCCGTGACTTCGAGCCGCCGCGCAGCGCCTTCGCCAGCCACATTCAGATACTGTATCCAGCCTTCGACCGAACTTGCGGAGTGATCCTGAAACACGGCCACCGCGATGGTGCGCGCGGCGCGATCAAAAGCTATCCCTTGCGGCAAAACACCCTTGAAGACGACCGGATCGCCCAACGCGGTCAGGCGGCCGCTGACCGCATCGACTGCGAACAGACTGGCAGACGATGCCGCTCGCCCGCTTACAAGCCCGGCAGGGAAGCTGTCCGGAAGATAGGTGCGTTCCATGTTGACCGTGGCAATAAGCGAGCCGTCTGGCGACAAGGTAAAGCTTTCCGAACTCAAGCCGGTCGGGATGGACTGGACCACCGACGCCCGGCCGCCGGTCGGGTAGTCGATCACGTGGATCGCCCCTGGGCCGTTCGTGATGCGCGACACCCGCCCCTCGCCCCAACCCGTATCGAGTGCGTAGAGTTGCCGCCCGTTCGCGCCCCAGCGGATGCCGCTGAGGAGTTTGCCGACGGTCAGCGTTTCAGGTTGCAATGCTGCCCCCGCGATGCCGCCGTCCGGCCGCCGTCGCACCGTCACGAACCCCACCCCGCCGCTGCCGAGGTTGACGGCGATTACATCGCCCGACGGATGCCAGGCCACACCTTCAAACCGCCCGGCACGCGGACCGATACCCACATCCGAGACGAGATCGATAGTGATAGGGGCGGATGGCACCCCGTTATCGAGCGGAAACAGCTGAAGATCGGCGGCGGCGTCCTCTGAAGTGACAGCGAGTGTCCGCCCATCGGGCGACAATGTCACGCCGGTCGGCAGCGCGGCGGTCTCGAACTTGCCCAGCAGCCGAACCGCGCCGCGTTCCAGCGCCACGATCGTCAGCGTGCGTCCCGGCGGCAGTCCTGCTTCGATTGAATCGATCTTGGTTGCGGCGGGGGCTGGCGGCTGTCGCCCTTCGATGATGTAGGCAAAGCGCCCGTCCGGGCTTAGCGCCATGGCCCCCGGCCATGTGGTCACACTGTTCGAAGCGGCGGCCTGTGCCAGGACGGCCGGCGTCATCCCGTCGCCGATCAGGGCGACGAAATCAGGCTGATCCAGCTTCGGCAAGAGATTCCCGTCGGCATAAGCGAAGCCTGGCATGTCGGTGTCGACAAGCGCGAGCAGTTCGCCATCGAAGCCGCCGAAGGGCACTGGTTGCGAAGTGACGGTCGTTGCACAGCCGCCCAGAAGGGATACCATGAGCCCCGCTGCAATCATGGTTTTACGCATCGCCAACTCCACCGCCGCAAGGCGTTTGTTTTGACGGCGCTTTGTCTGGCGAGCGATAGCGTGTTTGCGCACAGCCACTGTGCATTTGCGGCTCAGTTGACGAGCACGACACGAAAATCGTTGACGTTGGTGCCGGTCGGCCCTGTCACAACGGCATCGCCGAGCGCATCGAAGACTGTGGCAGAATCGCTGTTCGAAAGAGCGGCCCGAGCGCAGAGGCCGAGCCGATCTATTCGCTTAATCGTCAGGGGGCCAACGACTGCTCCTGCATTTCTGGTCGGGCCGTCGATTCCGTCGGTATCTGCGAAAATGGCACGGACATGTTCGCAGGTTCGAACGAGTGCCGCGAAACACAGCGCAGTCTCGGCGCTGGGACCGCCATAGCCGTCGCCGCGCACGGTCACGGTTGCCTCGCCTCCGGAGATTATCGCGCGGCGCTCGCCCTTTTCTGCCGCGGCAATGGCCGCCAATGCGTGGGACATCGCGATATCGTGCGCATCTCCGTCGAGCTGCCGCGCGAGGACGGTGACTGCGTAACCTTCCGCTTCGAGCATGTCGCGAACCGGATCGATCCAGATCGAGGCGGGGATGATTTCAGTGTCGATTGCTCTGAAGCACGCCAAGCCCGGCTTTGGTGTCTCGTTCGCAGGATCGGCCAAGGCAGCGGCTATAGCGGGAGGGATCGCTACGTCATGGCGCGCCAGGATCAGCCGGGCATCGTCGAGCGTCGTCGGATCGGGCGAGAACGGCCCGGATGCTATCAAACCGATATCGTCATCGGGCACATCGGACAGCGCAAGTATGTCGATGCTGCCAGCATTCGAAGCCAGCGCTAGCTTGCCGCCCCCGATCTGGCCGAGATGTTTGCGCACCGTGTTCAGCTCGGCAATATCCGCGCCCTTGTGCATCAGCGCCTCGATCAGCGTCGCAAGTTCCCGGATCGACACACCAGCGACCGGCAGCGTGGCAAGCGCCGAGCCACCCCCTGACAGTAGCACGAGCAGACGGTCAGCTGGCTGAAGCGTCCCCATCAGGGCAAGCGCTTGCCGTGCGGCCTCGGCGCTACGCTTATCCGCGCGTGGATGACTGCCATGCACCACCGGAAATGGCAGCGACAGCTCGTCGTGACCATGAGGGGCGATGACGAGGCCGGTCGGAGGCTCGACGAGCGGCCATTCCGCAACCAGTGCTTCCGCCATGCCGAGCGCGCCTTTGCCCAGCGCAAGGATTACAGCGCGGCCTGTCGGCGGGTCGCAGCGTAGGCGGGCAAGCAGACTGCTGGCGCGGACAAGCTGTCCCGGTGATGCGGCATCGATTGCTACCCTGAAGGCATGCCGCAGCAAAGCTTCATGGGCACCGTAACCGCTCATGCGATGCTGCCTTCGGCAAGGTGCGCGGTCAAGGCCTTGATCACGCAATCGCCCATCGCCGCGCGGCTTTCGTGTGTGGCGCTGCCGATGTGCGGCAGCAGCACACAATTGGGCGCGGTATACCAACGCGGATCAATGTCTGGCTCGCCGCGAATGACATCGAGCCCAACTCCCCCAAGCCGGCCTTCGCTCAAGGCCGCCAGAACGGCGTTATCATCGATCAAATCGCCGCGCGCGGTGTTGATCAGGCATGCACCGCGCCGCATCCTGCCGATGGCCGCCGCATCGATCAGATTGCGGGTCTGCGCGGTTGACGGCACGTGCAGGGACACAACATCGGCTACTCCCAGGAACGCCTCCCAATCTAATACGGCCCGCGCCCCGATCGCATCAAAGGGTTCGCGCGCCGACCGTCCCCAATAGATGATCTCCATACCGAACGCCTGCGCGCGCCGCGCTGTCGCAAGGCCGATCGCGCCCGGTCCGACAATACCGAGCACGCGCCCGGCAAGATCGTGACCGAAGATCTGATCGGGACGCCAGCCTTGCCATTCCCTCTGCGCGATCAGTCGCTGGCCCGCCGCCGCGCCGCGCACTGTCATCAGGATCAAGAGCATGGCGATGTCGGCGGTGGCATCGGTCAGCACGCCGGGCGTGCGGGCGATGGCGATCCCGCGCGCGTCGGCAGCCGCAATGTCGATATGGTCGATCCCGGTCGAATAGCTGGCGATCATTTTCACCGAAGCAGGAAGGGCCGCGATCAGCGCCGCATCGATGACATCGCCTGGCGCGACGACAAGAGCATCGGGTTCGCCGAGCCACGCGAGAAAGGCTTCTGAGCCGATCTCGCGCAGCACCAGCACTTCCAGCGCGAAACGATCCCGCAATTGCGCTTCGACATTCGGCGGCAATCCGGTCGTCGCGACAATCCTGCGCATCATGCGTTCGTCAGGCCGAAGCCGGTTGGTCGGCATGCGCCTTGCCGGTCCAGCGACGCTCGACTTCCGAAGGATCGAAGCCGCTTGGCCATTCGGTGCGGATATGCCGGACAGCCGCCTCTTCCTCTTCGGTCAGGCACATCGACACCCGGCCCGCAATCACCGGATCATCGCCGGTCAGCGGCGGGGTATGGATTTCCAGCACGACCAGAGGTTCGTCGCCCGTTACCCACGCCCAATGCACGGCATCAGCCGGGATCCGGCTGACACTGCCCGCGCCGCCGTGAAAGCCGTGGTCTTCGACAAACAGCCAGGCCGATCCCGACAGCACGTAGTTGATCTGCTCGGCTGCGTGTTTGTGCGGTTTGGAATGATAGCCGGGGCTGCGGGTCGCCAGAATGATCGAGCAGTCGCGCCCATGCGCGACCTGCGCGGTGATCGATCCGGCCGCCAGCATGGCTTTGGGCACAAGTTCCACATGTGGCCAGCTGTCGGCAGCGATCGCCAACTTGTTCAGATCGCCGGTAATGCTCATCGCCCTCTCCTCTTCGTCATGGGCGTTGATCGCTAACTTGCCCGAGCGGCGGCAAAAGCATCAAGATCGAACAACGATTGTGCGCGACTGCTCACGCTTTTTGGGCGAGGCTGATCGGGGTATGCGCGGGAAGGTCTCCTTGAATCAGTGGGCGCCCCAACTTCAGATGCCGAAGCAGGTGCCGGTGGAATGCTGTGATGCGGGCATTGCCGCGCAGTTCCTTGCGATGCATCAGCCAAAGCGTCAGGCTGGGATCGGAAAATACGGGCGAACAGCGCACCAGTCGCGCATCCGCATCGCCGATCGCGCAGGCCAATACACCCTTGCCCAGGCCGCGCGTGATCGCTGCGTATTGCATGGCAACGTTGCTGCACACGTGGCGGCGTGTCGAGCCAGCGCTAAGCTGATCGTCGAAGCGAGCGACGGGAAGATGATGAAGCGATGGGGCCAGCCCGATCCATGCCGGGACCGCATTATCGATCGCCTCCGCCAGTTCCCGGTTGATATAGGCTGCAAAGCCCACCGCGCCGATCGGATTGCCGACCTGGCCCGCCGGCGGCTCGGCCGTCAGGGCGAGCGCGAGGTGGTTGTCACCCAGCGTCAGTCCCGACGGTTTTTGCGAGACATCGAATACGATATCGATCTCGGGATGCGCGTCGGTGAACAGCCGCACGATATCCATCAGCGCCTGGCCTGACAGATCCGGGACGGCAAAGCGGATCACGCCCGCCATCGCGGTGTCACGACCCTGCACCAGGGCAAGCGCATCATGCACCTGCGCCTCGATCACTGTGGCTGCCGCGATGACGCGCTTGCCGGCCGCGTTGGGCGTGTATCCGTTTGAACTGCGGACGAAGAGTGTCACTCCGAGCCGCTTTTCCATGCCGCTGATCCGCCGCAGCAGGGTCGAATGGCTCAGACCCAAGGCTTCGCCTGCTGCCGACAAGGTACCGGCCCGCGCCACAGCAAGGCATAGTCGCAGGTCGTCCCAATCGATCTTGTCGGCTTCAGGCGAGGGCATCACAGTGCTTTCTTGGAATGCTGTCCTTCAGGTCGGCGGAAAGCGGAACGCGGCCTTGATCCGCTCGGAGTGGGCAACATAGTCCTGCCGGGAATGCGGGTCGACTGGAGAAACATAGCCTCCGCCCGCCCGCAATGTGGCAATCGCTTCAGCGGCGACCCATTCCGCTGACATACCCTGCGTGCGCCAACGTTCGCCGATGACATTGGGAAGCCGCAGTTCGCCGCCAAACCGCTCGGGCCGCGCGCGCGCCGCATCCCAGATGCGCGTGTTGATAAGGCCGGGACACAGGATGGTGACGCCGATGTCGGAGCCTTCCAGCTCCGCGCGCAAGGCCTCGCCGATGCCGACCACTGCATGCTTGGTCGCACCATAGCCTGCCGCGTAGGGAGCGAGCGGGGTCAGGCCACTGATCGATGCTGTGATGCCGATCGCCCCGCCATCGCCGCGCGCCGCCAGATCCGCAGCAAAGGCGCGCAGAATATTGAGCATGCCCTTGACGTTGACTTCGTAGATCCAGTCGCAATCGCGTTGCGCCATCGCCAGCAGCCCACCCATCGCACCGACGCCGGCGTTGGACCATACGATCGTCGGCCGCCCCAATCCCGACCCGACAGCATCCACCGCATGAGCAACATCGGACGCGAGCGACACGTCGCAACCAATGCCGACCGAGCGCGGCCCGATTGCCGCAATCTCATCCGCGACCTTTGCGGCGGCGTCTGGGTCGATATCGAGCACCGCAACATCAGCGCCGCGCCGCGCCAGTTCCAGTGCCAATGCGCGGCCGATGCCGTCGCCGGCACCAGTGACAACTCCGATACGTCCGTTGAGATCAAGCATGGTGGCTCCTGTCCGATGTAAGATTGCGTGATGGCAGCGCCCTGGCCGCGCGCCAGAAAGTGAAACTGGCGGCCAGGGCGGCGAGACCAGCCACCAAAGCGAGCGCCAGCACCAGCGCACGGGGGCCATGCGCAGGGGTCAGCACATCGCTCAGCGCTCCAATCAATACCGGACCCAGACCCAGCCCGAACATATTGGCCGAAAAGACATGGAGTGACGCCGCAAGCGCCCGCGTCTCGTCGTCCGCGATCAATTGCACGCCCGCGATCGAAGGCGCGTTCCACGCCAGGACCATGAAGGTGGCGGCTGCAAACAGCGCAATGGCTGCAAGCACCTCACCCGTTAATGCCTGCGCGCCGATCAGCGGGGCAGCGCAAAGCATGGCCATCGCAGGCAAGGTAAATTCGGCCCCGTCGTCGCCGCTCTCGCGTCGCCTTTCCGCAAGCCAGCCACTGGCGAGGGTCGCGATCATCCCGGCAAGCACTGTGCTGCCGCCAACGATCAGCCCGACGCGCGAGGGCGAAAGCGCGTAGACGCGTTGCAACACCGATGCGCCCCAACTGCCGAGACCGAACATTGCCATGCCGGACAACGCGACCCCGGCCTGAGCCCACAAGAAACCCGGCCGACCCGCCAGCTTTTCGAGCGAGCGCAATAGTCCCGGATTGGCCGCCGTTTCCTCTCCCCGGCGCGGCTCCGGCACGACCAACAGGCTGACCGCGCCCAGCACGATGCCGATCAGACCAAGCCCGATGAATGCCCATTGCCAGCCAACATGCTGCGCAATGTATCCACCCCCCGCAAACGCCAGCATCCCGCCGACCGGCGCACCGATCTGGATGATCGCGATCATCCGCGCGCGCCGCTCCTCGGGCACGAAACTGCACACCAGCGACCAGATCGTCGGAGCGCCGCCCGCGTCCCCGATGGCCACGCCTGCCCGGGCAGCAGCCAGCGTTACGAACCCTGTGGCGAGCCCTGAGAGGGTCGTGAAGATGCTTGAACCGATAGTCGTCCAGCCAAGGATATGCGAACGGTCGGCCCGGTCCGCCCATGCCGCGACCGGAATGCCGACGGATGCGAAGAACACCGCGAACACCAAGCCAGTCAGCGCCCCTACTTCGGTATCGCTCAAGCCAAGATCGATTTTGATTGTCTCGGCCATGATCGCCATCAGTTGGCGGTCGGCGATATTTGCGGCGATCGACAGAAAGAAAATCGCCAGCACCGCGGGAGAGAGACGCGGCGCTGGCGAGGAGAGGAGATCGCTCTTGTTCACTGGATTTTGGCGCTGAGCGTCACGCCAAAGGTGCGCGGCGGCGCCCAATATTGCACTGCCGGTGGACCGCCGAAGAAGTTGACAGCGCCGAGATACCGCTCGTCGGTCACGTTGCGGACGAACACGATCAGCGACAGCGGAGTATCGGCGAGCGCGACCGTGACCGATCCATTGACCAGCGTGTAGCCCTGCTGGGTCGTATTGGGGATCTGGCCCGCACCGATTGCGAGGAACTGACTGGAAAAGTAGGACGCATCCGCGCGCGCAGCGACCTCGGCAAAATCCCCGAGATCCCACGAAAACGTCACATCCCCGCGCAGCTGGTGCTCAGGTGCCCGTGGCAACCGTGATCCCGCCAGCCCGGGCAAGGGCGGATCGCGAAAGTCGAGATAGCGCGCATCGAGGTATGCATAGGATACGCCGACATCGAACATTCGGTTCGGCCGGACGCGGGTTTCCAGCTCGAAGCCGTCAAGCGCCGCGCGCGCGGCATTGTCGACAAACGACTGCAGCACGCCGCCGCCCAGATCACGGATCGACTGAACCTGAAGATCATCGTAGCGATATCGAAACGCAGTCACGTTCGCCGTCAGACGGCGCTCGAACCAGCTGGTTTTAAGGCCTGCTTCCCATGCATCGAGCGATTCCGGGCGATAGGCAATGGCAGCAATCTGCGCGGAACTCGGCAGCGCCTGAAACCCGCCGGAGCGAAAGCCGGTCGACCAACTGGCAAAAGCCAGCGCATCGTCGTCAATCTGCCAATCGAGCGCGATCCGCGGATCGAAGGACGAAAACGTCGCGCGCTGATCGCGCAATGTGAAGCTGGCGGGTGCGGGCGGCACGCCGGGCGCGGGCGTGATGCCGACGAAACTGGCGATCTTCTCGTCGCGGGTCCAGCGTCCGCCCGCGGTGAAGCTGAGCCCGTCAATCAGTTCGAACGTTGCCGATCCGAACGCCGCAATACTCTCGGTGGTGATCTCGAAATCCGTGGTCGCCTCGAAGCTGGTGCCCGGAATCAGCCCCCTTGCCCGAGCCAGCAGCACCGAGACACTGTCCGGCCCGAAGGTCGTGGTAGTGAAGCGAGAGCTGTCTTCCTTAAAGTAGAATGCGCCAAGCAGCCAGTTGAGCCGTCCGCCGAGCGACAGAGCACCGCTATCTTCGGACGCGAGGCGCACTTCCTGAGAGAATGCGGTCGAAAGTTCGTCCGAATTCTGCCGCCAGATATCGAGGTTGGAGGCGTCCTGATCAAAGCCCTCCACCGCCCTTGATCGCCGCCAGGCAGTGATCGATGTCAGCTCGGCTGCATCCATGCTGACGATGACCTTACCCGAATACTGCGTGGTGCTGCGGTCGATGAAGCTGTCCACATCGAAGGCACCGCGAAACGGGTCGGTCGATATGATGGCGTCAGGCGCGCGCGGGCTGATCAGAACGGGGCGCGTACCGGTGTTCTGCGCATACTCGCCCCCGGCGTCGGTCTCGGTATGCAGCACGGCAAGACTGATCAAGACATCGATGCCCGGCTGCCAATCCAACCGGCCTTGCCCGAGGATCGTGTTGTCATCGCCGCCACGCGCGCCGGTGCGGGTGTTGACGAGGTAGCCATCGTTGCGCCGGATGAAACCGGTGGCGCGCGCGGTCAGAGTGTCGCCAGCGACCGGCCCCGAGATAGTCGCGCGGGCGACCACTTCGTTAAAGCTGCCGATGCCCAATTCGACGATTGCCTGCGTGTCGCTGGTCGGTTCGGCGGTGATCACGCGGATCGCGCCGCCCGTGGTGTTGCGGCCATAGAGCGTTCCTTGCGGGCCCCGCAACACTTCGATCCGCTCGACATCGGCCAGTGCAGTCAGCACCGAAGAGGCGCGCGCAACGTAGACATCGTCGATGAACACACCGATCGCCGGATCGGCGGCATTGGTGAACTGGTCGGTTCCGATCCCGCGCAGATATTGCTGTGGCCGCGCGGTGCTGCGCCCTGTCAGGTTGAGGCTTGGGGCAAGGATCTGGATATCCTGCAAGGTTCGCACTTGGGTGCGTTCCAGCGTCTCTGCGCCGAACGCGCTTATCGCCAACGGTGCCAGCTGCAAGGTCTCGCTGCGGCGGCGCGCGGTGACTAGGATTTCCCCTTGCGCCGCGTCTTCGACAACTGCTTCCGACTTTTCGTTAACGGGTTGCGCAAGTACCGGAGCTGCCGCAATAACGGCTGCGGCAGCACACGCTGCTGTCGAAATTTTCATGTTGTGCCCTCTCCATGTTTTCTGGCGATGTGACACAGGATCAACATGATTGTCGCGCAGCGCTTCTGTGCGACCGCGCACATTGAATGTGCAGAGAAATCACTCAAGTTCAGGGTCGCGTTGCCATTCCCGTTGATTTCGTGACCGAAGGCGGGCGAACTTGCTCGCAGGCGGCATAACAGGCGTCGAACGGCTCCACGCCAATGCGGGCATTGGCAAGCATCCGACGGGTCGGCCGATTGCCGTCCTCGAGCGCGGCGTCCTGCGGCACGATGTCGAGGTCGAAACAGCCAATGTCGAGGGCGCTTTCCATGGCAATCGCCTTTGGACGGTCACGATATGCCTCGGTGGGATGATCGGCAACGCGGCCTGAGAATATCCAGGGCAGAGATCTGTCGCATCGAGATTCCGGCAGCGGCGATGTTCGAGCGGCCACGGGGCTAAAGCGCATGCTGCCCGCCGAGGCAGTTCCCGCCATTCTCGCCAACACTTGCACAGGTCATCCAGTAAGGTGGAGGGGGAGTGGTGGTGTCGATCCAGCAAAGGAGATCGACATGCCAGTAAGCCCCATCGATATCGAAAAACGCATCAAGGCCCTGCGCGGTCAGGCACGGCAGGAAGTGCAGCGCGCACCCTATGCCGTCTACGCCTTGCTCGACCCCGGCAGTCCCGACGAACCGTTCGAGCCCGGCCCATTCAACGGCACCCCATTCTATGTGGGGCAGACCTGCGAGATCGAAACCCGCATCGCCTGCCACCTGCGCTCGCCCCAGCACCTCACCGAAGAATCGGCTCTGGTCCACCGCCATATTGCATGGCTCTTCGCGATCGGCAGACTGCCGCGGCTCGCCATTCTCGAAACGGTTCAGAACCGCAGCCAGAGCCTTATGGCAGAGCTGCGGTGGGGGCAGCACATGTTGCGCGCCGGGTTCGAGCTGGCGAACAACAGCCCGGATTTCGCCCGGTTGATGAGCGCCGAAGAGCTTGAGTTCTGGCTCGACTACCGCCGTTCCAACATGCAGGCGAACGATGCTGTCCGCGAAGGTGTCGCGATTGTTCACACGTGCACATGTGGACATGGTGACAGGTGGATCGATCCCGCCGACCATGCTCTATACCGCTCTAAGCGCTTGCGCCTCACCCGGATCGCGGCGGAAACCCAGCAATGCCCTGGCTGCGGGAACACCTGCGAATGGCGGCTCGACGATTGGGATCTGCTGACGGCCCAAGGGGCACTGCCTTCGTGGCAATAGCGCTTCGGACGCATCGTTCGACCCACGTCTTAAGGTGCTTACCTAAGATCCTGAGGCTCCAATTCGTCGATCCGAAACCAGCGCAATTGCCCATTCCTGTCCTGCACCTGCGCCACGGCGCCGTTCACCGCCACGACCAGTCCGATAGACGATCGGTCGCCCGGTCGCAGATTTCCCCGCCACTCGGCAAAACGTTTGGAAGCGGCCAACGCCGCGTTGCGTCGGGCACGATCGAAGGCTTCGAAAGCGGGTTTGATGACATCTCGAAACCGCGCGATTGCCTCTTCATCATAGACCAAGGCCCGACACGTCATCATCAGAGGATCAGCTGGATTGGAATTTGCACATTGATTGGCTACGACATGATTGAAGGTTACGAGATCTTTCAGACCTCCATCAGAGCAATTCCTGAAGTTTCTACCCGAAACGCCGCTGTTGTATGGGATGCTCAACAGGTGCCCATCGCGTTTCAGCGCTGCCTGCCCGAAAGCCGAGAAGGGAGCATGGTTCAGAAAAACCTCTTGAATGGGAACATTCGCCTCTGGGGAGTATGCTACAACACCTCCTTGCATATTGCACCACCTCCCGAAGGATATAGCGTTGCGCTGGGTCACTCCAATTGCCGTTCCGTCGCGGGCGAAATAATCGATAACGATTGGCCCTTGGGGGTCCGGGCGTGATTTCTCGCCCTCAAGTGTTTCGATCCACTGCTCGAAGGACAGAGCGCGGAGTTCCTCGTCGGAGAATACAGCTTTTTGGGACGCTGCCAACGAAAACCCGAATACCAGCGCCGCAAGACCAAGCAATCGTCCGTTCATACTGCGCATGTCGGCCACCTCCTTTTCGACGAGAGGCGGGCCCGAGCCGGGTGTTCAGAACCCTGCGTCACCACAAGGCGCCGCCACCTTTAGGCGGACCTTGGACATGCGTGACGGCCACCCGGCCGAAACTGGTTCGACCGGCGGTGACGATTTGAGGTTCTGACGCCTCACCTGCGGGACTGACCGCTAAGCCTTGCAAGGAATAAGGAAAGGCGGTGGGAAAGGGAAGCCCTGCGGTTCGCTCTCAAGCATTCAGTCGCAAATATCCTAACTATTGCGACAAGGTCGGCAGCACCTGCTCCTGCCCATCGATCAATGTCGCAAAAGTTGGTTGCAGAATTGAGGAATTTCGCGCCATATCTGCGACATGCTCATTGGCTACGCCCGCGTTTCGACCGACGATCAGGATCTCCGCCTTCAGCGCGGCGAGCTGGAGCGGGTTGGCTGCGAGCGTCTGTTCGAAGAAAAGCTGTCCGGCGCCAAGCGTGATCGGCCCGAGCTGCAACGCATGCTCGACCATTTACGCGCAGACGACGTCGTGGTCATCACCCGGCTCGACCGCCTAGCTAGATCCACCCGCGACCTTCTCGACATTGCCGAGCGGCTAAACACGATCGGCGCCGGTTTGCGTTCGCTGGCCGAGCCCTGGGCTGACACCACCTCACCCGCAGGCCGCATGGTGCTGACTGTGTTCGCCGGAATTGCCGAGTTCGAACGTGATCTCATCCGAGAGCGCACATCATCGGGAAGGGCCGCAGCGAAGCAGCGTGGCGTCCGGTTCGGGCGTCCGGCCAAACTCAGTGCCGAGCAAGTCGCTCTCGGGCGCCGTCTGCGTGAGGAAGGGCAGTCCGTCCGCGAGGTCGCCAAGGTGCTGAATTGTCACCATGCGACCTTGTACCGGGTGCTGGACTGAGGGGTGTCCGAGACCGGTAGAACCGAATGCAAATCGACAAACTGCACCAATGCGCCTCGCCTTGTTGCCGGATCACAATTGATAGCGGCGTCAATTCTGGCGCTGATGGGCGATGCGCTGTTGATCAGGCGGTTGGCGGAGCCGGAATGTCATCGTCGGCCTCGCCTCCGTTCAAGAGGGGAGCTAGGCTATCACGCCAGTCCCGAAGTGATTGACGCGCGCTATCAACCGCCTGCCCTTGGTCGTCCACCTCATTGTCGGACAACAGGCGAGACAGCCAAGCTCCGCCAGGGTCTCGCTCCATCACGCCGACGCGAATGGGTCCGGACACCCCGCCGGGGTTTGTGTCGATTACGTGCTGAATCGCCCAAGTGGTGAGGAACGTAGCTTCACGGACCGATGGCGGCCCAGTGAGGCAAAATATGTCCACGAGGAAGCGAAGGAACGGATCCGCCGAGAGCTTCCCGCTGCCAAGCGCGACGTAGTAGTGTGCCGGATCCAAGAGCCGGGGCTGAATGATTCCCTCAAAAACACAGAGCTGGTGCTGCCCGTTGTGCTCGAAGCCGAGCACCGTGTTAACGTTGATTTGTTGTCCGATCCCCGTGCTGTGGAACTGCTGAATCATCGACTGCGTGAGCGTCAGAGGGAAGTCGATTGCATGGGCGACGGTGGCGGCGATCGTGTGGCTGCCATCGGCCATTATCTGGAACCTAGCGGCTTGACCTTGGTCCCCGGCGAAGGCGAACAACTGGCTGCCAGCGAGCAGGTGGACCTTGTGGCCCTTGTGGTGCCCAACACTGATATTGCCCATGCTTGGCGTGAGCATGCTGTCCGCGCCCACGACAATTCCGTCGCGGCAATAGAAGCCTACAACGACCGTCATCCCCGAAAGATGCTGTTCGCCCGTGTCTCGGGATAGGCCTGATAGATGGCGCGCACCAAGGCTTGGAAGGAGAGGCTCTTCACCCAATCCTTCGCGCGGGCGAGGTAACTCTGCGTCTGCTCGTCAAGCTGAGCGAGTCGTTGTATACCGATCTCCCGACCGCGCTTGGTCAGCCGATAGGTGCGGTAGCGCCCGCTGCGGACGATCTCGATACAATTCTCATCTGGCAGGCTCAACCAATCTAAGTCTGCGTACACGGCGCTGTCGAACGGACCATAGTCGTATGGCTTGAAATCGAACTGCTCTCCCCCGAGAGGCCCCGACACATTTTTGTCGATCAGGAAGAACAACTTCTGCGCTTGGACGGGTGACAGCTCCGAGTTAGACTCGCCGGCGGCGAGCGCAGCAAGCACGAGCTCCTGCCGTGGCGTCATGGTTCGTCCCCTCCACATGAGCATCGGCGAAAACGACCGCAAATGCACCAACACCATATAGCTTGCACAAACGCACTGGAATGTCGAACAAAAAGTGAATCTGGGGCATGTATTGGCCCTAATGGTGGCGCTTATGGTCTGCCGAGGGTATTTCACACAACATGCGTGGCGCTATCGAGACGTGCACGGATCTGCCCTCGCACATCTTTTCCCTCAACATCTCGCTCGGCAAACACATAAACGCCCCTGCCATCGCTGCTGGCCTCCCACAACTCGCCGACATTGCGCTTTTCCACTGAGTCAGCAACGAGGTGACCGCCCTTGTATTCGACAACTAGTAGGCGGCTATCTTTGAGTTTTGCGACGAAATCCGGGTAGGTCCATCCGCCTGATACCGGCAACTTAAATGCGTTGCGATGGCCCGCGACGTTGCGCACCCAGTACTCGATCTCAGGCATTGAATCGATCATCTGAGCGGCCTTGAACTCCTCGCCTTCAGCACCTTCCTCCCCTTTACCGTCAAATCGAGGCACCCGATCAGGCCCCAGGAAATGCTTCCCGAAAGTGTACTTTGTGCCGCGATAGCACGGCACGCCGTCGAACATGCCGTCGAAGAAGCGGAAGCCGTTCTCAAACGAAACCTCCACTTGGGCATCGGGTGCAAAGAGGCGAGTCTGATAGGCATTCTTGCGGGCGGCGGCGCGGAGAGCATCGACCTTCTCCTTGAGCTTGCGCGCCAGAATGAAGCGGCAGCGCATCAGCGCGGCTAGGGGTAGTTTGCGAACATCGGTGAGATGTCGGACCACGGCTGACAGCCACGCGAACATGTCGCTGGCGGGCACATCGTCCGCGCGCACCTGCTTCGCAAGCAAAGCTACCAATCCAGCTTCGGTCCAACCTTCCACGGCAATGTCGAGCAACAACTGGTCTGATTGATCGGTCGGCTTCAGCTTCAGGTGGTTGCCATCAAGGTCGATCTCAAACCCGTCCTCGGTCGCGTTGACATCGAATTCAGTCTTGCTGAGCTGCACCGGCGCGTCCCGCAGCGACCAGTCGAAATACTCGGCAAACCTCTCGCTATCGGCGAAGACCAGCTCGCCCTGCACATGCGCCATCAGCGCAGGAACGACAAACTCTTCCCCCAATTCCGCCGCCGATGCTTTGTGCGCGTGCTCAGCGTGGTACTTCTTGACCTCTTCTCTGACACGTTGCGCGGCCTTGGGCGGAAGGGTTGCGGCTACCTGTTCGAGCTCATCTTCCCGTACAAAACCCGTGACCACGATAGTGGCCGCACCGCCCTCGTTCCTGGTGACGGCAATTTTGTTCGAGGCGGCCTCACGGGCGGCGAACAATTCTTCGTCGCTCGCCTCCACCTCAATCTTGACTGACGGTCTCGGCTTTCGCCGCGGCGACCAAAGATCGTCCGCATCGTCGTTGCCGAGAAGCGGATCAGCTTCAATATTTTCCTCGGCTTCGGTCTCCTCGAAACCCATATCGACGAGGCGATCCCGCAGTGCTGTCGCAGCTTCGGCGAAGCTCTTGCTGACGAGATGGGCGTAGGCCTTGTTGAGCTTGTCCGACTTCCGCCGCGTCGCATAGGGCATGCGCAGCACGCGGCCGAGCAGCTGTTCGGCATCGGTCGAGCTCTTGATATTCGCCACCGAGCAGAAGACATACGCGAAAGAGCAATCCCAACCCTCCTTCAGCGCCTCCTTGGTGATGATGAACTCAATCAGCGGGTCGGCGTTCGCATCGAACAGATCGATACCATCGAGCTCACGCTGCTCGCCCGTGGCGATTGCAATACTGCTCGGGTCGATCCGGTGCACGTCGATGAGGTGCTGCTTGAGCACGTCGACGGTAACCTCCTGCCCCTTGTCCTGCGCCTGAAACAGAACAATCGGCCGGATATAGCCCTCGCGACCCTTCGCCGCCTCGTCAGCCAATTCTGCGCGCTTGAGGATCGCGGCGGTTACCGCACCCTGCCAAGTCTGATGCTCACCCAGCTGGATCGGGAGCTTGATCATCTGCTCGTTCTTCAGCTCGAGCGCGCTGACCGAATGCAGGATGTTGCTCTTCTTGTGCGGCGTTGCGGTGAACTCGATCACAGCGACGGGATTCACGCGCGCCTGCATTTCGCGCGACAGCCCGGTCACCGCCTTGTGTGCCTCGTCCACGATCATGAGCGGGCGGTGAAGATGCATGAGGTTGGCGAAGCTGAACCGGATGTCATTCGGATCACCGCCGACCTTTGCCGCCAGCTCCTCTCCCAGCGTCTCAAGCCCCGGCGCGCGCTTGCTCACCTTGGTGAAAAAAGGTTCGAGATCTTCCTGATGCGCATAAACCTTGCGCCCGTCGGTATCGCTGACGCGCAGATTCTGGATTGTGCTGACGATCACGCACAGATGACGCCCGAGATCGTGCGGTCGCAAGCGCAGGAAATCGGCCATGTCGAGCACGCGGACCGGCTCCCCGAAATGCTCGGCCAGGGCCTCGCGATAAGGGTGGCGGGGGTTCTGGAGAGCTTCGGCAGTTTGCTTGCGGATCGTGGTCGACGGCACCAGCCACAGCACCATCGGGAACTCCTGCCCAATGTATTCCTGCGCCGCCACCGCGACCGAATGCGCTGCCAACACGGTCTTGCCGCCCCCAGTCGGCAGTCGCAGGCAGACATAGGGGAGCTCCTCGTCGGCCAGCAATGGGGTGTAGGCGCCGCCAAAGCCGCGTAATCTTTTGGCCTGTTCCGGTTCTGACGTGATCGCTTCATAGGCCGCTTTCGGGCCGCGCACGCGCGCATCGCGCAAGAAACGGCGCAGTGTAGCGAGCGTATCGCGCTGATAGGTCTTCAGCTGCATCAGCGCGCACTCACATCATAGGGGGTTTGCTTGAAGGTCACCCGCTCACGCTTCAGAGCATCCGGACCGATCCTGCTAGCCTCGCCATAGATGATGAGCGGCCCGTCGAAATCGCCGGCGGCGTCGCGAATGATAGCAAGCGTGGTGCGGGTCAGGACGTTGCCGCCAATGACACTCTTGTCGCCGAGGATGCCATTGTAGAGTAACGCAATTCCTGTTCCATCGTGTGCGCCGAGGAATGGGGTTGACGCGATATCGGCCAACGGAGTGCCCGTCTCCGCGAACCAGATATGCGCGGCGAGCGGAGCAAACTTGATCCCCGCCGAAATTGTACCGTCAGGACCGAAAACCTCACTGCCGAGACGGTAGAAGGCAAAGCCGCCGCCGCCCTTCCAATTGGCAGCTTCGCTGATTCCGCCCTGCTCGCCTTCGATGACCTTCTTCAGACGAGGGACGCAATGTGTTTGCGCATGATCGCCCATTTCGATGCCGATCCAGCGGCGGCCCATCTTATGTGCCACGGCCGGGGTCGTGCCGGATCCAAGGAAAGAGTCGAGAACGAGATCGCCCGGGTTCGTGGCAATTTGCAGGATCCGAGCCATAAGGCGCTCCGGCTTAGGTGTCCCAAAGCTCACGTCTGCGCCGAAAATGTGGTTCGCTTCCTTTTTGCTTTCATCGGTATGGCCGACATCTTCATGCGGCCACCATGTCCAAGGCACCAGACCGGGAACCTCCGAGAGGAAGCGGATCACGGATGGCTGTGCATCTCCATTTTTACCCCAGTAAATCCTGCCGGCAGCCTTCAGCTTTTGGAACTCAGGTTCGACCATCGACCAGCACCGGCCCTCGGGAGGCGTATGTACCTTCCCATTCGGTCCAGTAATTTCATACATTTGGTTAGGCCTATAGCCCTGTGCGGTCATTGGTAGCCCACGCCATCGCTTCGCCGGATCGGGATCATTCGGATCATCGGGGTTCCGATAAATCTTGGCCTGCTTTTCATCGAGCGGAAGCTTGTTCCTCGCAGATTTGAACCGCTCCTTTTCTCTGGCGTAGACAAAGATGTATTCATGCACGTCGCCAATGGTTTCGCGGTTTTCCCTTGAATATCGCTTTTGCCACACATTGCTCGCGACGAAATTTGCCCGACCAAACACCTCGTCCATGATGACTTTGAGGTAGTGCCCCTCATTGTCGTCAATCGACACCCAAATGCTGCCATCTTCAGCAAGCAGCTCGCGAAGCAGTTCCAACCTCGGCCACATCATCGCCAGCCAACGGCTGTGCTCCAGATTGTCGTCATACTGCTCGAATGCCGAACGGGTGTTGTAGGGCGGATCAATGTATATGCATTTCACCTGCCTACGATAATAGGGCAGGAGGGCCTTCAACGCCTCCAGGTTGTCACCCTGGATCAGCATGTTGCCGCTGTCGTGATCGCCACAGGACAAGGCATCGTCCCGCTCGAGCAGGCGATACGGAACCCTGTCCGCCGCCTTCACATCCTGCTCACGCGTCAACCACGATAAAATCGGCATTGGGCCCCCGAAAAACCAAGTCAGCCTGATAGCCGCGCTGGCCGCGATCGACAATCTCAGTGCTGCCAATCGCTTATGGGAACGCAACGCTGCCTACCACGGTGCAACAGCGCCCGCTGCGAATCGGGAAAACTGCATCACAAAAATCGTGAAGCCACATCCCGAAAATCGTGAAGCTAGGTCCCGAAATCTGGGATGCCCGTCCCGAAAAGCGGGACGCCCCGTCCCGAATTCGCGGCCATCTTTGACCGAGATCCGAACCCCTAGTGAGAAATCACACCAGAATCGGAAAAATTCCAACCCAATTGGGCCTCAGAACTTGAGCTTCATCTCAGAACAACAAATTCTCATTGGGGTATCGAACGACGCGGAGGCGCATGATGCAAATGCTCAGCCCCAGGGAACTGGCGCAACAGTCCGGATGGCCAGAAGGGAGAATACGGCGAATGATAAAAGCGCGCATGCTGCGGCACGTTCGTGCCGGTGGCCTGATCTTGTTGCCATCGAATGCTATTGTCGAATTTTGTAAAACCTTTGAGGTGCCGCCATGCCAAGACAATCCCTCGGCCCCAGACTCGTCCGCAGAAGGGGCAAGGACAATTTTTACGTCCGCTACATCGACCCAAAAACAGGCAAGCAGAAGGACGTATCAACAAACACTCAAGATAGCGAAGAAGCGCAAGAAATCCTCGAAGAATTCTTGAGAGACCGACGTCTTTCAAGGAGCAGCCGAGCGTTGCCGCCGTACAGGGTGAAGATCGCTGACGTTCTTGACGCACACCATGCACGCCTTTCAAAAACGGATCGGGGAGACCGGTTTTTGTGCTCGATGCAGCATATCCTCGAATTCTGGAAGGATGAGTGCCTTGACGCGATCACGCCGGACGCCGTGCTCGACTACGAGACGCAGAACGTTCGCACAAAACACAAGCCCGGTCGTGCCCGCGCAACGGTGCGTCGAGAGCTGAGCGATCTCAGGGCTGCCGTCAAGGCTGCAGCAGTCAACCACAAGGTTCACGCGATCGTGTTCCCTAAGCTGCCGGCCGATGGAGCACCACGGAAGCGCTGGCTTAAGCGAACCGAGTTTGATCAGCTGTTTGCCGAGGCAGCCAGAGAGCATCGTTCTGCCGAGCCACTCCAGCTGTTCCTAATGATTGGTTATTACACCGGCGCGCGCAGCGGGGCGATCATGGGCCTGCGTTGGTCCGACATCGATTTTGACGCGAACGTAATCGATTACCGCCTGCCTGATCGCGGTGAAATGCTCGTCGACCACAAGCCGCGCGCGATAACGCCAATGGCGCCGCCACTGCGAGCCTATCTGTTGCAGCGATACAAGGCTTACGAGACCGTCCCCGAGTTCGTGTTTCACCAGAAGCTTGACCACACGCGACGCGTCAATTCGGTGGTTAAGGGCTTTCGCGCCGCGGTGAAGAGATGCGGCTTCAAGGATGTCACCCCGCACACGCTTCGCCACACGAGGGTCACAGCACTGCGGACTATGGGGATGCAACCCCACCAAGTGGACGCATTTTTGGCTATGACAGCCGAGACTCAGGACCGGGTCTATACTCACGCTGACGACGATGATCTTCAAGCCATGGCCATGAAGATTGCGTGAGTCGATCTACCTCGTTTGGTTCCTCAATTGCGACTTGGTAAGCGAGCGCGGTCTCCGGCATGATACACAGGGCCCCTGTTCCGCCATCGGCCAGTTTCGTCTATGGAAGGTGGTCAGGAGATCATGATGGCAACCCATACTTCGATGCTGCATGTCCGGATGGACTCTGAACTGAAAGCGCAGGCGGTTGAAGCCCTGAATGCGATGGGGCTTTCTACGTCAGACGCCGTGCGGTTGTTGTTTCACAGGATCGTGGCTGACCAGGCTTTCCCGCTAGAATTGCGGGTGCCGGCCAGCGCGAGGCCAGAAGAGCAGGTGCCTGTCGATAAATGACCCTACCCAGCAATGACCAATTGAGATACACAATTGCGATCAGCGGTCTTGGTACACACGAGTTCGCATAACGATTGAAAGGTATCGGCGAGAAGCGCCAAAATTCGTCAAAGTTCACAAAACGACGACAAGGAAAAACCCAATGATTCCATATAGATATGGAATCTGGGCGCCCTCCGAAGGCAGAGGTCACAGGTTCGAATCCTGTCGGGTGCGCCATTAAATCAAGAACTTAGCGAAGATGCAGCCCCGCAACGGGGCGAGAAACCGGAAAAAAGGGTCTTTCGAGGTGTCTTTTGGCTGCCGCTTCATCCGCTATGGTCGGCGCCCTCCTCCGACCATTCCTCATGGGCCAGCGGTTCTGCGTTGAGTTGGTCTCGAAAGGTGCGCCAGCTCGGCATGTGCCGATCAAGGAATGCGACAAATGCGTCTCCATGGGTGCGCTCGATCAAATGCGTGATCTCATGCAGCACAAGATAACTGATGCATTCAGACGGCTTCTTAATCAGCTCAAGATTAAGCCAAATGCGGTTCGCGGCAGCATTGCACGCTCCCCACTTTGTCTTCATGCGTTTGATGCCGACCGCCGGAGTTGGAACGCCGAGCCGCGCTGCCCACTCTGCCGCTAGGGCTTCTCCTCGCTCACGCAGCAGTTCCCGTTGGCGACAGCTATGACAACGCTTTGGCCGAAACGATCAACGGTCTTTACAAGGCCGAGGTCATCCATCGGCGGGGACCGTAGCGATCATTTGAAGCCGTGGAATACGCCACGCTCGAATGGGTGGACTGGTTCAACAACCGGCGGTTGCTCGTGCCTATCGGCAATATCCCGCCTGCCGAAGCCGACGAGCGATACTACGCCATGCTGGACGACACGCCCATGGCAGCATGATTTGATGAAACTGGCCTCGGGCAATCCCGGGGCGGTTCAGACCATCGCCATGCGACAGGGCAAGGCGACCAAAACGCTCGCACCTCAGTCCACATCGCCTTAAACATAGTCTGGTCGCGACACGATCAGTCCTTGGCCTAAAGTGCTTGAATAGCAGGCTGATTTGGGAAATAGTCCGAATGGGAGCTACCTCGGCTGGCGGCCGGTGAAGCGAAATCAATGGCATCTTGAGCGCTCTTTGCAACTGAAGGTGTCGCAAACAAAAACTAATAGCTGCGGTTCTCACGAACCCGCACCAGGGAGGCGGCATGCACAGGCCATCAGACTTTATCCAGATGCTGCACTTGCTCAGGTCCGAGGAATTGCAGCGGACCAAGCCTGTTCCAGAGACAATGCTCAGCGTTGGATGTAGCGATCTTGGTTATTTTGAATGGATTGCGGAAAATCTTGGCAGGCCCAAATTGCACATAGGCCTTGAATATTATCGGCCAGAGCCCGAGGTACTTCCTCAAGACATCAAATGGATCAAAAATACGGCTGGCAATATGTCAGATGTG
>VFQU01000720.1_pt1 | contig 24957 bp, 26 predicted proteins | sample 3512311 | NCBI WGS metagenome assembly VFQU01 (sample SAMN10412377, study PRJNA504923) | tailings metagenome | isolation source: Relicate 3 Philex TSF3 active mining site | place: Philippines: Tuba, Benguet | collected 2017-08-29
ATGACTGTGAGTAGATGATGAACGTGGATGCCGGCCGATTCTGACCAGAAGGAAACTTGGTCTTCGTGGCTTGTGAGATCTTTTGCAACCGCTAGGAAGTAGGCGACGATGTTTCGGATGATCACCTCGCCTTTTTTCTGTGACCGTGCCTCATGGGTCAAGAAGTCGAAGGTTTGCGGATGATTTGGACCGAAGAGGATTACGTCTTCGGCTCTACCGGTTTCCTCGCAAAGTTTTCGATACTCTTCGGGGGCTCTGCCTTTGGAGGCGAAAAAGATTCCTCCTGCTCCCGATTTCAGCAATGATCGGATGACGTACTGGAAGGGACCCGATGTTTTTCCTGATCTGGTGGTTCCGAAGATGATGACCCCGCCCATGGCATCGCCGATAGTCCAGGTGTCTTTGGGGGTGACTTGAAGAAGCGGGGTGTCGAGATCGTACTGGAAAGGGGTAAGCGTGACGTAGTGCTCATTCTTCTCCTTGTTGTTCTCCTCTCTGTTTTTCTCGCTTTCCTTCTCCTTGGTCTTGTCCCTGTTGTCATCATTGTTCTCGCTGTTCTTCTTGATGACGTCATTCTTGGACAGGACGAGGCCTCTGCCACTGGTCTTTAGAACTTTGCCAGGTGTTGTTCTTTTGATGAACAATTCAAGCGTTAGAGGGCTTGGCGCAAGGTGGATTTGTGTTTCGTACTCGGCGAGATCCTTTGCCAGTTTTTCTTGCCGCTCTTCCGTCTCAACGAGGATCACGTTGGTGCTGGAATATCGTTGCTGTTCGAGTTTTCGCTCTTCAAAGAGGCGGATCAGGTAGTTGTTCTCGCTCGTCGAGTCGGGAACGAAGATGCGAAGAATTCTCTCGCCTTCTTTCATGTAGATTCCGCCGCCGGTGATCCCGAGAGCCTTTCTTTCCTCGGAGCTCAAGCGAACTCGGGGAGTGTCTGTCATCGCTGCGAACCAGAGAACAGCAAGGCTTTCGTGGAGGGATCTCTCACCGAGTGGTTTTCCGCGGTTCTCTGGGAAGGAGGTTTCGGCACTTCTGGTTTGGTTTACGGTCAGTTGGTAGTAGGAGAACTTGCCGGTTGATTTATGGATCTGAATTGCGCCTTTTTTGGCGAGGGCTTGGAGGTCGTTGTTGACGGTTCCCCCGTCTTTGAAAAACAGCTTCTCGAGCACTGGGCGAATCGAGATTTGATAGCGCCCAATGTGGTTCAGGATCTGGAGCTGTCGATCAGAAAACGGCATTACCAGAGTTCATATGATATGCCTTTCCAGGCGCAGTATCGATGAAACCGTTCGAGCTTCTCTTTGGAGTACGCTCCACCGAATTCGACGGCGTGAGTTCTTCCCTCGCGAAGGATTGTGGCATCTGGAAGCTTCTCGCCACGACGGGGCGATTCGCGATTGATTTCCTCAGAACGCCAAGTCGCATCGCGAAGTTGGAGGTAGAGTTTCGCTACATGAAGATCATGGGTTTGCTCGGTGCCACGAGGAAGTTTTCCAGGCACTCCTCCGAAGAGATTTGCTGCCTTTTTGGTTCCGATGAGGATGGGGATGGCGGCGACTGGCTCTTTCCAGCGGGACTTCAGCCGATATGAGACCTCGCCGAACGGTGGGTCTTGATCACCTGGCTCCCAGGTGACAAGTGGGGATAAGAGTTCGATCTCATTCCTTGCAACAATCGTCCTGGATTGAACGAATTCTGGTGGCAGCTTCACCTCGCCCCAAGTTCTTCGAAGTTGAGCATGGCTTAAGAAGCGCACTCTTCGAACGAGTGTTTCGAGGATTTCGCACTGGATCTTCGAGAGAGCCATTCACGAGAGCTTACAGTAGTCGCGGGGCGCCCCCTGACTGCAAACCAGGGGAGACGAGCGAAGGAGAAGAAACGAAAGGGGAAAAGGAGGCATCTACGGGGCATCTGCGACGGTATTCGCGAGCCGAAGGCACGCAAATACCGTCCGAATCTGTTACGGTGAAGGCTCATAGTTTGATTTTGAATTTGGGCATGGGTGCCTCTTCTTGAAGCTCGAGAACCTGCTGGACGGATTTTGGAGCATGCCAGTGCGACTGGCTAAAGGAGGAGGAAATACATATGATCCAAAAACAACATCACACCTGGGGAGCATTTGCTCCCCTTTAACTTTTCAGGTGAGATCTACGATCAGAAACCCCTTGAAGTCTTCGGTTTTGAGTTCGAGGGTGGGAAACGCCTCGATGAAATCAAGGGGATCAAAGACGAGTCCTGGAATATCCGTCTTTTCCCACTGCCGGTAGATCTCTGGCCAAAACATTTCAAATAGCTCATAGGCGGCTTGTCTTCGAAGGTCGTGGATGTAGTCCTTGCCGAAGACGTAAAGGGAAGAATCAGCGATGAGGTCAGCATTGAGTTCGCTGAGCGGTACGCGGTTCATTTGCCGTAGGTAGATCGCCTTGATGACTTCCTGTTCGTCGAGTTCGTCAAAGATCCGGATCACTTCCCGGATGTCTGAAGCGGTGCATTCAGAACGCTCGAGAAGCTCCGCCGCAAGAAAGTTTTCTCCATCTGGCCAGAACTCGGCTTCACCGAGTGCATCGTGATTCCAGTTCAGGACTTCTTCGGCGGTAAGGATACGATCAATTGCTGATTGCTCCCTGAAGTTGAAGCCTTCGAATCCGCCGATGTCCCAGTCTGTGCTTAATGTTTTCATATTGTTCTCCTAATGGTTGAAGCGGGAATAGCGCCCGCTATTCCCCGCGAGGCCTCGCCGGTGAGAGTGGGGAGGCAAACGCACAGGCCGGAGGAGCCGGAGGGGGATCACCCTGGCTGCAACGACTGAAGCGAAGCGTAAGGAGAGAAGCTAGGGGAGACCGGCTACGAAGCCGAAGGGAAGCCTTGCGTGCGCCAGGGGCAAAGCCCCTTAGGAGACCTGGGGCGTTGCGGGGTTTCCCCGCAGATGGGGTAGCGGAAGACCCTGAAGGGGCTGAAGCGAGGGGAAGGCCTTCCCCTTATAAGAAGAACTCTCTAGAATCAGGATCGAGGAGAAATGTTTTGAAGTTCAGAGGGTGTGCATGAACTACGACGGCCTGACATCCACTTATTGGAAGTCTCAAATTGATCGCGTTTCGAAGCTTCGCGACAAAATCAGCAATCAAGACGAGACACCGTCTGGAAGAGTGATTCCTGGAGACGGTGATCTAACGATTGGAAAGGGAAGACGGCTAAAAGTTGCGGTGATGTTTCTCGACATCAGTAAATTCTCATCGAGGCGGGCTGAAAGCGCTGAAGAACAGGAGCTGCTGCTGAGGATGCTGAATCTGTTCTTCAGCGAGATGATCAAGATCACCGAAGACTACGGGGGTACGGTGGAAAAGAATACAGGAGATGGGTTGATGGCCTATTTTGAGGACAATCAGGGCTCACCTCCGGAAAAAGCCTGCAAAAGAGCCCTCTCTTGTGCGCTAACAATGATGGCCGCAAATGATCACCTGATCACGCCAATCCTCAAGGCAACACCGACGGAACCGATTGAGTTCAGATTGTCCATCGACTATGGATATGTAACGATCGCCAGGATTGGGGCAGCAAATCGCTTCAACGCCAATGTCGCTATTGGAGCAACCGCAAATTTTGCCTGCAAAATGCTATCGAAAGCCCAGCCAGGCGAGATCGTACTCGGCGAACTCGCATATAAGGAAATTCCGATGGATTGGCGATTACGTTTCGGGCAGCTTCAGACAAACGACACTGGATGGACGTACCTCTCAACGAATGCTCCATACCCTCTGTACCGATACACCGGGCGTTGGAACAAGTTGACTTGAGGAGCATATGGAAGACCAGAACCAAAGTAGTGCGCCAATTGACAATACGCTCGAGATGCCGAAAGAGCTGGTTCGTCCGCTAACAAAGCCTTTCGTTGGCCCCGAGACCAAGGATGAAGCAGCAGGTTCAAAACAACCCTCAGCAGTCGCCCCTTCCTCAACCGACTATCACGCGAAGTTCGCTGATGAAGTCCACAACTACGTGCGAGAGTACATTAGGAATGCTGACCAGAAAGCCTCCGTGTTCTTTGCTGGAGCAAGCGCATTCCTGGCATTCCTGCATTCGAAAGGATGTACAGCACAGTGGCTGAAAGATCCAAGAACATGGAACATCATTGATGTTCTCGGCTTCCTCGCAATGATCGGACTACTTTTTGGTGCGGTGATTCTCTTGACTGTTATTCTTCCGAGGCTGTCGGGATCAAAGCGAGGCATCATCTTCTTCAACGCAATTGTCGAGCATGATTCCGGCACGGACTACGCAAACGAGGTACAGAGGAAGAGTTCAGGCGAGCTCGTCTCGGCAAAGCTGAATCACACTTTTGATATCTCAAAAATTTGCCAGAAAAAGTACACAACCCTTCATTTGGGCTTCTGGATCGGCATCGCTGGCTCCGTGTTTGGAATTTTGTTTTTGCTTTTCGACCTCGGAAGGTGAGGATTCGGATACTCTACTTTCTTGACTTCCCTGCCCTGCCGGGCGATCTTCCGGCTGATGGATGACAAGCGAGAGATTCCTGAATACCTGAACGAAGTCATTGTGATCGGCTACATTGGCCGCGACCCTGAGGAGCGCGGGGAAACCATCCAGTTCTCACTTGCAACGGATTCCGAAGCAACATCGAAAACAGGTGCCACGCTTAAGCGCACAGAGTGGCACAGGATCGTCTGCCGTGGTGCGGCAAGGGATCAGGCTCGCCAGTTCAAGAAAGGCTCGCACGTAGTCGTTTTCGGCGAGCTGGTAAGCCGCGAGTATGAGAAGGAAGTCGAAGGGCTAAAAATTCCTGTCCGCACCTGGGAGATCCACGCTGCCGAAGTGAATGCCGGCCGGAGGTGACCGCGACAGGGGCGGGAAGATTTCTCTTTCCGCCCCCCGCAGTTCGCTACCGCCAACAACTGAGGAGTTCGTTGTAGATGAAGCGATTGTTCTTCGACAGTGGGCTTAAGTTTGGTCGCCGATCCGGGGAAACCGTGCCCGGATAAATATCTCGGCCATTGAGTTCTTCCCGCCAATAAAGGCAACTGATACCACGAGGTAGGGCTGCTGCCTGCTGCGCTTTAAACGCGGCTCCCGAAATCGTCTCTCCGTCGGGAGACCACACATCACCGTAACGAAGATTCGGGGGCACGGTTTTGCCGTGCTGCTCAAGCGGCAGCGCACCGACACGGAAGGGATTATTGGGAAGACAAGACCGTCGATATTGAGTCGAGAATCCATTATGCCGACGAGACAGATATCGAGCAACGACGTTCAGCAACCGGCTGTAGTTGTCATCTCTTGGACAATCATCTTCTAGCACCAGAACCAGAATGTGCCGAATCACGGCGGTGCTCGAGCGAGTTCGATCTCTTTGGACAAAACTCACATACTGGTCGAGGCGCGAAAGCCAACCGATATTTGAAAGGTAGCGTTCGCGCTGATCATCGGTTGCGCGTCCAGCAGTGAAAAGCCCCCAATCAAATCCGTTTGGATATGAAGAGGACGTTCGAAAATCGAGGCAAGTTGTCATGGTGAAATCGAGGTTCGAAGTATTGCGTATGTCCTCGATGAGAGAGCGTGCATTCTGGAACGGTGCCCCAGGGTTGAAGTTGAAAGGAAGCTGTAAAACTTCAAGTCTTCCGCGCACCGAATTAATCGCTTGCACCAGCAGATCGACATCTGACGGAATCCAGTTGGCAAGGCCGACTGCTTGGATTCCTTTCCTCGATGGTGGCGATTGAGCTGGAAGAATCGACGAGTAGATAAGCCCACTGAGAGCAGTGAGCAGAGTTCTCCTATGGATCATTGGAAACCTCCCAAAGGTTTTAGCCATGGCGCACGGAGCATGCGCCATGGTCGCTTCTGGCTGCGCCAGCCAAACGATCCAGGTGGAGAGGTTGCACTGGCGGTTTGTTGACGTTCTGTGGTTTTTCTGAACCACAACGAACTCGCTCACGATGGCTACCCAAGTACCCATTTGAGCTGCTTCGGATTCTATCGAATTCAGGATCGAAAATTAAGAGGGCAGGAAGAGAAGATCCGCTGAAACCTTAGACGAAATTAAGTGAGGGTTGTCGTCTGCCGTTAGGCCATGGCTGGAAGCCATGCAGAAAAAACGACAACCCTCTCAACAAACCGACAGTTGTGTCGATTTCCAGTTCGCACGGGTGTGCGACCTGAACTTAAAAAACTTTGAAACCTTTACGGATCTGAGGGTTGAATACACTGGGTCTGCCATCGATAGCAAGTCTGCTTCGAAGGATCTCTTTCGTTCACTTCGTTGTTGTCGAGGCTGCCGCAAAATTCCTAAACATCATGACACAAAGCACAGTTGTACAAAAGCCAGCAACAATCTGAAATTACAGAACTTTGACACCTACCGCGCCGTCTCCGTTTCGACGACTCGTTATCAGTCTGAAGTCTAGGAACGAAACGTTTTCGCACGTTCTCCCATTTTCTAGGCAATTTCAGAATTCCCTTCCCTTACGACTTCGCGTATCTCAAAAACATGGATCGAATGTTTCACCACGGAGTCGAGGGCGAACGTGGCGCTCAGCTTGTCGAGTTCGCGCTGGTCACGAGTCTTTTGTTCTTCATCGTGCTCACCACAATTGACCTCTGCCGCTACTTCGGAACCGAGATGGTTTTGAACTTTGCGGCGAATGAAGGCATGGGCATGGTGCAGAAATACCCGAACCTAAACCAAACGCTGAGAGACCTCAAAACCACGGACATCGACTATCAGAACTTCTGGGAATCAAGGCGGCGGGTGTTTGCTCGCACCATGAAGTTCCTGAATCCAGAGAAGGTCTCACCTTCGAGTGACACAAGTTCTTCTAGCAGGCTGGTTCGCTTCAAGCATATTGACCGCGGGGTTCTAGACTTGAGTGGAAATGCGCCTGAGTTTGAAGCTGACATGGCGCTTCTTCGGCCAGGTGAGGAAGTTCAAGACGAGTTCGGAAACACAATCTCTCATTCATTTGTGCCCAGCGTTGGCGCACCACATCCACTTCGCCAAGAGGTGCTTGAGAACGATCAGCCCTACGAGCTCGTCATTCAGGCACGAATAAAGCTCTACACAAGATTCTTCGGTGAATACAAGATCGTCACCGGCAGAGCTTTGGGGTTCCGTGAACAGTCGATGCCGAAAAGCCTGATGCCGATTCCGCCCGAGTTTGCGAGTGCTCTCCCTAGTGTTGTTGCACCGAGCCCAACGCCAACACCAACGCCCAGAGTAGTGCCAAGCCCTAGCCCGACAGTCATGACATGCGTCCCGGATTTCGACTACTGCTTAAACCTTCCAGATCCTCGTCTACACTGTCCTAGTCCAAATCCTGCCTTGCGAAGACCAAGCGGTGAGTGCGGCTGTGTTCCTTGCTCAAGCGTTATGGCAATAGATTAATGAAAGAGGGCTACTGCCGACGAGAACCGTTTAAAAAACTGTTCGCAGCGGGCAGAGCCCTCAAAGCCTCCAAATGAAGCCTTATGAGCGTGACCGGCGAAGGATGTAGGCGAGACCTGCACCAAGCAAAGCGATTGTAGAAGGCTCTGGAACGTCTCCCATTGGAATGTCCTCGCCCTGGCGTTCCTCGAACCGGAATGAACCGAAGTCCATTTGCCAGTCCGAAGTACATGCAAATGTCGGCGCGAATTGTGCCTGAGAACCACAAAACGCCGTCACTGCTGAAGCGGTGACGGTAAACGTCGAGGTCAAGCGATTAAAATAGCCATCCTGCCGGGGAACATTGTTTCCGGCTCTAAACACGCTGAACAGTACGCCATCGGCACTCATCACTCCAGACAGCCCAATTGGACCGAGATTGCCTGGAAGATCATAGTCGCCAAATGTTCCACCGCCTGGAAGGACAAAAACGGTTGAAAGTCCGAGGAAGTCGTTGCCCAGGTAGGTTCCAAGATCACCACCGCGATAGAGAGGTTTGTCGCCGATCATGCTGAGGGCAAGCCCAAACTCACCAGCTAGCTGAATGTTGGTAAGGCTGGCCGGATTGGTCAAATCACCGATCCATGCTTGCGTTTCCCCAACTTGGAACAAACCGAAGTGGGTTTCCCCCACAACGACTTGATCCACAACGAAGTTCAAGACTGTTGGATTGAAGACCTGGCCATTGCTGTTCGCAATGGTCGCAGAGCCCCCACAAATTCCACCTGCCCAAGCAACGCCATTAGCATCCTGCGCGCCGGAAGGGCGAGCAGATTCAACCGTACCGGCACACGGCACCGTGATCGGTGCCGCGAACGCGGCGGGAACCATCGTCAAAGCCACCAGGAGGCAGCCACAAAGTTTGATCATCATAACGTTCGGCCTCCTTTCAGGCCATTGGCTAGTCCTGCACTCTCCGGTGTCTCCGGCTGAGCGCAACGCGAGAAAACTTCGATCACCTGGTGGTGATCCAAAACCTTTTCGTCGTGCGAAGTAGCCACTGGATGGCGCACACCGAGTTGAAACTCCGCAGTTCGTCTACTGTTGCCTAGGGGTTGAAAAGAGCGAGTGTTGAAGTCGTTATGCCTGAATTTTTCAAACTGGTACAGAAAAACGATGCTGCTTCCTACGAACCTCCATAATAGTCGATTTTGGACTATTCGATATTCGCCTTTTACCGTGGGAGCGGTTGGACAAATCGATCACATCCCGCGACTACAAGCTTTTCCTCGCCGCCTTGATCAAGGCGCGGAAAGCGCGTGGGATTACGCAAGTTGACCTTGCGAAGCGGATTGGAGAGACGCAAAGCTTTGTATCGAAGTGTGAACGCGGCGAACGCCGCTTGGACATCATCGAAGTCCGGGCGTTTTGCCAGGCGATGGGCATGAAGCTCGCCGTCTTTGCCGGCGAGCTAGAGCGGGTGCTGTAGGGATGTTCTGAGTTCTTCCCTGCCCGATTCAGCGGTTAAGGTGCGGAATCAAAGTGGTATCACAGTGACACCTCTTCGGTTTCGAAATCACACCACCCATCCTCAACTTTAAGCCTCTTGAAGTTTCCCTCTCTTCGAGCCATATTCCCTTGTAGGGGGCTCTGTTGCCCCTGGGTTTTCTGTCTCCGCGATCCATCACGGATCGAGGGTGCGATACGAAACATGGAACGAACATGCCCGGAGTAGCTCGGTTGCCAGCCGAGTGAAAGGATGCAGCCTCACCAGTTGCCGCCATGCCGGAAGGTTTTGGCCGATGTTCGATCCGTAGAGCCGGATGCCACGAGAGTGGCTTGTCCGTGCTCGATGGGGGCTTTTACGAGTAATCCTCACTCCCTGTTTGAGTGAGAGTAATCCGTGAATTCTACCCAATGCGAAGGTTTTTGAATGAGGGCGACGGTGAAAGACCTCACTTCCCTTCCCTGCTCTTTTCAGACCGTGTTTGTCTGGGGTTAAGCGTGAAGATGTGGTGAGGCCGTGTGAGTCCAAGCAAGTGGTCGATTGAAACCGCAGTGGTATCACTATGGTGTCATTTGGACACCAGTAAAACACCAATATGGTTTTTGATACGAGAATCTTGCCAAGGGGGTTCGATCCAAAGCATTGAGCAATTCGGGTGCAAGTCCCGTCAGGATCGTTCAACCTTGCTGGCGCAGGGAGCTTCCTTTTGTGGCAACACGAGGAACCGAATTGACCAAGTTCGGATGCCAACTGAAAAGGTTCGGCATGTGAAAAGCTCAACTGTAGAAAGCCCACAAAGGGCGAGCCAGTCAGTTTCAAGAGAGACGGAGCCAAACAGAGCGAAAACTGTTTGCCGGTCTGGTACGGGGAAGCTTCTGTATTCTGTCCCCAGAAATCGCCCACTTGGGCGGAGATCGTGGCCGAGCGGAAGCTTGGCGCATGCGGCAATCAGCCGAGGGATGTGACCCTCTAGCGACGTGACTCTTGAAATGCAGACCACACTAAACCGGGAAGGCCTGATGAGGCCGGAGTGGTTCTCCGGTGCCTTATGTGGTGATGAGGTGATTGAAAATCATCAGGCTGGGAGTGGCGCTTGAGTAGGATGTGGTTTCACAGTGGATTCGATATGACACCGTGTCAGTGTCATAGTGATACCACTTTGGTGAAACGACGCGAGATTACCTGGCAGGGCAGTCAGGGCTCGTTTTCCGAACCGGGTGGCACCGGTTCAGAGGGAAAAGACGAAAGGGCGGACGGATAAGGATCACGCAGTGATCGAGATTCCGTGGTTCGTGTCGATTGATGTCGGAAGAACGAACTCGATGGGAAGTTTTCTTGGCTCGGGAGGGCAAGGAGAACTTCTTACGGGAGGAGATCCAAGGAGGCAATCGTCTCGCTACCGCGAGCGTTGCTGAATGTTCTCGTTGCGGCTCCGGCCGCAACATCTATAAGTGGGCAACTCCAATTTTGGAATACAGCGGTTTGTCACCAAACCGCTCGCTGCCCACGAAATGGCCTTGGGAGATTGTGCCATGAACAATCTCCATACTTTTTAGGCTTTTCGTGGGCATGGGGAATTTTGAGACCGAAAGCATTGAGGGATTCGTTCAGCGGATTGCCGTGGACTTTGTAGCGCGAGGATTCTTCTTCTACGTGCTCGGCACGATTCCCGAGAAGAAGAATCCTTGTGACGTTGATCTAAAGCTGGATCGCCTCTATGGGCTTTCAGCCTCGAGGTTTACGAGAGCCAGGCGAAAAGCCGAGGGACGAGCAAACATCAGATACGTTCGATTTGATCGGACGTATCTGCTTGCGATCTCTCACGGCACGCACGAAATCTGGGAGCGGGAAGGGAAGAGCATTCGCGATTCCAGGAAGCAGCCGATTGTGATTTTCGACTACTCGATCAGCCACAAGAAAGGCCATGCTTCGGTTCGAATTGAGAGGGAAAGATTTCGGGAACTGAAAGCGTATTTTGAGGAGAGAGCTGTCCGATCAGGAGCTGAGGCGATAGAGCGAGGTCTTCGGTATTTGCCTTTTGAACCGTATGCGCCGATTCGGGTTCAGCTCCATGAGATTCTTCGGGCGGTGAACCGGAAGAGGAAGGCTTCGGGGCTGGATCTGGTACCGTCAAAGGCGATTAGGAGTTTTCGCCCTCAGATTCGATTATTCAAAAATGATACCGATGTGGTATCAGACAAACACCGACGAGATACCAATTTTCGGAAAATCATCTTATCCGGGTAGGGAACTGGCGTGGATCGCTTGTCCAGAGACCCTCTCCTAAGCCCAGAATCGGCCTAGAATCGATTTTCTTCGCTCGGGGCAGGGAAGTGACTACACGAGAGAGAAGATCCAATTTAAGCGCCGTTTTCGCTTCCGAAAAGATTATGCTGCCGGTCGCTCAGGGCTTGCCTGGTTTCACGCTCTTTGAGAATTTGCTCAAACTCCTCAATTGAGGGGAGGGGAAGGCGCTTCTTTAGCTCCAATCGAACGGCTCTGTGAGCAATCTCCTCGAGGGTTTGGGGCTGAAGCATTTTCATTTCTTTTCGGTACTGCTTCAGCTTCGAGGTGTAGAGAGCCTCGTATTCGTGCTGTGGGATGCGATCGCGAATCTGCTTTTCAACGAGATCCTGTAGGTACTCTTCGTACTTAATCTCAAGTTCTTGCTGGCGAAGAACTCTCTCGTTTCGCTCTTTGGCCATAGCCTCTCTGAGCTTCTTCAGCCGACTGCTTTCGAAGTTCTCTGGCGGGGAGATATTCTGTTCAAGCACATGGATGTAGAAGCCTGGGGGGTTCCTGATTTTGTCTACAGTTGATCGAACAATCGAGTCTGCCCATTCGAGTTGATCAATGACTTGCTGATCTTTCGGTAATGCTTTCAATAGTGCCTCCGCTCTTTTCTTGCTGATTCCGCGGCGTTCGAGTTCTCGAAGGATCGGGTTTTCGTCTTCAGTTGTGATCTGTGGAAGATCACCAATTGCTAGAACTCGCTGCTTCGCTTTGAAGTGCGAGAACTGCGCTCTTGCACGTCTTCCAGGAACGTAGACGATGTCCCAATCAGGCTTTCCATCAGCATCAAGCCTTGCTTCGTAAGAGACGCTTTTGATGTACTCCTGCTTCAGGTGTGGTTGATGCAGTTTGTACATCTGCTTCAGCATTGAGCTTCGGTCGAAGTAGCGGGTTTGAGGGGATCGCAAACAAAAATCTGAGTACTGAAGTCTTGCGGTCTGGCGGTTGTTGAGGAGAGCTGAGTACATCGAGTAGCTGAGGAGTTCATAGAGGCGTTGGGAGCCTGCTTGAAGATCTCTCTGGTAGGCGTAGTCGAGGGGGCGAAACTGGGCAGAGTTCAGGAGTTTCAGGTATTGATCGTTTAGGTAGATGTAAACGGCACTGGCCTTCTCACCCTTGGAGTCTGGGAGTTCATCTCCGATAAGGACAACGCTGTACCTGGTGAATCCCGCTTCGAAATTTCGTTCAATGCCCTCGATGCTTCGGTAGTTGATTTTTGCTTTGATGTAGGCGCTTGCGTTTTGGTGAAGGGCTTTTCGAATCATCTCGATGTTTCGGCCAGAGTTGGCTTCGATTCCGAGATCAGCACAGATGCTTGCGTAGGTACCGAGACAAATGAGGCGAGGAATTGGCCGGCCGGCTTCGTCGATCCGTTTGTTTATGACAAGAGTGTCAAGCTTATAGGCGAATTGCCTTGGGGTTCCGTACTCTGGGTTTGGTGAGACCTTCCACTGGAGGGTCATCTTTCCGTTCTCGCTTTGGCGCGTGATGTCGATTGCGACGGATTCGCTTTTAGCAAGCGTGTGAACAGGGTAGCGAGAAAGCGCTGTTTCGCTTCGAACGACGTGCGGGGGGGCAAACTTCAGAAGTTCTTCCGAGAGCTCTTCAACAGAGTGATCAACAACAACAGCATCGTCCATGTTGTTGTTACTATAGTTATACATAGTTAAAAAAGTAAAGGAAAATTTCTCCCTTTAAAATCAATAACTTAGCATCGAATTTTTCTCCCTAAAGTGCAGATTCTTTCTCCCTAAGGTGCAGATGGTTCTCCCTAAAGTGCAGATCCTTCTCCCCAAAGTGCAGACTCTCTCCCTAAAGTGCAGGTCTCGTTCTCCCTAAGGTGCAGATGTGGAAAGAGCGAGAAGGGGCATCGATCATAGAGATTTGATATCTAGTAGGTGTCATTCTGGTATCAATATGTGGCGATAGTGCCCTTCTTGTACTCTCTGCTTGAGCTCTTCAAGGTGTTTTCGAGCGGATTTATCAAAGCCGGAAGCGCAGAGATCGAACCTTTTCGATTTCCATGAAAGCGTTCTCCCTAAAGTGCAGTCTGGGAACTTTAAGCTACTGAAATCTGTTGAGAATCTTTCTCCCTAAAGTGCACCTGTGATTCCGTTTTGATACTGTAGAGACACCGTAGTGGTGTCAAACTGGTGTCAAGCTGACTTTAGCTTTTCAGCAATCGCTTCCAGAATCCAGAAGTTTCGAGTCTTCTTCAGTGGATCGCTTTGAACCTTCTGATCCACTTCGTTCAAAAGCTTTTTAGGAATCCGAAGAGTGAAGTTTGCTGTCTCGTCCTCGCTCTTTGTGAGCTTGGATGTTGATCCACCTTTGTTGATGAGCGCTTCAACTTTATTTTCTGGGATCACTGCTTTGGGTGCGGTGTTTGGCTTTCGGGAGATCATTTTAATCAGCTCCTACAACTTTCTTCTTGTCCTGGCTTGAGAAGACGAAATCATAGAGTGCTTGAATCTCTTCGTTTGCCTTTTCGTCTGCCGGTTTAAGCTCTACAACACCGAGTCCACGGGCTGAAGCGTTCCCAAAGGACTTACGTCCACCGATGGAGATGTTCTCGATGAACGTGGTCTCGCGCCCTTCTTCACGGAGGATCTGAGCTGCTTCAGTGTTGTCTTGTCCGCGGCTGTCGGCCTTGTTGATGAAGGTATAGGCCTTAAAGCTCGGGTTTGCCTGGCGCATCTCGGTCACCAGTGCTTCGACCTTTGCGAGTGTCCAAACGTCAAAGGATCTAGGTGCGAAAGGAACAAGGAACACGTCACAGACGCTTAGAGCTGCACGTTGGCTGGTTGTGTCTCGACCGCCAACATCGATCACGATGTCATCGTATTTTTCTGCGAGTCGAAGCGTCTGAAGCCGGACATTGGTTCCGACCAGGTGAATAGCGGTGTAGTCAGTGTTTTGGGTTTGGGTGTTTCTCTGTGCTGTGAAGTCGAGAGCGCTTTCTTGCTCATCAGCATCAACCAAGAGCACATCTCTCCCGCGTTTGGCACAGAGAACCGTGAGGTTGGTTGCGATTGTGGTCTTTCCAGATCCACCCTTGATTCCGCCAACTGCAACAATCATAGAGACCTCCAAGATACCATAGTGGTATCAGAGTAGTGTCTAGCAGACACCGAAATTGGCGTCTAGTCCAAAACAGGAACGAGGTGTAATCAGTTATGATCAATTTAATGCACTCCGAGACAGTATATATACTGTCTCGGTGCTGCTTTAAATGATGAGTTCTGAACTAGTTCACCTCACGAGATCAAATGTTTACCCGTTAAAGTAGGGTATTGAAATAGATCCAATACTGCTAGTATATATACTAGCAGTGAAGGACATAATGAAGAGGGGAAGGCCATCGTACATCTATCAGGCGCGTTCTCAAGTGATTCGACACTTCGAATTGCAACGAGAACGTGTGTTCACGCCTGACAATCTTGTACGGATCATCGATCAATATCGTGATGTCTGGCGTCTTCCCCTGAGGATGTCTGGGGCAAAGTTCATCGAGTTCCTGAAAGTGAATGGGGAGCTTCGAGAGATCGTACTTAAGCGGGGTGAAGAGTCGATAACCCGCTATAGCTGGGGTGAGGTCTCTCCGTATGAAGTTGCACAGACATTCAAAACAGAAGCCTTTCTGTCCCATGCTTCGGCTGCCTACGTTCATGGACTGACCGACGTGGTACAGAAAAGAGTGTTCGTAAACGTTGAGCAGAGTCCAAAACCGGGAAGCCGCGGGAGCCTCTCGCAGCGTTCCATCGATCTTGCGTTTAGCCGCCCGCAACGACAGTCCACTGTGGAGTACGAATGGGGAGATTACCGCATTGTGCTTTTGAATGGAAAGCACAGTGGGCGATTCGAAGTGGGCAGGGTGGAGCGAGAAGGGCGCGACTTGAAGACGACGATGCTTGAGAGAACTCTTGTTGATCTCACCGTGAGGCCACTTTATGCGGGGGGAGTGCCTGAGGTTTTGGAGGCTTACCGAAGGGCTCGTGAGGAGGTTTCAATGATGAGGCTGCTTGCGGTGCTCAAGCGCTTTCAATACGTCTACCCATACCATCAAGCGATCGGCTTCTACATGGAACGAGCCGGGTTTAAGAGCTCGCAATTCGAACAGCTCCGGCAGATGGGTTTTGAGTTCGATTTTTATCTTGCCCACGGGATGCCAGAAAAAGAGTACGACTCAAACTGGCGGCTGTACATCCCAAAGGGGCTTTAGTCTCTCGATGATTTTTAGGGTGTGGTCGAAGTAGAAGTCGAATCCAAGATCATCTTTGCCAATAGCGTTTATGACGGCCGGCCAATCTTCCCGGTGGAATTCCCTCTGCGTTTCAATCTTGCCGAGTAGCGAAAGGTGGACGCGCTTTGCCTCGAAGATGTTGATGAGGAGCTTCTGGTTTTCAGGTGATCCGAGATCGAGCTGGCCGTTCGTCTCGATGAGGTGAATGTCGTAAAAGTCTCTGGCGCGTCGTTTTCCGCGTCCTTTGATTTCGTACTCCGGAAGCTGCTGGCAGAGTGCACGGAGCTTCTCTACAGCGATCATCTCGAGGGTGTAGACGGGTATTGAGTAGGATTCGAAATCGACGAGGATTTTTGGGTCGGTGTATTCGTACTTGCTGAAATCGATACCAAAGGTGCGTTCTTGGTTGGCATTGATGACGAGAGCGTCAGAGCTCATTTTGTCGGGGCGCTCTTTCAGGCGGTGGTATTTCTCGACACCGATCAGTTTAAAATTCAGTTCATAGCCACCCCACCAGGGGCGAAGATCTTCACCGTCGATATGGGGCTTTGCCGTGAGCTTTTCATCGAAAACAACAAAGCTGAGGGCTTCAAAATGCCTCCTCAACGCAGTAAAGAGCCGCTGAGACGTTTCTTCGAGATTTTGAAAGTCTCCGGACATTGAAAAATCAAGGTCGAGGGATTTTCGGTAGTCGAGGCGGTGAACCAGGCTGATGGCGTTTCCGCCTTTAAGAACGAGCTGCTCCATGAACTGGTCATCGGAGAAGATTGCGATGATGACGTTCTTTCTAATCTCGTTGAAATCCATGGTCAAAGATTCATAGCCTAGATTTGGCAGGCGAAGAAGTCTCCATCGTCGCACGTTGCAGTTGGAGAAGACAATTCAGAGAATCTCTAATAAGTTCTTTTTTATCAATTATTTGCATTTTTTCTTGTACAGGCACACCTGTAGCAGGGGCTTCCTGCCCCCGTTAAATTTGGTCGGGGTTTTTAGGAAGGGGGTTCGACTACTTGCGATTCGTCAGTTCGTGACGTACCAGGCGGACGACGAAATGAATCGTCAGAACACAAGGAGCCGCTTCGATGACGAAATGTTCTGTGGCTTTGAGAAGCGTGAGGATCGCTTCCATGGGGTGATCCGAGATGAAAAAACCCCGGATTGGCCAATTGCCATCCAGGGTTGTCTGAGAGAGAATTCCCTCTCTATTTTGTATGTGTGCGTAATTTTGATTTTGGGGACAAGATCAGTCGAAATTTTTTTGTAGAAGCTGTTCGCGGGCTCGTGCGGCTGTTTGCGGGTCATCGAGTAATCGGTTGAAGGATCGCCAGACCCGCTCAACTTTTTCGGAAGGCCAGCTCAGGTAGGAAGCCATATGTGCGCGGGGTACTCCGATGGATCTGGCTTTCAGAAGCTCGATGAGGTCTGCGGAGAATCCCAAGCGTTCGCCGATCGCATTCCAATCAAAAGACCTGGCCTCAGACGAAGTGCCTTCAAGAACGAAGCCGTCCTCGATGTCTTCGGTAATGGAAGGTTCCTCGTAATCGTCTCCATGCGTTTTTTCGTAGCGGTAGAAGGCTTTATCCATGACCTCTTGACTGCTCGGCCGTACCCCTTCTGTTTGAGTGCTCCTGAATGAAGCCACCACAGAATCGGGTAGCTGAGAGAGAGGGGTTGCTGGAAGAGATCTAGAGTTTAACTCTTCGGGTAGGCCTAGCAATTCAGGGCTTGTTTTAAGGGCGATCCGGCGGGAGATGGTGTTTAAGAGGCCAAGGGGATTTTTGGCTTCCTTCCATCGCAGAACGCCGAGCTTGTTTTTGTCCAAGAGTGCCTGACCGACAACTGAAGCCCACGATGGAGGGCGTTTAAGCACTTGGGTTGTGAACCAAAGGAGCACTTCGGCGGAATTGCTGGAAAGCCCAGTATGGGCGATCTCGCAGGCCTGTAGAGCTTGATCGCGTTCGGTCGGCATTGAGGTAAGCCTAATGCGATTATAGCGAAGAAATTACGAACAAGGGGGTTCACGCCGAACCGCACAAAATATCTACTTTGCTTTGAACGCGATAGCTGAAACCAGGGCAGGGAAGCGCATGTTAACACCCTAATCTTTGGATGTGATAACTACCCTTTTGTCGTCGGTTGAGGTCGGCGGCTATACATTTCAAAACCTCATGTCGTTTGATTCTTTTGAGCAGTCACCACAGTCCGGTAGCGGGATCTATGGATTCTTCAAACTGGATTTCATACGAGACGAAGTCACGCTTCTCTACGTTGGCCAGACGCGAGACTATGCTTCTCGGATCACGAAGAACCACCACAGGCACGATGCCGCCCGCTACTTGGCCGCGTTTGGGCTGTACGTGGGGTTCCGGCCAATGCCTGGCTCCACAGAGGCGAGTCGCTGTTTCCAGGAGTCAATCCTGATCCAGCAACTCCAGCCGGTTCTTAATGGCCGCCAATGAAGGCCTGCGGGGAATCGGTTGAGCCCGAGTGTCTCGAGTGTACGAAGGCAAGTCCAATATGAAGAATGGATAGAATCACGACGATTCCGAATCCGTTTCTGTTTAGCCACGCCGCAAGAGCGTGACCAGAGCGTTGCAAGTTGGATTTGAATTTTTCCATAGGCACCTCCTGGGTTCCGTCTGTTTGGGTTGTGGTTTCTGAACTTTCTTCGACACTTGAGACAGTCGCCTCGTGGCACGGTTGACCCGGGCTCAAACGACTCCCCATGAATATATTTATGCTCGGATAGTAATGCATAATAACATCTTTTATTATACACTAGTTGCTGATAGTCTCCAGCTATGGCTCCAACCGGAAAAACCGATCTCCTACCTGCTGAAATTTCCAAATCGCTGACACTCGGCAACGATCCCGTGCCCGAGATCCTCCAGCGAGCTGGTGCCGCCTCGGTCTATGCGGCCGAGGAGTTCTTCTACGGGAAGATCCGAAACCAGAACACCCGCCTTGCATATCAGCGCTCTGTCTACCGCTTCTTGGCCTGGCTTGAGGTGAAGGGAATCCGCGAGCTTCACCAGGTGACTCCGCGGATGATCGCTGATTTCCTTGACGGGTGCCCATCGAGATCTACCAGGCGGCTTCAGTTATCGGCAATCCGGCACTTCTTTGATGAGCAGGTAGTTCGTCATGCGATGATCCTGAATCCGGCGCTTTCTGTCCGTGGCGAGAGGGAGACCGTTGTTGAGGGAAGAACTCCTGAGGCAACGAAGGAGGATGTCAGAAAGCTCTTTACCTCACTTGATCATGGGAATGTTGTTGGTCTCAGAGACCGAGCGATCATTGGGATTCTTGTGTATACGGCTGTTCGGATTGGGGCTGCAGCGAAACTCAAGAGGGGGGATTTCTTCTTTGCAGGAAACCAGTACAATCTTCGCTTCACGGAGAAAGGCGGAAAGCTTCGAGAGATTCCAGTGCGGTCTGATCTGGAAGATTTCCTTCTTCAGTACCTACGGGGAGCGGGGCTCGAGCATGCTAGCAAAGAGACCCCGCTTTTTCAGTCAACAATCCGGCGAGAGAAAAAGCTCACAGGAAAGCCGATGCACGTGAATGACATCTCTCGCATGGTGAAGAGGCGCATAGAGGATGCCGGTATTCAGGCGAGGATAAGCGGCCACTCGTTTCGGGTTGCAACGATCACTGATCTGCTTGAACAAGGTGTGCCACTTGAAGACGTTCAGTACCTCGCTGGGCACGCAGACCCACGCACTACAAGGCTCTATGATCGCCGTCAGAAGCGGGTAACGCGAAACATCGTGGAGCGGATCTCGCTGTGAGGCTTCGCTTTCGGAGCACTGACGCTATCAAAACACTACCCACAAGCATCACCGTGCGTGGTTCTGGAACATCATCTGTAGGGCTACCAGTTGAAAGTACGGTTACGCTACTATTCTCAACCGTTATGGGAAGATCCACTCCATCAGCATCCCCCACGCTATTGATTGTGAGAGTAAGAGGACTTACGCCTAAGCCAGAGCCGCTGAAATTCACCGAGAAGAGAAGGAAACTGTCCGGCTGTAGAGTGTTCAAATCTTGCGCTGAGTCGAAAGACAACTCAAAGACGCTAACTGCATTCGATCCTGCTGATGAGCTTTGGAAGCTCCCTAGCGAAAGAACATCGAGTCCTGTTCCATGTGACAGCCCATTGAACGTTAACTTTGAAGGGTCATATTCAAGAAGTAAGTCGAAAACGCCAATGGATGGAGCCGTCCCATTTCCAAGACCTGAGACGTTGACATCAACTGAAACGCTATCCCCAAGTAAAACTGTAGGGCCTCCTGGGTTTACGCTCATCACTACAGCTGAATCAGCTGGAGAACATAAAAACACTAGAGCCAACATCACCAGTGATGACTTCATTTCTGTATAGGCCTTTCTGCTACTGGGTAGCGCATCTGGGACGGGTGCATAGGGTTACCAAAATTCGAGTGTCAAGTGCATCGATTTTTCCATCTCGATTCAAATCACGATAATCATTAGGCGTTCTAACCTTCATGCCAATCATTGTTTGGAGCCTTGCAACATCAAATGAATCGACATCGCCGTCTACATCGAAGTCACCACGTCTTGGGTTTCCAACCCGAACCGGTACAACAGCGCTTATTCCGTTTATGCTAACGGTAATTTCAGTGCTTCCTGGCGATATACCGACAATCCTTCCGTGCTCCACGGATACGATGCTGCTATTCGCGCTTAAGAACATAGTCTTAGGATCTGTTGCGATCGATACCATTTTTCCTGTCTGGGTTAGCGCCGTAATATCGGGATATATATCAACACCTGGATAGGATATGATGACCAATGGAGGTTGCACTCTTATAGAAGATATAGTTTCACTTTCAGTCACTATTATGTCAATACTTGGCGACTCCGCGCCGTTCCCATTGTCATCGGTGCCAATAGCAAAAAGTGAATACTTACCGGGCGTGGTTTTCTCTGGTATTCGTATAGAAAACGTATAAGGTGGTGTCGAAACCAGAGTATTTGTGGCAGTATAAGGCAATGATCCAAAAAGGCTCATCTTTGCGGAGCTACTCAAGCCAGACGCGGATACATTGACTACTACTGAGCTTCCCGTAGACACCGTGGTTCCTGATGGTGGGCTTGTGATCGTAAGGGATTGCGCTTGGCAGACGCAATAGTAAGTCAAGATGAAAAATAGACAAATGGCTCTAGTGTTCATAATTTTCTCACTACTCAACAATTGGCCTAAACTCAAGACTATCTACATGAGTATTTAGCAGTCGCCAAACCCACTGTATGGTTGTTTGTTCGAGTAGATGTGTATTTGGCGGGCCAAACCCCAACTTAGTAGTGCTTCGAGAATGAACAGACTCAAGAAGGGTTGTAGAAGCCAATGCTCTATTGTTTCTTGCGCTGCTCGATCCCACAATCCCGTCACTTTCACCACCCATAAACAATGCGTATGAGCTACTATTAAATTGATATACTATAGGACTCCTGAAACACCAAATTTTCAACGCTCGAAGCTTACACAAAAAGCAATCTAGGCCTTCAAGCTGGGCTTTAGAAATTCGCCCTTCTATGACGGCTGTTCTTAGTGGAACCCGAGATTGCTGCAATCGTGTTAAGGAATCGCTGAGCCTATTGCCTGTATTATCACCCCGCAAGTCTCCAACGCCACCAGACGTGGATCCGAAAGAACCAACAACGGATTCAAATGCATGCAGGCCTTCCCTCGCAAATACATTTCTAACACATGAGTTATTGTCATCTAGCAAGGCGTATGCAAGGGGTGATCCTAGATGAGGAGTGCCGATTGTTATTATTTTGTGTATATAACCAGAGTTATAGTCTGTGTCGCTAACGAATCCAGGTAGGGTTGCCAGAGTCCTGGAAACCAATCCACCCATGCTATGAGCTACGATGTCAAACTGAACTGATGCGACCCTGTAAGTAGCCTTGAAAGCTCTCAATAGATCACGTGCAGTAATATTAAGGCGTGATGCATTATGGTGAAATCCAAGGGCGCTATTCCTTACTTGTTGTAATTGTGACTCGGTATAATGAGGTACAGTTTTCTGTATGTCCTGTGGCTCTAAATATTCGCCATACTCTAGTCGAACAGCAAAAATGCGTGGGTCATAATAAAAGTCTCTAAAGTCATCCCAATCGCTTTTATCTCCCCATAACCCATGAATGAGGAGCACAGGTGGGCGGCGAATGACGATCTTTCGGTAGAGTGTCCCACCATTTGGATCGTTGATGGCGAGATACACGGCACGTTCGGCTTTGCTGTCGTCCACTGGAAAACGCACGAAGTCTTTGGGGGCTCGATAGATCAAAAAGACCATTGCCCCTCTTGTTGTTGGAACGGAGCGTTCAGAGGTTGCGCTAAAGAACTGACTTGATCGGAGGCGCGTTATGCCGCCGTTATCGATTGTGCTGCCGGAAAGAGTACAAGAGCGAGGATCGTCGTCAGATGTGCAATTGGAAAGAAGGGATACGCTGAAGAGGCGATCAGGTATGGGTACCGGAATTCGAATTGCCAGTTGCGTGACTCCATCGGCGGCAACACCATCTACAAATCGTCCGTGCTGAGAGAGAACACTCCAATCTGCAGTGATAGCCGAATTGACCAAAAGGTTTCGGTCGAGTTCGCTGACCGGTATTGGATCAAGGAGATGTGCTTGGCAAGGAGTGATGCTCGTAAGGAAACCTCCATAGGGAGTCTCTGTACTGCTACCGGGGCGAAACGTTAAAAAAACATTGGAGGTAGAAATCGGGATAGGTTGTTTGTTGCGTAGCAGTTGCTTAAAATCGGCATTGCCAGTTTGATCGAAACTAGAGAAGCTGATCGAATAATTAGCAAACGGTAGAACACCTGTTGTGTTGATCGTGTTATAAAATTCCGTAGATACTCCAAATCGATTTGGAGTAACGAGTAGATATTGAGTTCCTTCGTAGTTTAGCGATTCAAAGCTTCTTCCTCGCAGCGTTACGGATTCGGTTGATGTTTCAGGGATAGTACGGGTGAAATCTACAGAGAATTTATTATCGGTTGCGCTATAGTTATTCCTGTCAATATCAGTAAAAGGACCTGACTGAAAGGAATCAGAAACAACCGTAGAAAAATAGAAGCGCGCCCGAACCACCTGAATTGATTGAAGGGGACGATCTCCTTGCCCACTGCGGCCAACTTCGTAAGTGATATTCGCTTGTACATCTAGACATGCATCAAAGGTATCGTTACCGAGGATCGGCACGGTAAGAATGAGGGAAGAGAGTAGGAGCGTGCTGAGCCGTGACGGCATGTGAATCGAGTCAAACGGATAAAATCGGGCTCGCATGGCTTTCGATCTTACCATGGCTGACTGATATCTGGGGGGTAGATATGGCATCACGGGAGGATCGGGTACTATTACCGAAATCTCAGCTCCACTTCTTCGGTCGCGAATCTCACGCCGTTGTCATAGAGGTCGAAGCGGTAGCGCCCGCTTGGCCATGTATCGACGCCTTCTTGCTCACGTGACGATGGGAAATTGAACTCCGATGTCAGTTGAACCCCTGGCCAGTCCTCTTTGGCGCTGAGGTCAAGTACGCGGTCAAAGACGATAAAACGCCCTGGTGCGGTCACGCGAACTCGAACAGGTACCTCGCCTGTCTCTCCGCTTCCTTCGACGGTCTTGTCTGCTTTTATCAGCATGTGAATGGATCGGAGATTTCCTCCGACTGTGAACGCAGCGCTGTACAGCCGTGCTTCTTCGAAGTCGACTGCCTTGGTTGTCTGGAAGAAGCGGATTGTTTTGAGAGTTAGCTGGTTTGTTGAGCCGAATTCGAAGGAGTTTCCCATCTGCTCTTGTCTGGGTTCGGATGGGTAGACGGTGATGGTTTCTGTGAAAATATTCGTTTCGGCCTGGTGCTCTGAGGTCTTCTCGGTGAAGATCTTCAAGGTGTGCTCACCATGTCTCCAGACGGTCTGTGTGCAGGAACCGAAGAGCTCGCCTTTGGCTTCTGCCTTTGCCTCACAGAGAACTTTCCCTTTGGGGCTTGTGAGCGTCCAGTGAAAGGGCAGACTTGAGGAATCTGAGAGAGGGAGTCGCCAGAAGATGGTGTGAGCTCTATCTTCGCTGATCTGGATGCCTGTTTTCAGTGGAAATCGGTTTCTCGCGTCGTTGTTCCAGAACTGAAATTCGTCTCGTTTGACCCGCATTGTGGGAGTCTCGTCGCGGGAGTTGGAGCCCCAGTAGTCGTACGCGAAGTAAACAGCGAACATCAGGACTGCTATCCAGATGAGGGTTTTCAACCAGGATGGCATCGGCGTTGAAGATGTTCCTTCGATCATCAATGGCTCTTTTGTCTCGTTCGGCTCAAGCTGAACTGGCTCTGGGTTTATAACCTCAACGCCAACCGCTAGCGAGACTTCGCCTGGCTCAGGCTTTAGCAGTTGATCGAAGGTGAGCCGCTGCCAAAGTGAGCCGGACTCCTCGAAGACGTTGTTTCCGAAGATCGCGATGGCATCAACTTTGAAGTTGTTCTTCTGTGTGCCTTTTCGAAGTGTGGTGAATTCTCGGGGCTCAAGGTCGAAGACGAGTTGTTCGGTCTCGCCGATAGAGCTTCCTGTTGTCTCGGTCACGGATTCGGAGCTGGTGCTTCCTCTACTCGAGGTTGTTGCTGTATTCTCTCCGCGGGTGTGGCCAACTTTTGAATCCCAAATCAGTCCGTGGTCGTACTGGGTCTGATCTACGGATGTGGTGGTGGTCGTAGAGGTGCTGGTATAGCCGGTGCCTCGCGTTTTCCCTTCGCTGGTGCTGATGGTTCTTGTTGCGAATGGCTTTCGAACGTGGCCAAGACCTTCGGAAATGAACTTCATGGTGTCGGGATCGGAGAGGTTACAGATGATCCGATTTCGGAAATTCGAGACGAGGGCTTTTACCTCTGTTTCGGTTTCGGAAGACTTCGACATGGCACGCCGGAGCATACCGAGGGACTGTGTGGCGTAGACGGTGATTGCCCTGAACTCCGCGGCTTGGGCAGTGAAGTCAATGTCTTCTGGGGATGCGAAGTCTTGGCATTCATCACCGGCAAGAAACACTGGGCGAAGCTCCTGATCTCGGTAAATATCTGCCCTCTTGAGCAGGCTTCGCTGTACTGCCCGCTTCCAGATGAGAGCGCCTGCACGAGCTGCTTCGTGGTACTCCCTGGAAGGGAAGTCGAGGATGATGATTTTTCCGTGCAGCAAGGCATCAGGCGAGACAGGATTTCCGCCTTTAGAGAACAGCCGAACGATTGGGTTTGTGGACAGATGGAAGAGGGCAACCGTGATGTTCTGCGTGATGCTTGAGGTCATCGTAGAACTCATCTTCCGGAACCGATCAAAATAGACTTCTGCGTGATTCAGGTCTTCAGTCATCTTTGGAGAGCGAAGGCGGCCGAGGCGTATAAGCTCTTTGATTTCTTTCTCGGCGCTCAGCACTCGGGTGAGAGAGAGGGTTTTCTCCGCTGCCCAGATGACTGTGAGTAGATGATGAACGTGGATGCCGGCCGATTCTGACCAGAAGGAAA
>VFQU01000721.1_pt1 | contig 24911 bp, 21 predicted proteins | sample 3512311 | NCBI WGS metagenome assembly VFQU01 (sample SAMN10412377, study PRJNA504923) | tailings metagenome | isolation source: Relicate 3 Philex TSF3 active mining site | place: Philippines: Tuba, Benguet | collected 2017-08-29
GCCAGGACCCACTTGGTGGGATCCTCCCGCGCATACCAGTCACTCCACTCGCCCATGTCTCCTCGTTCCCCCTTGGATGCGTGTTGCGGTACCCGGGTGTGCCTCGCGCGCCCCTAGGCGGCGACGAACTTCGGCAGCGTGATCTCGTCGGTGACGTCGTGGAAGACCAGTCGGACCTTCATGCCGATCTTCACGTCGTCGGGGTCGATGGAGGGGTAGCCCTCCTCGTCCTTGACGAGGTTCGACATGAGGCGCACGCCCTCGTCCAGGTCGATCAGCGCGACGGTGTGCGGCGGGTCGCCCTTGTAGGCCTTGCTCGGGCCGATGAAGTGCACCGAGTAGGTGTAGACGGTCCCGTTCCCCTCCGACTCGGTCCACTGGGTGGGCTCGAGCGTGCCGGGGACGAGGGCCCGGGGGTACCAGAACGGCTTCCCCTGGGCGTCGGTCGGCAGCAGGAAGGTGTGCTCGTGCATCGCCTTCCACCAGTGGTCCCCCTCGGGACGCATGTCGGGGAGGGGCTTGGTGTAGGCCGGCTTGGTGGTCTCGTCGCTCATTCTCGTCTCCCCTTGCCCTAGGCCGCCGACGGCGGTTCGCTCGACAGGACCAGCGCGCTCGTCGCGGCGAGGATGCCGCCCGAGCCCGTGGTGATGGCGAGCTTGGCGTTCGGCACCTGGTGGTCGCCGCCACCGCGTGCGGTGTCGTCGGCCTCGCCCCGCAGCTGCAGGGTCGCCTCGACGATGTGGTGCATCGCGCCGAGGTGCGCCTGGCGGATCAGGCCGCCGTGGGTGTTCATGGGGAGGGCGGCGCCGAGCTTGGCGTTGCCCTCGAGCACCCAGTCACCGGCCTCGCCGGGACCGCAGACGCCGATGCCCTCGAGGGCGATCAGCGGGGTGAAGCTGAACGAGTCGTAGATCTCGGCGACGTCGAGGTCCTTGACGGTGACGCCGGCGACCTCGAGGGCGCGGCGGCCGGCGCGGCCGAGGCCCTGGCGGACGCCGTCGACCGACTCGGCGGAGGTGATGTACTGGTGCGAGAAGCCCTCGCCGATGCCCGTGATGTAGACGGGCTTCGGGCGCATCGACTTGGCGCGGTCGGCGGTCGTCACGATGAACGCCGCGGCGCCGTCGGAGACCAGCGAGCAGTCCATCGCGTGGAACGGGGTGGCGATCCACCGGTCGTTCATGACGTCCTCGATGGTGACGACGTCGCGGAGCATCGCGTTCCACTTGAGGGCGGCGTGCTCGGACTGGGTCGCCACGACCGCGGCGAGCGCCTCCTGCGGCACGTTGTGCTCGTACATGTACCGCTGGGCGAGGAGGCCGTAGCCGCCGATGGTGGTGAGGCCGTAGGGGGCCTCGTAGGCGCCGTGGCTCATCTCGCGGGCCATGGCGATCATCCCGGAGGAGCTGATCCCCGACCGGGTGTTGTCACCACGGACGCAGAGGACCGTCTCGGCGAGGCCGGCGTCGATGGCGAGGGCGGCCTGGACCGCCATCAGCGGCGCGGTGGCGCCACCGACGGCGACGGAGGCGAAGTAGCCCGGCTCCATCCCGAGGTAGTCGGCGAAGGTCGTCGCGTGCATCAGCGTCGACTCGACGAACGAGAACGCGGTGACCATCCCGTCGACGTCGCCGAGGGTGATGCCGGCGTCGTCCAGGGTGATCTTGGTGACCTCGGCGAGGAGCTGGAACGACCCGCGCCCCTCGAGCTTGCCCTGCTCGGTCTCCCCCACCCCGGCGATGACGATGCCCTTTCCGAGCATCCGTCGTGCTTCGCGCAGGTTGGGCGTGGCCTCGCTCATCCATCCTCCTCGTGGTCGCCTGAAAGGGCCAAACGGGGCCGTCGGCGGCCGACGGCCGCTGAGGCGACCAGAGGCATCGCAGGGCCGAGACCAGGCCGGGTGGCCCGCACGGGTGCGAACGCTACCAGTGTCACGAGCCGAGCGTCAAGACGGCCGGAGGGGCGTTTTTTTCCTGCAAATTGGGCGTTTCAGGGCCCTTTCGGACGGTCGCCGGACCCCACGGCCCGCCCGCGTGCGCCTTGGTACGATCGCCCGGTCTTCGACCCCTTCCGGCAAGGAGCTCCACCCTGTCCGCCTCCGACCCCAACTACGACGCCGCGAACGACACCTACCGGCAGATCTACCGCGGCCACGACAACGCCTCCGCCGTGACGAACACGGAGGGTCTGACGGTCTTCTTCGACCCGGACACCAACGAGGTCCTCGGGTTCTCGATCGCGTCCTTCTCCGCCTACTACGAGTCGCACAAGACCCCCGACGGCGAGTTCGAGGTGAACCTGCCGGCGAAGGTCCCGGCGAACCTCGAGGAGGAGATGGACTTCGACGCCGAGGCGATCCGCTCGGGCGTCCGCATCGCCGAGTTCTACTAGGCGGGGGTCCCCCCGCCGCCGAGGCGCCCGGAGGCCGGCCCGACCATGATCCCGTCGGGCCCCTTGCCCGACGGCACCATCGGGAAGACCTTCGCGAGGGGGCTGACGTGCACGTCCACGAGGGCGGGCCCGTCGGCCGCGAACGCCTCGGCGATCGCGCCGTCGAGGTCCTCGGGGGCGTGGACGGTGGCGGCGTGGATGCCGTAGGCCTGGGCGATGCCGGCGAAGCTCGGCTGGAACGGGGCGAAGCTCGACCCGGCGTACCGGCCGTCCCAGAACAGCTCCTGCCACTGGCGGACCATGCCGAGGTAGCCGTTGTTCAGGATCACGACCTTCACCGGCAGGTTGTACATCTGGGCGGTCGAGAGCTCCTGGAGGGTCATCTCGAACGACCCGTCTCCGGAGATGACGACGACGAGCTCGTCGGGGAGGGCGACCTGGGCGCCGAGGGCGGCGGGCAGGCCGAAGCCCATCGTCCCGAGGCCGCCGGAGGTGATCCACCGGCGGGGACGGTCGAAGACGTAGTGCTGGGCCGCCCACATCTGGTGCTGGCCGACGTCGGTGCAGACGATCGCGTCGCCGCGGGTGATGCGGTACACCGCCTGGACGACCTCCTGGGGCTGGATGACGCCCGGGTCCTCGTCGATGCGGTACGGGTGCTGGCGCTTCCAGCCGGCGATCTGGTCGACCCACGCGGCGCGGCGGGCGGCGTCGTGGGGCTCGGGGAGCGCCTGGTACGCCTCGGCGAGGGCGGCGAGTGCGGGGGCCGCCTGGCCGGCGATGCCGATGTGGGCGGAGCGGTTCTTCGAGATCTCCGCCGGGTCGACGTCGATGTGGATGATCTTCGCGTTCGGGGCCCACTCGTTCATGACGGTGGACAGGACCCGCTCGTCGAAGCGCACCCCGACGGCGAGGATCACGTCGGAGGACTGGAACGCGTAGGTCGCGGCGGCGATGCCGTGCATCCCCGGCATGCCGACGAACAGCGGGTGGGTGCCGGGGAAGCCGCCGAGGCCCATGAGGGTGGTGTTGACGGGGATCCCGGTGATCTCCGACAGGCGGGTCAGCTCCGCGGAGGCCTCGCCGCTGATGATGCCGCCGCCGGCGTAGATGACGGGGCGCTCCGCGGCGCGCAGGGCGCGGGCGGCGGCCTCGAGCTGGCGGGGGTGGCCGGCGCCGTCGGGCGGCCGGTAGCCGGGCATCGGCGGGTCGGTCTCGGTGTAGTCCTCGACGTCGCGGGCCCACTGGTCGACGCAGACGTCGACGAGGACGGGGCCGGGGCGGCCGGTCTGGGCGACGTGCAGGGCCTCCGCCATCGCCTGCGGCAGGTCGTCGGCGTCCTTGATCAGGTACGAGTGCTTCACGATCGGCAGGGTGATGCCGACGATGTCCGCCTCCTGGAAGGCGTCCGTCCCGACGCGTGACGCGCCGACCTGTCCGGTGATCGCGACGAGCGGGACGGAGTCCATGTAGGCGTCGGCGATCGGGGTGACGAGGTTCGTCGCCCCCGGCCCGGAGGTGGCGGTGCAGACACCGGCCCGCCCGGTCACCTTCGCGTAGCCTTCGGCCATGTGCCCGGCGCCCTGCTCGTGCCGCACGAGGAACGTGCGGATGTCCGGATCGTCGTGGAGGGCGTCGAACAGGGGGATGACCGGCCCGCCCGGCAGGCCGAAGATGGCATTGACGCCGGCCCTCTTGAGGCTGGCGAGGGTCGCGTCGACCGCGCGCATTCTGTGTCCTTCCGCCCTGTCGTACGAAGGTCTGGCGAGCGAGTGTAAAGGACCCGGCCGGGGTAGGTCCCGACCCAAGGAGGCCCCACAACGATGAGCACCACACCACCGCCCGCCGGCGACGCCGGCAAGCCCTCGTTCGCCGAGGAGAACGCGCTGCGGATCGCGTCGGAGTCGATCACCCACTACGACGCCGCGTCCGACACCTACCACTGCAGCTACGGCCCGCCCGTCCCGGCCGTGACGGTCCACGACCCCGAGCGTGGGCTCCTGGTCCGGGTCGAGCCCCAGAGCCGGCAGGTCGTCGGGTTCTCGATCCCCCAGTTCAAGCAGTGGCACGCCGAGCACGCCGACGAGGGCGGCGAGTTCCAGATCGACCTCCCGTCGATGTGGGCGCTGAGCCCCGACGACGACATCCCCGAGGCGCCGCCGGAGGCCCCCGCGACCTGAGCCGCGAGGCGCTCCCCGGGGGGCGTTCGGTACACTCACCTGATCGTTTGAGCCAACCGGCACGAGGAGCCCGAATGGCGGTCGAGAGCCAGCGCGTCGAGGATTTCCGCCTCACCAAGGAGCCGTATTACCTGCCCCTGGGCAACGAGGTGGAGCTCTTCGAGTCGGCCTACCACGCGCGTCTGCCGGTGATGCTGAAGGGCCCCACCGGCTGCGGGAAGACGCGGTTCGTGGAGCACATGAGCTGGCGCCTGAAGCGCACGCTCGTGACCGTCGCCTGCCACGAGGACCTGACGGCGTCGGACCTCGTCGGCAAGTACACCCTCCGCGGTGACGAGACGATCTGGCAGGACGGGCCGCTGACGACCGCGGTGAAGGCCGGCGGCATCGCGTACCTCGACGAGGTCGTCGAGGCCCGCAAGGACACCACCGTCGTCATCCACCCCCTCACCGACGACCGGCGGGTGCTGCCCCTCGAGAAGAAGGGCGAGATCGTCAAGGCGCCCGACGAGTTCCAGCTCGTCATCTCGTACAACCCGGGGTACCAGTCGGTCCTGAAGGACCTGAAGCACTCGACCAAGCAGCGCTTCGTCGCGATCGAGTTCGACTACCCGCCCCCGGACCTCGAGGAGTCGATCCTCAAGGCCGAGGCCGGCATCGACGACGACACCGCCGCCAAGCTCGTGAAGATCGCGGAGAAGGTGCGCAACCTCCGCACCCACGGCCTCGAGGAGGGCGTCTCGACGCGTCTGCTGGTCTACGCCGGCCAGCTCATCCAGGGCGGGGTCGAGCCGATCGCGGCGTGCGAGGCCACGATCTGCAAGCCGATCACCGACGACCTGGAGATGCAGCGCTCGATCGTCGAGATCATCGCGACGCAGTTCTAGCGGGGCGGGGCGCGCCGTGACCTTCGGTCCCGCCGTGGGCAACGTGGGCATGTACGTCGCCCGCGAGATGCTGATCTCGGTCCCCGAGGACCAGCGCCAGGCGTACCTGCGCATGGTCGAGGAGATCTCGGACCTGAAGTACCAGCTCGGGGTGGAGGTCGCCCGCCAGCTGCCGCGGCTGCTGGCGGAGGCCGACCCGGAGCGGGTCGAGCGGTACCTCGCGCAGGTGCGGGAGGTCGCGGCGACGGGGTGGAAGAGCGGCGTCGAGGTCGCCAAGCAGCTCCCCGACCTCTACGACGCCCCCGACGCGACCCTCGCCGGCGCCTACGTGGACATCGTCTCCCAGGCGACCGCGGGGCCCCCCGAGGACACCGAGACCGCCCAGCTCGCGACGGAGCTCGACGCCCTCGAGCGTGAGCTGCGGGAGATGGAGCCGAAGGTGAAGCGGGCGCAGGAGCTCCGCACCCAGCTCGCCGCCCGGGACCGCCGCGACGAGAAGCGCCGCAAGCACGCCGTGGAGCTGGCGTCGGCGCTCCCGCCGATCCTCGCCCGCCTCCGTCCCCGGTACCGGCCGGCGTACCTCGACCAGGTCCGCCAGGTCGCCGCCGCCGACCCCGAGGCGTCGCTGGAGGCCGCCGACACCCTCCTCGACCTGTTGAACGGGGAGCGCGTCTCGACGGACGGGGCGGCGGAGTGGGTGACCCGCGGCCTGGAGGTCCTCGACCGGAACAAGGAGGTCGGCCGTGGCTACTTCCGCCTCGGGTCGAAGTACTCCCTGCAGGTCCTGGAGGAGCTGAAGGAGGGCCTGGCGCTGAAGTCCGTCGCCCGGGTCCTGAAGCTCTACGCGACGGCCCTCTCGGGCCACGAGGTCGCGATCCGCGGCACGAACGAGCTGCAGGCCGTCGACGCGTACGGGGCGGACCACATCATCCTGCCCCCGGAGATGCACTTCTTCGAGGACGACGCCGGCAACTTCACGGCGTACAAGGTCGCGACCGCCCACGGCGCCGGCCGGATCGAGTTCGGCACCTACGAGTTCTCGCTCGGCGACATCCCCGAGACCGTCGAGCACCTGCGGGCCCGCTACTCCCAGGAGATCCGCTGAGCACCCTGCGCGCCACCGACACCGACCTCACCCGGTTCTACGGGCTGTTCCCCCAGCCGGCGCTCGCCCGCGACCTCTTCAACATCGTCGAGGGCCACCGCGTCGACGCCGCCATCCGGCGGGCGTACCCCGGGATCCGCCGTGACATGGCGATGATCCAGACCGCCAGCGCCGAACGCCGCCCCGAGCTGGCGACCCTCTCGGACGCCCAGGCCGTCGTCGAGGCGCTGCTGCAGCACAGCCTCGGCCTCTCCCCCGACCGCACCGAGCTCGCGCCCGTCACCCAGACGGTGATCGTCCAGGCGATCGAGTTGCTCGTGACGATCGAGGCCCCCGAGAACCGGGTGGGGGACGCCGCGACCCTCACCGGCCGCCTCTACGCCCTCATCGACGAGGGCCTCGCCGACCCCGGTCAGCGGTCGATGCCGCAGCAGGAGGAGGGCCCCCAGGACCCCGGCACGCCCCCGCCGCCGGGTGAGGGCGAGGAGCCGCCCCCCGCCGGCTCCGGGGTCGAGGACTACGAGCAGATGGAGCTGCCGCCGTTCATGACCCCCGTCATGGAGCAGCTCGTGCGGCCCCCCTCCGACGCCCCCGTGAAGCGGGAGGCGGACCAGGCGGAGGGCCAGGAGGGCGGCGAGGGCGAGAAGAAGCCGCCGGCGGAGGACGAGGCCGGCGACGCCGACAAGGCGATGTCGACGAGCGAGGCGCAGGCCGGTCAGGGCCAGCCCGACGAGGTCGCCCAGCAGACGTCCTCCTCCGGTGAGGAGGACGCACCCCCCGGGTCCGCCGACGGCCGCTCCGACGACGCCGAGGGCGGCGGGTCGGACTCCCCCGACCAGACGGGCCTCGCCGACGTCCCCCACGTGGAGCCGGAGGCGGAGGAGTCCGACCTCGGCGAGCAGGTCTTCCACTACGACGAGTGGGACCACAAGATCGAGGACTACCGGCCGTCGTGGTGCACCCTCACCGAGCACCGCCAGACGCGGACCCAGGAGGGCTTCGTCGCGGCGACGTTCCACGAGTTCGGCGGGATCGTCACCCAGATCCGGCGCAACTTCCAGCTGATGCGCCCCGAGGCGCTCCGGAAGATGCGCTACCAGGAGGACGGCGACGACCTCGACACCGACGGCCTCGTCGAGTACGTCGTCGACCGCAAGGCCCGCGTGTCCCCCACCCCCCGGGTCTACATCAAGCGCGACAAGCGCGACCGGGACGTGACGACGGCGTTCCTCGTCGACATGTCGAGCTCCACCGACCGCAAGATCGACGGCCGGAAGCGGATCATCGACATCGAGAAGGAGGCCCTCCTCCTGATGTGCGAGGCCCTCGAGGCGATCCGCGACGAGTACGCCATCTACGGCTTCTCGGGGTCGGGCCGCGAGGACGCCCAGTTCTACGTCGTGAAGGAGCTGGGGGAGCGGTACGACGACCGGGTGAAGGGACGCATCGGCGGCATCTACGCCCGCCAGAAGACCCGGATGGGGCCGGCGATCCGGCACGCCACCCGCCGCCTCGCCGCCGCCGACTCGAACGTGAAGCTGATGATCCTCCTCACCGACGGCAAGCCCTACGACTCCGACACCTACCAGGACAACGCCTACGCGCAGGAGGACACGAAGATGGCCCTCCGCGAGGCCCGCCGGGAGAAGATCCACCTGTTCTGCGTGACCGTCGACCGGGAGGGCGCCGACTACCTCCCCCACATGTACTCGGACGCCAACTTCGTCGTCGTCGACGACGTCCGGACCCTCCCGCAGAAGCTCCCCCAGCTGTACCGCCGCCTCACGACCTGACCCCGACCGGGGTACACGACTCGCGCCACCGGGGGTAAACGACTCGCGGCCAGGGCCGTCCCGCGAGCCGGTTCCCCGGGGTCACCGGCTCGCGGACGGGGGGATCCCGCTCGCGGACGGGGGGATGCGACTCGCGCACCCAGGTCCCCCACCCCGTTTTCTCCACAGGCCCGCCGTCGCCGCGAGACCCCGACCGGGGTAACCCGCTCGCCCCGACCGCCCGGCGAGCCGGTGACCGGGGTAGCCGCCTCGCGCGGCACGGGGGTAACCGACTCGCGTCGACCCGGGGGATGCGACTCGCGCACGGACGCCGTTTTCCCCTGCAAAACGACCACTTCCGCCGCCCGTAGGTTTAAGGGTTAATAGGGGTTAGGGAAAAGAACAGAGGCCGTGGCCGGCCGAACCGCTTCGCGGCCCGGCCACGGCGCGAGCCGGTTACCCCGGTTGCGGTCTCGCGACCCGTGGTGTCCGGCCGACCGCCGCGCAAGACTTGTCGGGTGCCCCCCTCCCCCGCGTCCCGCCGGAACGAGACCGTCCCCCTGGAGCGTCCCGGCGTCCGCCGCCGCGAGGGCTCCGCCGCCGCGGACGACAACCACCTGAGCGGCGCGGAGGCGCAGCTCGCCCTCTGCGAACCGGACCACCTCCGCCGCCTCGAGCAGCCCCTCAAGTACGGCTTCGCGGACCGCTCCAGCGCCCGGAAGGGCCTCGAGGTCGCCGCCGGCGTCGCGATCGCCGACCGCCTCGGGTCGATCCGCCAGACCGCCGGACCCCCGATCGGCCGTCACGGGTACATGGCGATCGTCTGGCTGGGGTCGCGGTGGCTGCAGCTCGAGCAGGCGGGGGCGTCGGCGGTGCCGTTCACCCAGTACCGCCTCCTCCACGACTTCGGGTGGGCGGAGTCCGGCAAGAACGCCCGCCAGGCCCTCAAGCGGACCCTCCTCAACCTCCAGGAGGCCCGGTGGGAGGGTGAGGTCAACGACTCCGAGACGGGCCGCAAGACCCACGAGGACCACTTCGGGATCATCGACCGCGTCCTGTGGCCCGTCGTCTCCGACGGCCGGCTGGAGCGCCTCGGCTACATCTTCCTCGGCAGCTGGTTCCTGGAGCAGCTCCGCCACGAGGCGGGCGTCTACATCGACTGGGACGTCCTGCGGGACCTCCCCCCCATCGCCCGCAAGCTCTACGGCCTGCTGGAGAACGACCGGTTCGAGGACGCCGGCGACGGCGAGGAGTGGCAGGCGTACTGGCTGGGGCCCCCGTTCTTCGCGAGCGTCGGCTCCACCTGCGCGCGGGAGCGCGACAACGTCGCCGCCGTCTCCCGCGCCTGCGAGGCCGTCGCGAGCCACCCCGGCACCGGGTACCGGTTCGTCCGGGAGCGGGTCGCCGTCGACGACGGCTGGGCCCACCAGTTGATCGTCACCCGCCCCGCCGGCACCGCCGGCCGCCGCTCGCCCCGCACCCTCACCCGCACGGGGACCTAGACCCCCACCCCACCCGGGGCCCGCCACCATCCCGCGACGCCCCGTGGTCCGGGGCGACCTCGCATCCCCGGGCGCGAGTCACTTCCCCCGGTACCCGACCGACCGTCCCTCGGCGGTCCCGGCACGACCCGGCCGGCGGCGGCGGTCCGCCGGTGGGGAACGCCGTCCGCCACGCCGTCTAGCGTAGACGCATGCATGCATGCACGAAGGAGGACATACGATCACGCACGCGAACATGACGGCATGAGCGACACCACGCCTGCACGCATCATCACCGTGGCGGCGGCGAAGGGCGGGGTGGGGAAGACGACCCTCGCCTACGAGCTCGCCGCCGCCCTGTCGGGGGTCCTCGTCGACCTGGACTGGGACGCGGGGGGCGCGACGCGGATGTGGGGGCACGACCCGACCCGCGCCGCCCGCGTCCCGCTCCTCGACGCGTTGGAGCGCGGCCCCGAGGGCCGGCCGCCGCGCCCGAAGCGCCGCGCCAACCAACCGGCCCTCGTCCCCGCGCACCCGGACCTGTCGGCGAGCCGCATCGACGCGGACCTGGTGGGGGACTGCCTCCGTGCCTGGGCCGCCGCGTTCGAGGACCCCTACCTGGTGGTCGACACGCACCCGGGGGCGAACCCCCTCACCGACGGGGCGATCCAGGGGGCCGACCTCGTCGTCGTCCCCGTCGTCCTCGGCGCCCGGGAGATGGACGCCCTCGAGGCGATCGTCGCGGACTACCGGGACTACCGGCTGCTGCTCGTCCCGACGATGGTCCCCGCCGTCCCACCGCGGCGGTTCGTGGAGCGGCTCGCGGGTCTCGCGGAGGCGGGGCGGATCACCGTCGCCCCCCCGGTCTCCGAGCACCGCTGGATCCGCCGCCGCCTGCGCCGCGCGGCGCTCGTGACCCAGCCCAACCCCGGCGTGCGGGTGCGCGCCGCGGCCGCCGAGTTCCGTGCGGTCGCCGACACCGTGGAGGTGGCATGTGGCTGACCAGGCCAGCGGGATCGACCTGATGCGACGGCGGATCGAGCGCGCGAGCCGTCAACCCCCGCCCGCGCCACGCACCCGGCCGGCCACCACGCCGGGCGCCGGGGCGGCGACACCGGACCCGGACCCGGTCGCCGCCCCCGAGGCCGCGGTGTCACCGGAGCCGGTGGCGGCGGTGGGGGAGGGGGGAGGGGCGACCCGCGCGACGAGGACGCCGGGGCGTGCCGCACCCGCGGCCGCCCGCCGGCCGCGCCTCGCCCCGGACCTGCCGCCGGTGAACCTCGCGATCCGGGTCCGGAAGCCGCTCGACGACCACCTCGCCGACGTCATCCACGACCTCCGCCGCGCCGGTGTCCGCACCAGCAAGGTGGAGATCATCGAGATGCTCCTGTGGGAGCAGACCTCCGAGGACGCCACCGCGATCCGGGAACGCCTCGGCGCCTTCCGTGCCGCGGCGCCCCGCGGCGCCGGCGCCGCCGTCTAGGGGGACCCGTTAAACACGACCGGCCGGGTCCCGAGGGACCCGGCCGGCAGGTGCAGCCGACTTCGAGAAGCTGGGGCTCAGACGCCCGGGGGCTTCGGGAAGCGGTGACGCATCGTGTACTGGTACGGCGTGGCGAAGAGCAGGTCGCCGATGTCCTCGGCGGTGCGCTCGATCGTCTGCGTCCAGATGGTGTCCGCACCCGGGATGATGAGGTCGAAGTTGAAGCTCATCAGGCCGATGAGCTCCTTGACCGGCATCATGGCGCCGAGGTTGTCGAACGGCGTGGCCGTCAGGGCCCACGACCGGATCGCGCCGGCGGACGCCGTGCGGATCGACTCCGGCTTCAGCTGGAAGCGGTGCTGACCCTCGGTCTCGGGACGGCCCATGGCCGCCGCCGTCGCCTTGGTCACCTCGGACGGGAGGTAGGTGAGGTCCCACTTCGTCGTCGTGAGGGACGGGTCCGTGATGAGCCGCAGGTTCATGCGCCCGTACTTCGGGTCGCCGTAGAAGCTGGGCTTCGCCGGAAGCTCGGCGTCGTCGTACCGGCCCGTCGCGGTGTGGATGAGGTACCCACGCCGCTCCATGGTGAAGTTGAAGTAGTCGTTGCCGAAGCCGCCGTAGCCGTCGTCCTCCTTGCCACCGTGCTCCTGGGTGACGATGTAGGCGATCTTCTTCGGGAACCCGAAGGGCTCGCGGCCGGCGAACACGGCTGCGTCCTGCGTGAGGTACATGTACGGGTAGTAGCCCGCGTAGTACGTGTTGCCGTCGTGGCCCTTGGCCGAGACGGAGACCGTCACGCCCATCTCGCCGTACGGGCCGAGACCGGTGTGCAGGTGGTCCACGTACCAGAACTCGACGACGTCGTCCTCGAGCTCAACGCACTTGGGGAGGATGCGACGGAGAGCCGCCTCGTCCACCCGGTAGAAGAACGCCGACCAACGCGAGTTCGTGTAGGTCAGCGGGACGATGTCGTAGTCGACCAGCGGGTCCGCGATGCCCTGCGAGATGATGTCGCGCTTGTCCCGGTCAAGGGCAAGCGGCGGGGCGTCGCCCGAGTCGATCCACGGAACGCTCGTGACGTTCAGCTGCGCCATAGCGCTGTTCCTCCTTGGAATGGCGTCACCGCGACGGGGATGCCCCTGTGGGAGCGGACGCCCCCGTCACGGTTGATCACGATCTGACCTAGTCCCTACGCGCCGAGGCCGATGGGCTTCGGGAAGCGGTGGCGCAGACCGAAGCGGTACGGCTTGGCCGCGCCCGCCCAGGTCGCGTCCCGGGTGTACGTCTCGGTCCAGGGGACCTCGCCGGCCGGGATGATCAGGTCGAAGCTGAAGGTCATCAGGCCGATCATCTCCTTGGGCGGAAGCTCGTGCCCAAGGTTGTCGTACGGCGTGGCCTGCATGAACCAGTTGATGCTCTCGGGGCTGGCGGTGCGGATCGACTCCGGCTTCACCTGGAAGCGGTGCGAACCCTCGGAGTCGGGGCGGCCCATGGCCGTCGCGAGGTCCTTGGTCACCATCGAGGGCAGGTAGACGAGCTGCCACTCGGAGCTCGAGAGGTCCGGCGCGGTGACGACCTTCATGTTCATCCGGCCGTAGTCCGTGTTGCCGTAGAAAGCGGGCTTCGCGGACAGGTCGGCGTCGTCGTACTTGCCGGTCGCCGAGTGGAGCACGTACCCGTTCCGGATCATGAGGAACGAGAAGTAGTCGAACTGGTAGTTCTTGCCGTCCATGACCCCGTAACCGTCATCGGGCGCCCCGCCGTGCTCGAGCACGCGGATGAAGGCTTCCTTCTTCGGGAAACCGAGCACGCGACCGGCGTCGATCGCGGCGTCCTGGGTCAGGTACATGTACGGGTAGTAGCCGGCGTAGAGCGTACGGCCGTCACCGGCCTTGTGGCTCGCGGCCACGGTCACACCCATCTCGCCGTACGGGCCGAGCATGGTGTGGTTGTGGTCGACGTACCAGAACTCGACGATGTCGTCCTCGAGGTCAAGGCAGTCGGGAAGCACGCGCCGAAGCTGCTTCTCATCGGCGCGGTAGAAGAATGCTGACCAACGCGAGTTGGTGTAGGTCAGCGGCAGAGTGTCGATGTCCCAGATGGGGTCGACGAGCGAGTAGATGAACGCGGTCTTCTCGTCACGGTCGACAGGCGAGGGAGGAATCTCCCCCGTCTCTGCACCCGGGACCTGCGTCACGGCGAACTGCTCGGCCATAGACGGGCTTCCCCCTTATTCGGAAAGGGCAGCTGCACATTGCTCGCGGCGGGAGCCCGCAGCCGGACCCCGTCCAGAGGACGGGAAGGCACCGGGCGTCACCGAGAACGTGCAAGCAGCATATGTCACGTACGGGGGGTCGTCAACGCCATCGGTACCCATCGGGGCGATGGGGGAGCGCCCCGAGATCCCGCTGGCGATGCGGTGTTGCACATGGTAGGACGGACTTCGTGCCGATGTTGACAACCGTGGGACGGGCTCCTGTAGGGTCGCGCCGATTCGAGGGTCCCCGTCGATGCCCGCAGACCCCTCGGAGGGGCGGTGCGCGGGGCGTCTCGGCTCACTTTCTTCCGCGTGATCGAGACAAGGGGGACGACGGTGAGAACACGCTCGTGGGGCTGGCGCCTTGCGGCGATGGCGGCCTGCGCGGTGCTGGCGGTCGGGGTGGCCGCATGCGGCGACGACGACGACGGTGACGCCGCCGACACCACCGGATCCGGCGACGCAGAGATCACGCTGCGGCTCGGTTACGTCACGGCGCCGGAGCACCCGTACGGCATCGCCATCGACAACTTCATCAAGGAGGTCGACACGGCCTCCGGCGGGTCCATCGCCATCGAGGCCCTCCCCAACTACCAGGGCGGCGACGTGCCGCTGCTCCAGGACGTCCGCGGCGGTGCGGTCGACATGGCCTCGGTGTCCTCCGCGGTGTGGGGGACCCAGGGCGTCAACTGCTTCGACGCGCTGCAGGCCCTCGGCCTGATCACCCGCTACGACCTCGAGCGCGAGGTCATCACCGGCCCGATCGGCGAGGAGATGCTCGCCTGCACCGACGCCGTCGGCCTGAAGGGCCTCGGCATCCACGAGGGCGGCCTCCGCAAGCCGCTCGGCGCGAAGAAGGCCCTGACGAGCCCCGCCGACTTCGACGGCCTCACCATCCGGACCCCCGAGTCCGGGGTGCTGGAGACCGGCATCCGCGCCCTCGGCGCCGACCCGACCGCGATCCCGCTGCCCGACACCTACGCCGCCCTCCGCGACGGCACCGTCGACGGGATGGAGGCCAACCTCGGCCTGATCCAGACGGTCAAGCTCTACGAGGTCGCCGACTTCGTCACCGCGAACGTCAACCTCTGGCCGTTCCCGACGGTCCTCGTCATGAACCAGGCCAAGTTCGACGCCCTCAGCGCCGAGCAGCAGACGATCATCACCGACGCCGCCGCGAACATCGCCGGCTTCTCGATCGACTTCTTCGAGGCGCCGAGCGAGCTCGTCACGACGCTCTGCGGGGAGGGCCTGAAGTTCGCCGTCGCCAGCGACGCCGACCTCACCGCCTTCGGCAAGGTGTCCGAGTCCGTCGTCACCGAGCTCTCCAAGGACGCCGAGACGAAGGGCTTCATCGACCAGATCCAGGCGCTCAAGGACGGACTGCCGGCCCCGCCGGCACCCGCCCCCCTGCCCGACGGCTGCGCGGCACCCGCCGGCTGACCCCGGGCGCGTCGTCGGCCCGGCCCCGACACGGGGCCGGGCCGGCACGGGCCGGGGTTAGGCTCTGGCACCGATGACGACGACCGCCCACGAACCCGTCGGCGTGCCGCCCCCCACCACGGTGGCCGTCCTCGCGGGCGTCGAGCGGTGGCTGGGGGTCTACTCCCAGGCCGCCGTCCGGATCGCCTCGGTGGGGGCGGTGATCTCCGCGACGATCGCCCTCCTCGCCGTCGTCGGGAACGTCTTCACCCGCCAGGTCCTCGGGTTCTCGATCTTCGGGGCGAACGAGCTCGCCAGCTTCGCGTTCCTCTGGACGATCTGGATGGGGGTGTCGCTCGCCGTGAAACGCGGCGCCGTCACCGTCATCACCCTCCTCTCGCACCACGGACCCGCCCTCTGGCAGCGGTCGGTGCGGACGTTCTCCGGCGTCAGCCTCGCGGTGTTCCTCGCGTACGCCTGCTACCGCTCCACCGAGTTCGCCCTCGGCCGGGGGGCGCCGGCGGGGGTGACGTCCGCCCTCGAGATCCCGTGGTTCTACCCGGTGGTCTCGATGGCCGTCGGCTTCTACTTCATCACCCTCCACTACCTCCACGCCGTCGCCGGGGAGGCCCGCGTCGCGGCGCTCCGCGGCCGGGTCGGCCTGTACGAGGCCGCCACCGGCCTCGCCGGCGGCCTCGTCGTCGGGGGGGTGGTGTGGCTCGCCCTGTGGACGGTGCTCACCCTGGGGGCCTCCCCCCTCGTCGCCCTCGGGATCCTGTTCGTCGCCCTGACCCTCGCGGGGACCCCGATCGTCTTCATGCTCGCGATCGTCGGGATCATCGCGATGTTCTCGCCGTCGTTCCTCGGGCTGTCCTTCTACCCGAACACCGACGTGATGCTGCCCTTCTTCACCAGCCAGACGACGATGGGCCTGTCGGGCGGCAGCGAGCTGCTGGTGATCCTCATGTTCCTCATCGTCGCGGAGGTCATGAACGCCAGCGGCCTGTCGACCCGCCTCATCGCGTTCGCGGCGTCGCTCGTCGCCCACCTCCGCGGCGGGATGGCCTACGTCTGCCAGCTCACCTCGGCGGTCGTCTCGGGGATCTCCGGCTCCGCCCAGGCCGACGCGGCGATCATGACCCCCCTCCTCGTCCCGGCGATGGAGCGGGAGGGGTACCGCCGCGACGTCGCCGCGGCCGTCGTCGCGGGGGCGTCGATCAAGGGCCCCATCGGGCCGCTGTCAATCATGTTCATCGTCTACGGCATCGTGGTGCAGGGCCCGGCGGGGGCGTCCATCTCGGCGCTGCTCCTGTCGGGGGTCGTCGCCGAGCTGCTCCTCCTGATCTTCCAGGCGGCGACGGTCTACGTCGTCGTCCGGCGGATGGACTTCCTCGTCCCCCGGCCGTTCGCGGGGTGGCGGGTCGTCGGCCGCACCGGCCTCGACGCCCTCCCGGTGCTCGCGATCCCGGTGGTGATCCTCGGCGGCATCTTCACCGGCGTCTTCACCCCGTCGGAGTCGGGGGCGATCGCCGCCCTCGTCACCATCGGCCTCGCCCTCTTCTGGTACGCGAGCCTGTCGCCGCTGCAGCTGCCGGCGGTGATCGTCGCCGCCGCCGTCGAGACCGGCATCGTGATGCTCCTCCTCGGCGACTCGTCGATCCTCGCGAAGGCCCTGTTCATCAACGGCTTCGGCACCGACGTCCAGGAGTTCCTCACCGGGATCACCGACAACAAGTACGTGTTCCTGCTGGTCGTGAACGTCCTGCTGCTGGCCGTCGGGATCTTCATCGAACCCCTCCCGGCCGTCTACATCCTCGCCCCGTTCCTCGCCCCCGTCGCGGTCCTCGAGTACGGCATCGACCCCGTCCACTTCGGGTTGATCATGGTCTTCAACCTGGTGCTCGCCCTCATCCACCCGCCGATCGGGCTGGTGATCTTCCTCGTGTCGAGCATCGCGAAGGTCTCGGTGGAGCGGTTGTCGGTGATGATCCTCCCGTGGCTCGCGGTCAGCCTGCTCGTCCTGTTCCTCATCACCTACCTCCCGAGCGAGGCCGTGCTCGTCCTCTCGAACCTGCTCGAGTGAGGACCGCCACCGCCCTCGGCGCGGGGGCGATGGTCTGCTGGGGGGTCGCGTACGTGCCCTCCGCCTGGCTGGTCGAGACGTGGCCGCCGCTGGTGGCGGCCGGCGCGCGCCTCGGCCTCGGCGGCCTGCTGCTGCTGTGCCTCCTCGCCGTCCTCCACCGGCCGCTGCGGCCCGGGGTGGGGGTGGGGACCGTCGGGTGGCTCGCCTTCACACAGTCCGTCCTCTTCTACGGCGCGACGTTCTGGGGGATCGCCCACGCCGGCGCCGGCCTCGCGGCGGTCCTCGCGAACACGGACGCCCTCTTCGTCGCCGTCCTCGCCGCCGCCGTCCTCGGCGAGCGGCTCTGGCCGGTGCAGTGGGCGGGCCTCCTCGTCGGCCTCGCCGGGGCGGCGGTCGTGGTGTGGGAGGGGCCCCTCTGGCCGCCCGCCCTGTCGGGGACGGCGCTGGTGGTCGTCGGCGGGGCGGTGGCGTGGAGCGTCGGCACCGTCGTCGTCGCCCGCGGCGTCCGCGCCGAGGGGGACCCCCTCGCCCTCGCCGGGTGGCAGATGCTCGCCGGGGGGGTGGTGCTGTGCCTCGCCGGCCTCGCCTGGGAGGGCCCGCCGGACGCCGCCGGGGCGCGGGAGCTCGGCCTCGTCGTCGCCCTCGCCGTCGTCGGCTCCGCCGCGCCGTTCGCGTTGTTCTACCTCGCCCTCACCCGCGCCCCCGCCGCGGAGGTGTCGGCGTGGTTCTTCCTCGTCCCCGTCATCGGGGTCCTCAGCGCCTGGCCGCTGCTGGGGGAGGAGCCGACGCTGCAGCTCCTCGCGGGGATGGTCGGGGTCTGCGCCGGCCTGTGGATGGTGATGGGGATCCGGCACGGCCGCCCCGGGAGGGCGTTGGTAGACTCGACGGCACCGCCGTGAGCACCCCACCACCCGCTCGACGCACGTGATCCTCGTCCTGTCGGGCGGCACCGGCGGCTCGAAGATGGTCGACGGCCTCGCCCGGGTCCACGGCCAGGCGGGCCTCGTCGCGATCGTCAACACCGGCGACGACGGGGACTTCTACGGGCTGCGGGTCTGCCCCGACCTCGACATCTGCACCTACGTCCTCGCCGGCGTCGTCGCCGACCGCGGGTGGGGGTACGCCGACGACACCTTCCGCCTCCTCGAGGGCCTCGCCACCTACGGCCGGGAGTCGTGGTTCGGCCTCGGCGACCGCGACCTCGCCACCCACCTGCACCGCACCCTCCGCCTCGCCGAGGGCGCCGGCCTCACCGAGGTGACCGCCGAGATCTGCGCCCGGCTGGGGGTGGAGGCGACGCTCCTGCCGATGAGCGACGACCCCGTGCGGACGCGGATCACCACCCCCGGCGGGGAGCGGACCTTCCAGGAGTACCTCGTCCGGGACGGGGCCCGGGACGACATCACGGGGATCGTCATGGAGGGGGTCGAGGACGCCGCCCCCGCCCCCGGCCTGCTCGCCGCGATCGCCGAGGCCGAGCGGATCGTCATCGCCCCCTCCAGCCCCGTCGTCTCGATCGGGACGATCCTCGCCGTCCCCGGGGTGCGCGACGCCCTCGCCGCCCGCCGCGCCGACTGCGTCGCCGTCACCCCGATCATCGGGGGCGCCCCCGTCGAGGGCCCCGCCGCCCGGTTCCTCGCCGGCGCCGGCTACCCCGAGTGCTCCGCCACCCAGATGGCCCGCATCTACGCCGACGTCGCCGCGGTGTTCCTCCTCGACTCCTCCGACGCCGCGGAGGCCCCCGCCGTCGCCGCCCTCGACGTCCGGCCGGTGCTCACCGACGTCCTCATGCCCGACCACGCCGCCCGGGCCCGCCTCGCGGCGGAGGCCCTCGGGGCGCTCCCGTGAGCGGCGGCGTCTGGGCGGTCATCCCCGTGAAGCCCCTGCGGGGGGCGCTGCGGCGGCTCACCTCCGCCCTCGAGGCACCCGTCCGCCGTGAGCTGCAGGTCGCGATGCTCACCGACGTCCTCGGCGCGTGCGCGGGGACGGGGGACCTCGCCGGGGTCATGGTCGTCACCTCCGACCCCGACGCCGCCGCCCTCGGCGCCGCCATCGCCGGCGCCCGCGTCGTCCCCGACCACGACCCACCCCGCGGCATGAACGCCGCCGTCGCCCGCGGCCTCGTCGCCGTCGCCGCCGAACGCGCCGACGCGGCCCTCGTCCTCACCGCCGACCTCCCGCTCGCCCGGCCCGAGGACATCGCCGCGATCATCGCCGCCGGCCCCGCCGCGCCGTCCGCGCTGCTCGTGCCGTCCGCCGACGGCACCGGCACCAACGCGATGCTGCTGCGGCCCCCCGCGGCCCTCGCCCCCCGCCTCGGCCCCGACTCCTACGCCCGCCACACCGTCCAGGCGGCCCGCCGCGGCCTGCCCGTCACCCGGCTGGAGCTCCCCCGGCTGGCGCTCGACATCGACACCCCCGCCGACCTCACCACCCTCGTCGGGACCGGAACGGCGTGCGCCACCCTCGAGGTCTGCGGGCGCCTGCGGATCACCGAGCGCCTCGAGGCGGGGAGCGTCCTCTGAGGCTCTGGCCGCTGTCGGCGTTGCCGGAGGTGGTGCCCGGCGACGACCTCGCCGGCATGCTCGCCGACCGCGCCGTCCCCGAGGGGATGGCCCCCGGTGACGTCCTCATGCTCGCCCACAAGGTCGTCTCGAAGGCGGAGGGACGGATCGTTGCCCTCGCCGACGTCACCGCCGGCCCCGCCGCCCGGGCCCTCGCGGAGGAGACCGGCAAGACCCCCGCCCTCTGCGAGCTGATCCTCTCCGAGAGCCGCCGCATCGTCCGCCGCCGCCGGAGCCTCCTCGTCTGCGAGACCCACCACGGCTTCGTCTGCGCGAACGCCGGGATCGACTCCTCCAACGCCCCCGACGGCACCGTCGTCCTCCTCCCCGTCGACCCCGACGCATCCGCCCGGGGCCTCCAGGCCCGCCTGGCGGCGGCGGTGGGGGGGAGGGTCGGCGTCATCGTCATCGACACCCACGGCCGGCCGTTCCGGCGGGGCCTCGTGAACGTCGCGATCGGCGTCGCCGGGTTCGCCCCCGTCATCGACCACCGCGGGGAGCGGGACCGCTCCGGCCGCGTCCTCGTCGCCACCGACCAGGCGATCGCCGACGAGCTCGCCGCGGCGGCGGGGATCTACCTCGGCAAGGACGCCGGGACCCCGGCGGTGGTCGCCTCCGGCGTCGCGACGGAACCGTCACCCGGTGGGGCGCACCTCCTGGTCCGCGACCCGGAGCATGACCTCTTTCGCACTTAACCCCCGGCGTCTGGCGGGAGCCGCCCCACGCGCATAATGTGCGCCACTCGACACCGTCGACTGCCGACGACCGACCCCGGAGAGTCCATGCAGGGAGATCTCGGCACCCCGGACGCGCCGCTGCGCGTGGCCATCATCGGATCGGGGCCCTCGGGCTTCTACGCCGCGGAGCACCTCCAGGAGCAGGACCACCTCGAGGTGCAGATCGACATGTACGACCGCCTCCCGACCCCGTTCGGGCTCGTCCGCGGCGGCGTCGCACCCGACCACCAGAAGATCAAGTCGGTCACCCGCGTCTACGACAAGATCGCCGCGCACCCCGAGTTCCGCTTCTACGGCAACGTGGAGATGGGCCGCGACCTCACCCACGCCGACCTGTCGGCGTACTACCACGCGATCATCTACGCCGTCGGCGCCCGCACCGACCGGCGGATGGGGATCCCCCGCGAGCACCTCCCCGGCAGCCACTCCGCCACCGAGTTCGTCGGCTGGTACAACGCCCACCCCGACTTCCGGAGCCTCGGCTTCGACCTCACGTCGCGGAGCGCGGCGGTGGTCGGCAACGGCAACGTCGCGATGGACCTCGCCCGGATCCTCGCGAGCCCCCGCGACGTGCTCGCCCAGACCGACATCGCCGAGCACGCCCTCCACGCCCTCGAGGGCAACGGCATCGAGGAGATCCACGTCCTCGGACGCCGCGGACCGGCGCAGGCGGCGTTCACCAACAAGGAGCTGAAGGAGCTCGGTGAGCTCCCCGGCGTCGACGTCGTCGTCGACCCCGCCGACGTCGCCCTCGACCCCCTCAGCGCCGCCGCCGTCGCGCGGACCCCGAACCGCACCCGCGACCGCAACCTCGACCTCCTCCGGGAGTTCTCGGAGCGGCCCCTCACCGGCGCCCCCCGGCGAATCGTCCTGCACTTCCTCGTGTCGCCCGTCGAGATCGTCGGGACCGAGCGCGTCGAGGCCCTCCGGATCGTCCACAACGAGCTGTACGAGAGCGAGGACGGCTCGATCCGCCCCCGCCCGACGGAGCGGATCACGACGATCCCCCTCGGGCTGGTGTTCCGGGCGATCGGCTACCAGGGCGTCCCGCTGCCGGGGATCCCGTTCGACGCGATGCGCGGCGTCATCCCCAACGAGCAGGGCCGCATCATCGACCCCGCCACCGGCGGCCCCGTCGAGGGCGAGTACGTCGTCGGGTGGATCAAGCGCGGACCGCAGGGGATCATCGGGACGAACAAGCCCGACTCCCAGGAGACCGTCGACGCCCTCCTCGCCGACCTCACCTCCGGGAACCTCCACAAGCAGGAGGTCCCCCCGCGGACGGTGCTGGAGCGGCTCCTCAGCGAACGCCGCCGCGACTTCGTCTCGTACGAGGACTGGCAGCTCATCGACCTGCTGGAGCAGGAGCGCGGCAAGGCGAGCGGCGCCCCCCGCGTGAAGTTCAGCAAGGTGGAGGAGATGCTCCACGCCCTCCAGGAGCGCAAGCTCGCCGCCGCCGAGGAGGCACGCGCCGAGGCGGAGGGCTAGGCCGAGGCGCCGCTCCCGATGAGGTCGTAGACCGTGTTGCGCCGCGCCGGGGTCCGGCCGGCGCCGCGGATCGTCGCCTCGATCTCCTCGGGGGTGGCGAGCTGCCCGTGGGCGGCGCCCGACGCCCGGGAGATGTTCTCGTCCATGAGGGTCCCCCCGAAGTCGTTGCACCCGGCCTCGAGGAGGCGCGCCCCGCCGGACAGGCCGAGCTTCACCCACGACGCCTGGATGTTGTCGATCAGGCCGTCGAGGGCGATCCGCCCGACGGCGTGGACGAGGACGACCTCGTCCCACGTCGGGCCGGGCCGTGACCGGCCCTGCAGGAAGATCGGGGACCCCATGTGCACGAACGGCAGCGGCACGAACTCCGTGAACCCGCCGGTGCGGCGCTGGATCTGGCGGAGCACCTCCAGGTGGTTCGCCCACGCCCGCGGCCCGTCGATGTGGCCCATCATCATCGTGGTCGTCGCCCGCAACCCCAGCTCGTGGGCGGTGATCATCACCTCCGCCCACTCCGCGGTGCGGACCTTGTCGGGGCACAGGTGGGCCCGGACGCGGTCGTCGAGGATCTCGGCGGCGGTGCCGGGGAGGGTCCCGAGGCCGGCGTCGCGGAGGCGGGTGAGGAACTCCCGGACGGTGATCCCGAGGGTGTGGGCGCCCTGCCACACCTCCAGCGGCGTGAAGCCGTGGACGTGCATCTCGGGGAGGCGCTCCTTGATCCCCTCGAGCACCGAGACGTAGAAGTCACCGGTGAAGTCGGGGTGGATGCCGCCCTGCAGGCACACCTCCGTCGCGCCCCGCTCCCACGCCTCGACGGAGCGGTGGACGACCTCGTGGACGTTCAGGATGTACGGGTCGCCGCGGAGGTTCATGCTCTTCGGGCCCCGCGAGAAGCCGCAGAAGCCGCACCGGAAGTAGCACTGGTTGGTGTAGTTGATGTTGCGGTTCACGACGTAGGTGACGGTGTCGCCGTTGCGGCGGACGCGCAGGGCGTCGGCGACCCGCGCGACGGCCTCCACCTCCGGGCCCCGGGCCCTGAAGAGGCGCTCGATCTCCGCGACCCGCGGCGGGGTGCCCTCCAGGGACCGGCCGAGGATCCCGGCGAGGTCCGGGGCGATGCGCGACAGGCCCTCGTCGGGGTCCGCGCCACGCCAGTCGTCGTCCTCCCACTCGGCGGACAGGCGCCGCGCGGGGACGGGGGGCTCCTCGTCACGTCCCGGCGCCCACGTGTACCGGGGCCGCGACGCGCCGGACCCGTCGATCTGGCCGAGCCACGCCGTGAACAGGGGGCGGGCGAGGTCACGGCGGGCGTCGTCGATCTCGGTCTCGGGCGGCAGCGCCGTCCGCTCCACGAGGGGGCGGGGGGCGACGGCGTCGCGGAGGGCCCCGACCTGGGCGGGCTCCCAGTCGCCGACGACGAGGTCGACGGCCCCGGCGGCGATCGCGTCGAGGGCCTCCTCGAGGGTGTCGACCACCACCGACACGCGGGTGGCGATGCCGGGCAGCCACCCCAGCTCGATGGCCTCGTCGAGGCCGGCGGGGGTGGTCCGCAGGAACGCCGCCCCGGTGCGCACGAGGGCGTCGAGGACGTCGGCGCGGGGGCCCTCGTGGCGGACGGTGATCCGCCAGCCCCCGACGCCGCGGGCGAGGAGGGCCATCGCCTGGTCGGGTGCCACCACCCACGCGAGGGCGGGGGCGTCGGCGCGGTCCGTCTCGACGGGGACGAGCCGCTCCTCGAGGACGGCGGCGACGGCGGCGTCGTCGAGGCCGGCGGCCTCCCGGACACGGGCCCGGCCGGCGGTGGCGGCGGCCCCGGCGGGGAGGGTGCGGCAGAAGGTGATGCTCATGCCGGCACCGCCGCCATCGGGTGGGGCGCACCGGGGAGGGCGAGCCCGTCGGCGTCGGCGAGGGACCGGGCGTGGTCACGGACCCCCGCGTCGACGAAGTCGTCGTCGCGCAGGTACTCGGGGTAGACGGTGAGCCGCTCCCGCAGCTCATAGCCGGAGTCGGCGCAGAGGCGCCGGAGGCCCTCGATGTCCGGCCACGGCGCCTCGGGGTTCACGAAGTCGGGGGTGAGGGGGGAGACCCCGCCCCAGTCGTTGATGCCCGACAGCAGCAGCGGCCCGTAGTCGGCCGACAGGTTCGGGGGGGCCTGGATGCTCATCGCCGGGCCCATCACCAGCCGCGCGGTGGCGCAGGCGGTCATCAGCTCGACCAGGCCGGGTTCGCCGGCGGCGGCCATCGGTGTCCCGGGCTTGGCGCGGAAGTTCTGCACGATGACCTCCTGGATGTGGCCGTAGGACTCGTGCAGCTCGCGCAGCGCGAGGAGCGCCTCGACGCGCTCACGGACGGTCTCGCCGATGCCGATCAGGATCCCCGACGTGAAGGGGATCCGCAGCTGCCCGGCCCGGCGGATCATGGCGAGGCGGGTCGCGGGCCGCTTGTCGGGTGCGTGCTCGTGGGGTCCCCCGGGGCCGCACAACCGGTCGGACACCGACTCCAGCATCATCCCCTGGCTCGCCGAGACCTCCCGCAGCTCCCGCAGCTCCCGCATGCCGAGGATCCCGGCGTTCGGGTGGGGCAGCAGGCCGGTGCGCTCCAGGACCATCCGGCACATCGCCGTCAGGTACGACTGGGTCGTCTCGTGGCCGAACCGCCGCAGCGCGGCGCGGTGGCTGGGGAACCGGGCCTCGGGGCGGTCGCCGAGGGTGAACAGCGCCTCCTTGCACCCGAGGCGGCGTCCCGCCTCGGCGACCTGGAGGATCTCGTCGGGGCTCATGGTGTGGGCCCGCGGGTCGGTGTCCAGGTGCGCGAACGTGCAGTACGAGCAGACGTCCCGGCAGAGGTTCGTGAGGGGGATGAACACCTTGCGGGAGTAGGTGACGACCGGCGGCCGGCCGCGGTCCCGCATCTCGGCGGCGGCGGCCCACAGGACCGGGTGCTCCGCGCCGCGGACGTCGGCGAGGGCGAGGGCCTGCGCGTCGGTGAGGCGGCGCCCCTCGAGGGCGGCCTCGACGGCGTCGCGCACGGCGGGACGCAGGGCGGTGAGGGCGGGGGCCGT
>VFQU01000722.1_pt1 | contig 24910 bp, 20 predicted proteins | sample 3512311 | NCBI WGS metagenome assembly VFQU01 (sample SAMN10412377, study PRJNA504923) | tailings metagenome | isolation source: Relicate 3 Philex TSF3 active mining site | place: Philippines: Tuba, Benguet | collected 2017-08-29
TCCAAAGTTTCACCGTTCCGTCGTCGCTAGCAGAGGCGATCATTTGTCCATCTGGACTAAATTCTGCATCCCACACTGACCCACTATGACCTTTGAACGATTTGATCTCGCGTCCTTGGCGGTTCCACAGTTTGACAGTATCGGAGATCGCAGTGACGATCGTTTGACCATCTGGACTAAAACTGACATCCCACACTTCAGCAGACTGCGGATCAGAACTGAAGAGTTGCTTCCCCTGAAGATCCCAGAGTTTCACCGTTTTGTCATCGCTGGCAGAGGCGATCATCGCGCCATCAGGGCTAAAATTCACGCTTCTGACTTTGCGATCGTGCCCCACAAGCGTTGACAATAAATCTCCCTGACGATTCCACAGTTTCACCGTGTTATCAGAACTGGCCGTCGCTAATCGCTGCCCATCAGGACTATAAACCACTCCATTCACAGCATCCTTGTGGTCTGTCAGCAACGTCAGCCACGGAGAAGTCACTTGCCAGATGCGAGCAGTATTGTCATTGCTAGTCGAAACCAGTGTCATGCTGTCGGGACTAAAACTCACGGCATTGACGCGGCTACTGTGCCCTTTGAGTGATCGCAGTTCCGTTCCGTTCGGATCCCAAAGTTTGACCGTATTATCAGCGCTGGCTGTGGCAATCAGTTTGCCGTTTGGACTGAAACTGACACTGGTGACGCGATCGCGATATCCACTGAGGGTTTTTAAGCGTTGGCCACTTTGCACATTCCAGAGTTTGACAGTTCTATCTTTGCTGGCAGTGGCTAATGTCTGTCCATCGGGACTAAAACTGACACTCAAAATCAAATCGCTATGAGCTTTGAAAGTGCGTAACGGCTTGCCTTGCAGATCCCAAAAGATCGCAGTGCCATCATCGCTAACAGTGGCGAGCGTTTGACCATTGGGACTAAAACTCGCGCCGTTGACTTCTCCCTGATGACCTTTGAACGTGCGAATCAGCTTGCCTTGGAGCGTCCAGAGTTTAGCCGTCTGGTCTTGATGAGCCGTCAGCAGCGTTTGACCGTCAGGACTAAAAGTGACGCTGTAAATTTTATTGTCCTTTCCCCCAAAGCTTTGCAGGAGTTTTCCGGCTCGATTCCAAAGTTTGATTTTACTATCCTGGCTCACAGTCGCCAATGTTTGGCTATCGGGACTAAAACTCACACCCATAATCGCCCCCGTGTGTCCCGGCAGCGTTTTGAGTAACCGACCATCTCGGCTCCAAAGTCTCGGCTTATTGTCATAACACCCAGTCGCGATCGTTGTGCCATCAGGACTCATCGCCACACTCTGCACATAGGTGGGATGATCCAAATGGTTGCGCTCTGCCACCCAATAAATTGACTGCCCCAACCGCGTCAAGACAGCCGCCGACAGAGAAGAATCTGTGTTGCCGCCCACCAGCGTTTTCAAATGAGTTCCGGCTTCTAGAGCCGTTAGCAGAGGCATAAACGAGTTTCGACTCAGAGCAAACTGGGCTTCAGAAACTTCGCTCAGAGTCCTAATCTGACCTTTTTCGGCTCGCTGATATTGAAGCCCTGCAAAAACCGCTAATCCGGTCGCAACATAGGCAGTTGTCACACCCAAAAACCGATTTCTTTGCAGAACAGACTCAGCCCGACGGCTTTGCCCCAGATATTCTCGCTGAAGCAAGGTGCTGTATGGCTCTTTGTTGGCTCCCAAAATTAGCCATTGTTCAGCTTCGTGCAGGTCGCGACCACGCAGTAAAAGACTTGTGTCTCTTTTTTTTTGCTCCCATTCTATCGCCCGTGTTAGCAGTCGAGTGTGTTCTCTAACATGTTCTAAATCAGTGTCTAGCGATATACAGAGACATCGCAGCGCTTGATCAAAATTGTCACTTTCACGAAAGAAGATCCAATTAAGTTTGTTCAGATCGTCAGGAATCAGCGAGGTAGGAACGTCACGCCAGACGATCGGAATCAAGCGCTTGTGTTGCGAGATAGCTTGCTTGAGTTCCACGAGACATTCTTTAGAAGCGATCGCATCGGGACTGAGCACAAATACAAAATTGTCTGCTTGGTTGATACCCACAAAGATTTCCTGTCGCCAATCTGCGGCTGAAGGAATGTCATTCCAATCCACCCAAATTTCTCGATTTTGTTGTTGAAGTGCTGCACAAAGCCGTTTGACGAAGGCTAGATCTTTACGTGAGTAAGAAATAAACGCTTCAGTCATACATCCCCCTGACGATCTTATTGGATGTTATGCAATTTACAACGCCTAGGAGAATTCTTGACAGCTCTACCAGCAATTTTGGATAAAAATGGTATTCACGATTCCATTGCTTTGGATATCAGCGGCTTAATCTATTGATAGAAGTTACATTCAATCAATCTGATTCACGTTTCGTCTCTTAACCATTTTAGAACTGTGTAAGATTTTTGAGAAGATAGCGGTTGAGTATCTGCGCTCGATCGCAGAATTCCTAGCCCAGACCTTCATTATCCCGTTGCTCTAGGACAGTTAATGGACGAGAGAATGCAGATTTGGAATCATAACCGAATAGCGATTTAGTCCAATTTCAGTCCATATATAGAACGAGCCAGTTCAAAATGTCTCAGGTCTCTTCGTTCTCTGAGGTTTGACTTGAAATTTCAGAAAGTTTTGTGTCAATCTCCATTTCGAGTTGCTCACTTGATGGGAGGCTTTGCCTTAATTGATCCGGTAATTGGTGCGTCGAAACTGCGATCGGCGTACTCAAATTCCTAAGGGCATACTCTACCGTTGTTTTCTGCTTCGACTTGCATAGAATGATCCCGATCGTAGGCTGGTCATCTTCATGCCGCAGCAAGTCGTCGATCGCGGACACATAAAAATTGAGCTTGCCTGAAAATTCTGGCTCAAACTCCACCATCTTGAGTTCTAAAACAACATAACAGCGCAGCCGAACATGATAAAACAACAAGTCCAACCTGTACTCTTTTCCATCCACTGTAATTGGATACTGACTTCCCATGAAGGCAAATCCCATACCCAGTTCTAGAAGGAAATCCCGAATATGAGTGACAAGAGCAGCTTCAAGATCTCGCTCCTGAGCATCTTTCCCTAATGTCAAGAACGAAAAATTATAGGGGTCTTTGATTAAATCTTTTGCTAAATCAGATTGAGGTTTTGGCAGGGTGAGATCAAAATTGGTAATCGCTCCGCCTAGCCGCTTATGCAGATCACTCTCGATTTGGTACGCCAAAACTGTCCGACTCCAGCCATTCTCAATCGCTTGCTGGGCGTACCAAATTCGTTCATCAGGATTCTTCACACCGTCTAACAACCGGATCAAATGTCCCCATGGCAATTTGTGCAACAGCTGCTGCACAATTTCAACATCGGGGTAGGCTTCTGCGAAAGCCCGCATATATTTGAGGTTGCGAGCCGAGAATCCTTGCACATCAGGAAATTCGCGCTGCAAGTCTTTCGCAAGTCGCTCTACAACTTTTGCACCCCAGCCCTCTCGCTCTTGCCTTTCTAGAATTTCTTTACCGAGCTGCCAATACAGCAAAATTGCTTCCCGATTGAGAGCCGTTGCAGCTGCCACTTGAGCACGTCGAATTTGCTCCTTCAACTGATTGAGGAAGGCATCATAGTCTTGAGGGAAGAGTGAGGATTGTTGAGTCACGATCGATGTTGACGCATTTTGAAATGGTTTTAGGCTTCTAAGTTCTCAGATCCAATTAACTCATCAAGTTGAGAAAGCAATTTTTCCAATTTAGCCCGTTTTTTAGGATTTTCCCAGATTGCTGACTTTTTCAGCCGTTGCCCAATTTGAGCATAGCGTTGAGTGTAGCTAATTTCTGCGGTTCCCTCTTGGGTTTTCGCCAATTCCTGAATCTTCTGCTTAATTTGACTCAAACTCAAATTCTTTGTCGTCGCCAATTTAAGTAAGGATTTACGCTGCCGTTCATCTTTAACTCGTGCGATCGCACGAGCCTTCGTAAATTCAAGCTCTCCTTCTCGCAGTGCTTTCAACACTTCTGCGGGCAGATTGAGTAACGGCAAACGGCTGCTTCGGAACGACTCAGCATTAAATCGCCCAATTTCTGAAAGAACTGATTCAATCATCTCAATTTGGAGGGAAACGTTTCCCTCCAATTCCTGACCACGATTTTTTGCATGATTTGCGCGGTTTAAAGCTGAGGCGACATCTTCAGGTCTTCCCTCAATTTGAATCGCCAGTAGCTCCAAAATAGCTTCTGTCTCTTCTACAGGATTAAGATCCTCTCGCTGTAAATTCTCAATCAGCGATACTCGAAGAGCTTGTTGATCATCAAACTCTTTGACAACGACGGGAACATCTTGAAGTTGAATTTCTTGAGCCGCACGATAACGGCGTTCACCAGCGATTAGCTCATAACCTCCACTCTCTAAGGGACGAACTAAGAGCGGCTCTAAAATGCCGTACTCACGAATAGATTGGACAAGTTGCGCCTGTTTCTGTGGGTCAAAATAGCGCCGAGGCTGTTTAGCAGGAAGGTAAATTTCTCCAAGAGATACCGCTTGAGATGATTGAATGCTTTCAGGATCCTCAATGAATTTCTGGGCAATTGATGCAGATAATCCTTGCGCCAGCGATTGTCTTGATTTAGCCATCTAACACCTCCAAGGCTTTCTTAAAGAGCTGCTCTAATTCACGACGAGCTATTCCAGCAGTCGATCCCGTCAGATCAAATACAGTCGAATTTTGACCAAAGCAGTCTGCAAGAATTTGACGCTGATGAATTACTGTATCTAAAACCGTGACCCCCGGCATCAACCGCAACACCTCGATCGCTTCATCCTTTAATTTGGTTCCTTTTACAGCTCGATTCACGAACATAACGGCTTTAGGCTCGCCACGGCGAATCCTATGAGCCTGATGAATTAAACGAACCGTATCCGATGCACTTTCGAGGTCAACACCCGTTGGTTGGCAAGGCACGATCGCTAGGTCAGCCACCAGAATCACAGCTCTCGTTATCTCAGATAACGCTGCTGGACCATCTACAATCACCCAGGAATAAGCTTCACCTAACTTGGGCAATTCATCTAAAAGTTGGTCAGGAGCTTGAATGATCTTGAAAGGAATTTCTCTCTCTAAACGTGCAAGCCACTTTGAAGATGAGCATTGGGCATCGGCATCAACGACCAGAACTGTTTCTTTTTTTTTCTGCAACCAACGGGCAAGATGTACTGCAACGGTCGATTTACCTGATCCGCCTTTCTGATTAATAATTGAGACGATCGGCATAAGTCGAATTGAAATGACACAGAAAAGTGTATGACAAATTCGAGCTGATGCCGTTTATTTTGTTTTGCTTTGATCCAGTAAGAAAGGGCTACAAGAAATTGGGCGCTGATTCTAATCAATCAGGTTGCCTTCGCCTCCCCAAAAGCTTTGAAGCAGAACATGACGACTTGATAATATTCCCCTGTCAAAAAAGGGATATCTTTTCAGCAGTTTCAGCCTTCGAGAGAAAGTTTTGGTATTCCTAGCTTTCAGGTAGATCGAGGTGAAAGGGTAGAAGGGCAAAACGCACTATCAAAAAGGGGTCGCTTGTGTAAGCACGAAGCCGCCATATCATCAGATAGAGCCATCTGATCTTATTTATATCCCTTAGATTGCTTACTAATTAGGACACAAGAAACTAATGATTTCTGATAGGCTCGCCAATTCCAACCATTTGTAGATTTTGCCTTACAAAATAGTCAGTGAGTGCTTTTGTGTAATCTTCAGAAGTCTGGATATCAATAATCCTTAGAAGTTCCTTTCCGGATCTTGAGAGTGCAACTCCGTGTAACAGCAGCGCTTGATCTTCTGCTCTTTCACCCATTGGTAGCAACCCATATTCTTTGTTTTGATACTGAAAAGGAAATGCTATTAAATTACCCACTTCTCCAGATTTACGAGCAACGCACATTCGATAATCAAAATATGAGTTGTAATCGGAAATAATCAGACCATGTTCCTGTAGGATGTTCAGCTGGTCAAAGTTAAGACCATAATTCTGAAGCGCGTTAGATGCGGCACTCCCATTGAATGAGACAACACGTGCATCTACACAAACATCATCACTTTTCAGACACACGCATAGCGAACAAAACTGCATAAAAAGAGCTGCAACTTGGCTATCAAGCTCGCCCAACAAATTGACTGCTTTGATTGAGAATGAGGAAGGTTTTTGAATCTCACCAGCCAAGATTCGACCGAACAGAAGCTGCATTTCTGCAGTACTTTTCTGACTCGCCTGTTTCTCAAAATTATTTAACCAGTCCTCATTGATTGGAGGAGTTTCTTCTGTCGCTTCTGTTGTCGAATTAGGGTTCGACGTAGGAAGAACTGCTTCTTGTTGAATCTGGCAGGCTGCAATTTCAGAAATTTGGTCAAGATTTACCTGTTCACGAACAATTTTCTGCCCATATTTTTTTACCGCAATACGAGCGTACTCAGGGTCCACATGCATCTGCTGAGCGATTTGATCAGCACCCGTATTGATAAGTTTTACTCGCGCTTGGGTTTCAGCACGCTTTTCCGCAGCAATCCCTTCAAGATGAGCAACCGGGATGTCAATAGCCGCAGTACAAAGCTGTCCAAAGGCTTTGAAAGCATTTCTTTTGATTGGAGCTGGAATGGATGAACCTGTCATCAGATTAGCGACAGCATCTTGAGCGATTTCTATCAATCCTTGATTTGAGTCCTGCTGATCCATATTAATTTCCAGTGATATTTATCACAGCCAATATATAGTACAGGATTACTCAATTTTTGGCGTAATGTTCTTATAGGCTGATAGCTATCAATCCCAACAAGCTTAATAAAGTAGGTAAGAACTAGTCTTGACGATCAAACTGATTTGGGTAGAGCGAGGAAGATTCTTTCACAACTCCAGTTCATAAATCTGGGCAATTTCCTCAGCCTGAATCCCCAAATACCCCAATGTTTGCTGCTGGGTCGCATGTCCGAAGGCTTCCATCAACAAGGGCACTGCCGTTCCACGCTCCATCCGCTGCCAATAGCCCCAAGTCTTACGTAAGCTGTGGCTGCCATACTTTCCTTTTAGTCCCACATGCTGACACCACGTTTTCACCAGTGTGCTGACGGTGGGCACGGTCAAGCAGCCGCGCTTGCCTTGGAACAGGAATGCTTCATCGGGGAGGGGACAGGGGGCAAGATAGTGAGAGATCGCCTTTACGACTGCTCCATTGACGGTCACGCTCCGAAACTTTCCCGTCTTGCTTTGCTTCACGCGCAGTACATCGCCGGGTTGCAGCGATCGCACCTGACCAACAGTGAGTGAAAGGAGTTCATTCGCGCGAAATGCGGTATTGATGCCCAGCACGAATAGGCAAAGGTCACGCGGCTGGTCGCGGAGCAGTCTCTTGATCCGCTCGATCGCTTTCTTATCGCGGATGGGTTCAACCGTGAGGACAGATCCGGAGGGAGGGTGATGGGGATTTTCGCCTTTTTGGAACGCCATACCGGTCTCGATTTTTTCACTAAGTTACCATAGCTTCCAGCAATTAAGTTAGTAAAAAAAGACACCGCCAAAAACAAGCAAGGGCAGGGGACAGCGCTCAACGCTAAACAGGGCAGGAGTTTAAGTCGGATTTCGATTCACTAAGTTCTAGGGAATAGTTAATGAATTAGAAGAAAGACCATCACCTTTTGCAAGCGTGAAAGTCGCCACTTTCTGGACCAAATATCCAGCGTATTAGTTTTAATGGTTTATTTGTACTATTCTGTGAATATTCAAAATTCAAACAGAACAGAGCGAATGGCAATTAAATCCAATTCCTCCAGTAGCAAAGGTGGTTTAGAGCTACTTGGAAAAAGCTTCAAAATCACAATTTCTGAGAACGCCTGGGTCAATCTTCTAAAAGCAATTCTGCTTTTTACCCTTATAACTATGCAGTATCAGAACTTATTGAACAGTTCAAACGCGACTCCATCTATTGCGCCAAGATTAGGAGCAAAGCAATGACAGCAAGCAAAACAGATAATTTTGGTCGTCCACCAAGATGGGGCGAGCTCAAAATTACAAGACCTCGCTTACCTCTGGATATAGCAGCGCAGATCGACCGTATTCGAGATGAGTTTGGTGATCCAGAGACAGCCAATCAATATATCGTGGATTGTTTGTTGCTCAATCCACAATTAGTGCAATTAAGGCTGTTTGATTGCTGCATTGCTGCTACTCCAGGCATTAACTCAACTGGAGAGCAAGAAAGTTATGAAGAGCGAGAGGTTCCATCATTGCTAGTTAAAAATCCTAACAAGTCATTTTTACTCCGCGTACATGGAGATTCAATGGAGGATGCAGGAATCTACGATCGTAGCATCATCCTTGTAGAATCGCATTGCGGAACACCTAGCAATGGCTCAATTGTCATTGCTGCAGTCAATGATCAAACAGTCATTAAGCGCTACCAACGCCATAAAAATAAGCAAGTGCTGCTGTCTGAAAATCGAAAAAAAGCTTATCCTCCTATTTGCGTTTCATCAGAGATGTCAGACCATCTGGTAATTCACATTTTTGGAGTATTCAAGCGAGTGATTCCTGAGTCAATGTTCAGAACATTAAGCTAGTGACTAAACTATTGAAGACGTGAGATCTATGCTAGATAAGCGATCATATGACTACCGCCTGATGAAAAAATGTAAGGGCTAAAACAAGCTGGATTGGGAAGCTGAAGCCTGCATCAGGATCTGAATTTTAAGTGAGTATGACACCTTAATCTCTTAGCAAGAGTTAATGAAGTAACAGGAGTAGAGTAATTAGGTCTTCTCTCCTCGCAACGGGAGTTCTCTCTGATGAAGCCCGAGGCGAAATTACTCAAGCTAATGCATAAAGGAATATTAAGCCGTTCTCTTCACACCAAGACTTCTGCGGACACCGTCAAGAGTTTATTCTTGTATATCAAACTTGCAAGACTCTTATCCTTCTCAAGGTTTATCAAGTTTGAAATATACCTGTTATACTTGAAATACAGATAAGGAGATCAAACTTATATGGCAAAGAAACATGATGACGGCGTAATTGTGCCGTCAGCATTGGAGGAAGATATCTTGACATTACTGATGGAAAATCCACAAGGAGTTTATGGTCTAGACATTCTCTGCCGATTGAATACGGCTGCGAAAAAAGTTGGCAGAAAGAACATCGGAGTCGGTAGCCTGTATCCTGCGCTGAAGCGTATGGAACAGCAAGGTTTAATTACAGGGCGATGGGGTGAAGCAGTGCCAAGTGAAGAGTCGGGTGGGGCTCGACGACGTTACTACAGCATTTCAGCTGAAGGAAAGCGATCACTTGAGGTGACTCACCAGTTTCGTCTTGCGCTCAGTTTACAGCAAGGTCAAATAGCAATACAAGGCGCGTGAGGATGCAGCAATGACACAAGACTGTTCCAATGGACGTGGGGTTCGTAGAGTAACAAGTTTTTTGGCTAAATTTTTTCAAAATACTGTAGCTAAAACACATCAAAACATTGCACCTACTAGAATTTCTATAATGTCTGCAGTGTCAGACGAAGAGTGGGAGGGATTTCGTGCTTTTTTGCTATCAAACGATTTCAACTCATCTAATAAATTCAGTTCCCCGGTAACACATAGGGTAGCGGCTATGTTGCGGGAGGAACCAGAGATAGCATCTTTTGAGTTGAAAGCACGACTCATCAGAGAGTTCAGGGAGTTCAAGGTGATGTCCCACCATGAAGAGGTCGAAGATCAGCAAAGTATGGCAAGCAACAGCGAGACAACTCGTATTATTGCTATTGAATTTTCTAGTTCTTCTCTGCGTATAATACTAGACTTAAATCGCCTTTTACAGCGTATCGTCAAGTTAGGCTTCACTACGCTTCCTGAAGAATATCAAGCTCACTACCTCGACCAGCATAGTGCAATGGTTAAGGCAGGAGAACCTTTCCACGTTATTCGTTGCAAACTTCTTTGCTATTGGCTTAATGCTGTAGTCTGGACACCGCTCATATCAAAAATTCAGGGACTGATCCCACCAAATCGTATCTCTATTTGAGTTACAGTTCTTTTTTGGTGACAGCACCTGTCTGACTCTTCTACCTTCCAAACAGGTGCTCTTGAGAATTAAGGAGAAAACAACCCATGGAATCAAAGACTGTTCACCCCTTTGCTGATGATCCTACGTCAAATTCTGAAGAAATCACAGTTAAACCACCTGTTTTACACACTCAAGTTGTTTTAGATAAAGCTGAAGAAATCGTAGAAGAGATCATAGATGCAGCTTCGGAACAAAACCCACTAACTGTTTGGATGAGATCGATCTCCCCCATACTAAAACAAGGTGGCAAACCTACCGCTATCATTCTGGCTTTAGGAACTATCTCTATTCCACTGATGTTACTTGGTGGAGGTTTGTGGGTTGCACCTATCCTCGCGCTCGGTGCTTGTGTCGTCGCTATTCGTGCAATGCCATAATAATCTCGATTACTAATCAGCGGAGATATTGCCGCTTTTGTGAGGCAGCAATATCTCCTAAAAAATTTTATTATTTGCCAAATACTTTTAGGACAAGGGTTTTGAAAGCTTCGTTGCTTAAGTTTACGAGACTAAAACGACGATCAAGATTGAATTCACTTTTCCAAATCTTGGTTAACTGAAGTACCCTACAGAAGCACGATCGTACAAGGCACTTCACTTATTCAGGAGAGTTGAAGGTTCAGTTGGCTAGAATTCGACACTACAATGCCCTTCTTCCGCAACTCACCTAACGCTTTGTACAGATCCCCCTCATCCAACTCCCAACGGTCGCACTAATTCACAGGCAAATTCATAACGACAAATTCAACGTTCTTGCTCAAGTGATTTCGCTTGTGCTAGTACCGCCTCGCCTCGATTGGCAACGGTATGACTGTAAGCTTTTGCCTCAACACGATCGCGCTGCACGATCGCCTGCGCCTCAGTGCCCTGAGAAACGATGTACATCGCTTCTTGTATCGGATCATCACAAGTTTTGTATTCGTGCAGCGCAAGGAGAGAGACGCGAACATCACGATCGAGTGGTGCTAGATGCCTGAGTCCGACTGCTAAACGCTCATAGATTTGACGGTAGTGCTGCCGATACGCTTCGAGTTGAGCATCCAGCTCTGGGGCAGAAATATTTTGAACTGGAGATGGATCAGGTGGAAGTTCAATCGTTTCTGGCAGCGAGACTTACGCATGATGAAATTGAAGCAAAAGATATCCGGTGGATTTCGCTCGGTCGAAGGGACACAGATGTTTGGTAGCATTCGCGGCTACATTTCCACACTCAAGAAGCAAGGATTTAATGTGTTGGATGCTCTCAAGCAAGTGTTCTTGGGCAATCCGACTATCCCTCAACCTAAGTAGTTACGTTAAAATAAACAATGAAATCATTAATCTGCTCAATGAAAATTGATGGAGTATAAGAAATCAGCTTTAAAGGAACTACAGGAACAATTAGACTCTATTAATCAAATTTGCGAGAGAGGTGTATTTTCAAATGAGTTCACAGTTTGGCGCACCAAAAGCCTTGCGATCATTGAATCACTGTTTGGGACTGACTCTACTCAAACTCAACAGTTCAAAAATATAAGCTACTCCCCTGCTCAAAGAAACGCAAGAAATCCGGAGCTTGTAAAGAGGAAAGCATTTGAATCTGGTTTAGAGCAAGCCAAGGCATTAATCTTAACTTGGATTACAAATATTAATGTTGATGCGGCTAGCTGCACATCAGATTACCCAAAACAAAGAGCGATTCAGTTTATTAAAGACTTATGCAAACGTTTTCCTCAGGTAGCTAAAAGAATTTGCACAGAATATCGAGGTAAAAAATTACTTGAAATAGTCGATGAGTATGACGTTCAACATCTCTTTCATGCTCTACTGGCTATACAATTTGATGATATAAGAGCCGAGGATGTAAACTCCAGCTACGCGGGAGCAACATCGAGAGTAGATTTCTTACTTAAGCAAGAGAAAATAGTGATAGAGATTAAGAAAACTAGAAAAAACTTAAAGGATAAGGAGATTGGTGAGCAGCTCATAATCGACATGAAAAGATACTCTCAAAGTCAGGATTGTGAAACATTATTTTGTTTTGTTTACGATCCGGAGCAGCTAATCTCTAACCCTTACGGATTGGAGAAGGACATAAATGGAAGACATGATGACCTTGACGTAATAATCGTAATTGCTCCAAAGCCATATAGGTAAATACGACTAGAAAATACTAAACATGGGAAATACCAGACCGTTGAACCTTGCATTTATGAGAATGCAACGCCGAGCTGAAATGAATGATCGAGGCAAGCTGGTTGCAACATTTGTTGATTCAGGTTCTCTGTTTACTCTCTTATCCTCGCTAGATCATCAAGTTATTTATGGACGTAGAGGAACAGGCAAAACTCATGCCCTCATATATCTTGCAGAAACAGTATCTAAACAAGGAGATATTCCTGTTTATCTTGACTTAAGAAACATTGGTTCCAGTGGAGGCATATACACAGATCCCAACTTGTCTCTTGCCGAGCGAGCGACTAGGCTATTAATAGATACACTCTCAACTATTTGTGACAACATCTATGAATTTGTAATAGCAGATCCGAAACTAGTTGAGAATGTTAGTCTAGAACGGGCTATCGATGAGCTATCAAACAATATCTCTAGCGTAAATGTTGTTGAACATTTGAATAGTCAACAAAACACTCATAATCCATTTGGTATGTATCCTACTGTTCGTTTTGGTTCTATCGGACAGTTATTAAAGAATCTTTTACGAAGCATATCTCCACGAAGAATTTGGATCTTGCTAGATGAATGGAGTAGCATCCCGCTTGAGCTACAACCTTATCTAGGAGACTTCATTCGGAGATCAATGTTTTCTATTCAAGGCACTGTTGTAAAAATTGCTGCTATTGAACAACGAGCGCGTTTTCAACTACCTTTTACTCATGGTAACTATATTGGAATTGAAGTTGGAGCTGATATAGCAGTTGATATTAATTTAGATGATTTTATGGTCTTTGATAATGATTCTGAGCAAGCGAATGTATTTTTTAAAGAACTAATATACAAGCATTACCAAGCAACTGACAGCAACGAAATAATTGATAGCTTAGACTCTTCTGATACCCTCATAAGAGAAGCTTTCACCCAAATTAACGTTTTTACAGAGTTTGTAAGAGCTTCTGAAGGTGTGCCAAGAGATTCTATAAACATTATTATGCTAGCTGCAAAAAAATCAAATAATAATAAGATATCTATGAATGATATCCGAGTCGCTGCTAGCCAATGGTACAGCCGCGACAAAGGTTCTGCTGTTGAATCAAATCCTGATGCTAGTGGACTTTTACATTGGATTATTGATGAGGTTATTGGAAGTAGAAAGGCACGAGCTTTCCTATTACGAAAAGATGCAAAAAGCGAGCTAATAGATCGCCTTTTTGATTCAAGAGTACTTCATGTTCTAAAGCGAAATGTTTCATCTAATGAAGAGCCTGGTATGAGATATGACGTGTATAAACTGGACTACGGTTGTTATGTTGATTTAATCAATACTCAGAAAGCTCCCCAAGGTTTACTTCCGGCTTCTGATGAACAAACAGAACAACTGTATATCGAAGTCCCGTCCGACGACTATCGGGCTATTCGTCGTGCTATCTTGGATTTGAGGAAATTCGAGGAAAGATCTGTTCAAAGGGCATGAAGAGTAGTGAAAGGTGAAATTGGTTCAGGATTAGAATACATCCCCAACTTCCAGACACAAAGCTGGATAGTCCCTGTGTCTCATAAGACAATACTTCTATTATTAGAAAAAGGGTAATGCAGACAGGCTAAGGAAAATCAACTTTATCTGCGCCCTATCAAATAACAGCTTTTTCTTGAATAGGTGGGGGACATGATTTCCACTTCTGCCAAACACTACAGTTGTAGATATTGAAATCAAGATTGCAGTTGCTTAGAATTAAGCTAAAACAAGCGTTTTAGGGGGTGTCTCATGACTCTTGCCCTTTCCGCAATTGCGGTGAGTCAACCAGGTACTACAGTTGTAGATCGCTAGGAGGCAAGACTTGACCCAATCGCTCTGTCTTATTTTGAGATTATCCGTCTTAAAATCTTGCGGAACTAGAATCGGACGGTAGTACGCTAGACATGTGGATCAGATTCACAGAACCTAGCGATAGTGGGCCTTGCAGCGAAGCCATGCACAGGTCTAAACCATTACCGAATCGGACTGAATGTTCGATTTCTCGGTCGCAGAAACGCCCAAGATTCATGAGACTGTCCCTCCCTTCAACTCGATTGCTCAATTGCCCTCAACACAGCCACAGTAAAGCTTTTTATCTTGTCTCACTTTTCCGAACTTCTGCGGAGCGCGTAGGCAATCGCCGCGAATCAAGCAGATTTCTTACTCCTCTGCTACCCTAATTGAAAATGTGAGTGAAATTCATCGTCGTTTGACATCCTTGTGACCCCGTAGTTCTTGAATGGTGCGAATTTTATATCCAGCTTTGAGTAGGTGGGTTGCAATTCGATTGTAACCAATGGCTGAAAAGGATTCAAAGGTATAAGGAATAGATAAAGAAATACCAAGAGACTAAACTAATCTATTGTTGAAGTAGAGTTAGTCCGTTTGATGGTCAAGATAACTACTTTTTGAGTTCAAGTATTCATTCAACATAAATCAGGAGATACAGTGGGACGCCGAATAGTTGACGAAAAACGCTTTGGAAATCCAAATTCCCTTAGAAGAAATTCAGCTTCTGAATCTAACTTTGTTAGAGGAGGGTTAAAGTTTGACCAAATTGATACTTATTTTGACAGGTTCGTTAAATATATTCCCACTGATATTATTTTTGCTTGGGTAGCTACACTAGGTTTTATTAATAGCTCAGCATCCATACCAAAAAATGCTCTTCTTTGGATAATGTTTGCTCTTTTTACATTAATAACGGCTGCATGGACTTTAAAGCAAACTCATATCCCTGGCACGCCGCCAGCTATTACTCAAACGATTATTTCTACTGGTGCATTCATTGTGTTTGCATTTGCTATTGGCAAACCATTTGAGGTTTTAAGCTTTTATAAACCTGTATATGGCTCAATCCTATTAACTCTATACATGCCACTTGTATCTTTCATCATTCCTCTTGAAGGTTAGAGGCTAAAAAAACAAAGAGTTATTTTAATGAAAAATTCAGATTTAACACTACTCTAAATTGAATTTATGAAATACTTAAGGATGTATGGAGTTTTGATAATTTTACTCTTTATCTTTACGGTTGGTTCTATTTCTTACGCAATTTTAAAGATCCAGAGTGAAAGAGTTAATTCTTTAAAGATGCAAGTCAAAGAATTACAGAGAGAAATCTCATCCACTTCAGTTGATTCATCATCATTTACAAAGAAAGACCAATTCTCTTTAGAGAAAGATCTAGTTGCTTTGCAGAAGGAGCTGATTTCGTTAGAGAATACGACTGAAGCTTTTATTGTTCAAGCTTTGGGCGGTGCTTTTTTCTTCGTCACAGCATTCTTTTCATGGAGAAATCTTGTTGTCACTCAGGAAAAACAAATCACCGAAAGATTTAGTAAGGCAATTGAACAGCTTGGCAATAAAAATCTTTCGATTCGACTTGGCGGGATTTACTCCTTAGAGCGAATTGCGAAAGACTCTCCAAAGGATCATGTAACAGTAATGGATATTCTTTCTACCTTCATTCAGGAGACCTCATCATTAGACAAAGAGCAAGAGATAATAAATAGAGATGTTCAAGCAGTTCTTTATGTGATTGGACAACGTAAAGATTCTCTAGAACCTAAGAACTTAGGATTCACTCTAGATTTTACAAATCTTCGAGGGGCGAATTTTTTTAGAGGTGATTTTAGAAGATTTGGCTTTAAATCATCAGACCTGAGAAATGCTGATCTTAGGCAGGCTAATTTTAGTGAGGCAGACTTTACAACGGCTAAGCTAAATGAATCAGATCTCCATGGAGCTAATTTTACTAAAGCAATTGTTAAAGATTGTGATTTTAGAGGTGTAAAAGGTTTAACTAGCACTCAAATTATGAGTGCATATGATTGGGAAACAGCTACTTATGATAGCGAATTTTATGCAAGCTTAAAGCTGCGACCAAAAAGTAATTCCGAAGACTAACACTTCACGGGAGTGGACAGATGAACTCTGCTGATGCTAAGTTCGAAGTTGGCCGCCGTTACTGCGTTTTGCCATTATCATTGAATTCGCTTTTCCAAGTCTTGGTTAGCTGCCGCACCCCGCAGAAGTTAGATCGCGCAGGGTGCCTTAGATTTCTCTATGAAAGTTGAAGGTTCAGCTGGCTCGAAATCGATACGACAATGCCCTTCTTCCGCAACTCGCCTAACGCTTTATACAGATCCCCCTCATCCAACTCCCAGCGATCGCAGAAAGCAACCACATCAATGGCAGGAGTTAGCTTTCCGGGATAATCAATCTGCAAGGCAAAGAAGACGTAATCGCGAGCGCTCGTGAGGAGCTTAAGACTCCGAATTCGTAAGAGTTCATCTCGATCAAGTGAATAGCTAGCAGCAGCGGCAGAATTGGGTTGAGCCATAATTTAGTAGTACATAAGTACGATCAATTATACGGGGTATCGGACTAGAATCGGACTGAATCATTCGCTTTTCGAGAGTCGCTTGCGACTTCGGGCGAATTTCACGAGGACTCATTAAAAACTTGATCCACAGCAACTTGATTGAATGCATGCACTGGCTTCAACCGATGCTCAATACTGCTGTGGTTGTACCATCCTCCTTGCATCGATTCATCGTGTTTCATCCAAATGGCTGCTGCTCGCCTCACAGATGAATCCGCGTTCTGCTCATCTAGGTAAGTTGCGTAAATATGGCGCAATACTTGAGGCGTTACTGGTACCCCTGTGAATTTGATAAATATTTCTCGAATAATTTGACTAAACCGACTATCTGTAAGCGGTTCTCCGTTTACCCGTGTAAATAAGTAGTTATGGTGAGGGTCATAATGCTGACGATACTCATTCACCCAAGCATGAATGTAATCGTAGAAACACTTATCCCCCAGCTGATAGTTCTGAATTTGCGCTCGAAATTCTCCATAATACCTTGATGTTTTGTAGTCATTCTGATGCAGCAACCATTGCGCCTGGCTCGGATCCGCCATCCGCTCAACAGGCACAAAAATTCCTTGGTCGAAAATACCATGCAACAAGAAAAGCCCCTTCTTCTCCGGCAGCTGACCAATTTGTAATTCTCGTAACGAGCGTTGGCGATCCGGCGGAAGTAACACCAATAACGCCAGCATCAGAAACTTTTGCATCGATCTAGCGATCGCAAACAGTGTCCGGTTTCGCCACCGATAGCCCTGTTTCACGCTTTTATCTTTATGGCAGAAGTGAGATAAATCTGCCTCTTTCTTTAAGCATCGCAAGACATCCAGAACCTGAAGCCAGGGGACACTTTTGGATTCATAAGGAACGACATTAGGGCAATCCTGAGATCTCTTCATCTCTCGACGATGACGAACTCGCAACCGCTGAATCACGGGAATATCGCCAAAATCGTTGTCTTCATCAGGATCTGTTTGGTCTTTATTTAGAAATTTCGCAAGGTTGGTTTCGGATTTAATCATCTGAGCTCTCGAACTGGGAACTTCGCTGAAGAAGTTTAAGAACTCATCTAACAACTGACAAGCAAGATCTGCGGCCGCTTTGGCATCCTCACGAGCTGAGAGTTGCGCCAATAGAAAAGCATCCCGATCCAATCCCCCATCTGCATCTCGAAAATCTTTTAATCTCAATCGGAGTGGGACAACTGGAATGATGTGTTCTAGTCTAAGCTCGGCTAAAGATAGATGAGGAGACTTGAAACGAATTAACCAACCTAAGATTTTTTGAATATTCAGAATATCTTTCTCGACCGTCACTTCTCGCAACCCTTGCTCATTCAGAAAATACTGCTCAAAGGCTGCTAACTGGTCGGTTAAGGTTTTATTCGCCAAAAGATCTTTCGCCCCAGTCGGATAATCACCCTTCAACGCCCCAAGCCGGTAGGGAGCTTTTTGAACTTTGTTGGTAACTCGAACCTCGTTCGAGTACGTGCGACGTTTACCATCAGGCTTATAAAAGGAGTAAAGTTCACGCTCCACGGGAACAACCCATTCATCCCCTTGGAAATGAATCCAGCCTTTTTGTTCAGCAAACGTCAATAATTTCTTGAGATACAGCCTTGGATTTCGACACTGTTTCGCTGACAGCCCCTGTTTCAAAAAAGTCCTTTCTAGAAGACCGACAGTTTCGGGCAACCGAGCAAAGCGGATAGTTTGCAAATACGTCAAAGCCACCTCAACCTCCGCTGCACTGGATCGCGCTTTGCCCGAATAGGGTCCACCTAAAGCTGGTACCAGAAACCGCACGAGCATGACCTGGATATTGGCAATCGCACTCTTCCCCGAATCACTGGATCGATAATCATCCTGGTATCGCTCAAACAGCTCTCGGAGATTAGAAGGCGGTAAAGACATAGACATGGTCGTTTTAGGACTTTTGTTCTAATATACAGCAGTTTTTGTCAGAGCCCCCCAAATAAAACGCCATGCACCTCGAAAGCTCTAGAGGCTGAAATCCTTGTCAGATGAACTTTTAAGGTGATGAAGCAATTCATTGATCCGATAAAGCGTCCGATAAATTGGTGCGGTATGGATAACTAAATTTTGACGAAACCATGTAATGCCTTGCTGCGCTTGAGGAAGAGCCTCTAATGACAACTTAGTATTGGATGTCCGATAAACGTCCGATAGCAGATTCAACCAGTCACTTTTTCAATAAAACTTGCGGAGCCAAATTTTTCGTTAACAGAACAAAATGGCTAGAACTCAATCGTGCAATTTCTCTGGATCTGTTTGTTCGTAACCTGAATTTCTCTCATAGGGTTTCTCTAGGGGATCCTCATTAAATTGATTTTCTCTCCAATCTAGATAACCAAATTCAAGAGGCAATCCAGTCGAAGACTCAGAAACAGAAAGTTCAGTAGCCCGACCACGACTAAATCCTGCCTTACACTTCATTTCTCCCCCCAAGGTGTGTAATTCCTTACTCTGTCTGCATTCTGGCGTTTTTGCAGGATCAGGGGTCACAGTCGCGGGATCGCTTGCTATTGCTGCTGTTACAGGCTCTGTTAAGAAGTCGGGGGGCTGGTGCTCCGGATGCCAAATTTCTCGGTAGCGGTACAGCGTCTGTACGCTCGTGTGCGCTTCCCGGATGAGCAGTCGGATGCGACTGGTGATGTCGCTCGGGAGTTGTCCGCTGTGCTGAAGTTGCATAAACGTTTCTTGGATGCGTCCTTTTGCTTCTTCAGCTCGGGCTTGATTCTGGTTGATCGGTTTGTCTTCGCTGCTGTCTCCGCTAAAGGGATTGCTGCTCCGCTGCGGCTCGCTTCCTAATGCCCACCAGTATTTCTCTGCTGACCGCGCCCACAACCTCGATCGCTGAGCAATCTCGTGCTGGTGGCGACAGTAGGTTTCATAGCCTGGGGCATTGATTGCAGTGCTTTGGACAAATTCGGCAAGGGCTTCTCCGGTTAGACGCTCGAATACCACGCCGTAACAGGCGATCGTTTTGAGCAGGTGGTTGGTCTGTCCATATCCGGTCCAGCCGTCGTTGATCTCCGTTTGCAAATCATTGCGCCATTCGTCCACGACGGCAATCCGGTGCCGTTTGCGTTTGCTGCTGTTGCGTCGCGCAACTGCGATCGCTTCGTGTAGCGTTTCTAGGTCTTGTCCTGCTGCGGCAGTGTCCCACTGGCGGAGGAATTGTCCTAAATCATTGCCGATGCTGTGATGGTCAGCGTCAAGCAAGGAGGAGCCGCTGTCGGGTTGCAGTGGCAGGCGATGGGCGTTGTATTCGGTATAGGTGCCGGGAATGGCATAGGACTTGGTGTTGGGGAAGAGTTCGACTTGTCCAGATGAGATCTCAATGTCTTGGGCAGCAAGGCACTGCTTTAGGGCTTGTGCCAGTCCGAAGGTGGGGACGGCGTGGGGGAGGGGAAGATAAAGGTGCAAACCGCCGGAACTGCTGGAGGTGAGGAGGAGATGGCGGACGATGCCGATCGTTTCCAGCGCTGCCAGGATCAGCGGCAAGCCAGTAGGATTTGTGGCGGGGTGATAGGGGCTGGTGCAGTCAATATCGATGAGAGCGTAGGTAGTGGTGGAGCCAAACCGGACTCCGATTAAGACGTTGGGATCGTTCCATCGCTGCCAGAGGACACGGGGACGGAGAGGATATTTCGTGCGGGTCTTCCATTGGGGATCAGAGGCATTCGTGCCGGAGATGGTGTGCCACCGATAGCTGAAAATCTCGCAAAGACGCTGTCCAAGGGGATTTGACGGTAATAATTGGGAGTGCTGTACTTCGACAGCGAAGGGAGCAGTCATTTTTTTGGGAAACCATAGCGCTATTTCCCGCAAAGACTGCTATGATCAAATCACGACATTTAATCGGATGCAGTCCTTCGGGCTGTTCAATTTTTGAAAAACCTTCGCGGATTCCAGCCGTCGAGGGTTTTCGCTTTTTTGGTCAATCGACCGAACAAGAGTTCCGGTCGGATCAAATTGTACTGTGAAATGCTGAATTTGGCTTTACCAGAGCATGATTCTTTGCAGCTTTTAAGAAAGATTACGGATGACAGCGATCCAGAGATAGAGACGGCCATCCATCAACGATGAAATTCTAGTTCAGCCAAACAATGCGATCGCTTTTTGCAACAGAACTGAGTGGATTGGGCTGAACGAATCGATACCACAATTAAAATGGGAGCATCGAATGATATATCTCAAAATACTATCGGATACGACTCTCTCTCACGAATCAAATCACAAAATATCACAGCAGTCTCAAGCTCAAGAAGAGCGGAAGTCGATCAAAGCAGGAACGATTCTGAAGCTCAAATCATACCAGCTTGACGAAGACGATCTGCAAGTTGTCTTAGAGCAGGAGACAGAAGGCATCAATACCTGGTCTCTCGAAAAAGAGAAGGGCGCGATCATTGAAAAGAATGACATTGTAGTTCCGAGGGTCAAGCAGTTAGACGTACCTTACTACAACCAGTTCAAAAACCTCAACAATCCAACCGGAAGCAGTAGTGTCACATCTTTGGCAATGGCGCTGGCTTTTCTGGGTGCAAATCGTAATCATTTAACTGGCCAATTTGCCGATGAACTCTATGAGTATTGTGAAAATCATAGTCTGAGTCGTCACGACCCGTCTGCCCTTGTGAAGGTGGCTGAAGCTTACCGATGCAGAGATCGATTCAGTACAACGGCAACTTTTCTAGAGGTAAAAGATTGGCTTGTAGCAGGAAATCCGGTAGTCGTGCACGGTTATTTCACACCATTTGGTCATGTAGTTTGCATTGTTGGCTTCAATGAGAAAGGATTTATCGTCAACGATTCTTATGGTGAGCTAATAGACAGTTCCTGGAATCAATACTATGACACCAGTAAGGACGGGAAAGAATTAAATTACTCGTACAGCTTGATTTACAAACTGTGCTGCCCTGACAGTCAGTTTTGGGTGCATTTTCTCTCAAAGTCAGATTGATTTTTGGAGAAAATTTTGAGCAGAACTTTGAGGGAAACCTGAATCACTTTTGCCCTGGTTTCGTATCGCCTAAATCTGAGGCTCCCACACCAAACTGTCCCGTTTCAAACCACTCAGATTTGACCAGAGACCACCAATCTGCCGTCAATCCATTCAACACGTAGTCATAAGGGAGCCAGCCATATCCGCCTTCTCCCCAGGTGGTTCCCCAAGAGTTGCGAATCAGGAGTGCTCCAGTCGATCGTCGCCCATCTGCATTATCAATAATTTTGCTGTCGTCATATCCTACGGCAACTACGGCATGACCGCCCTCCACTTTATCAGCTTTGCCAGGATAAGGAACGTAGCCCTTTCTCATGTTGACATCGCTGTAAATAGAACTGTAAATGGTAAACCCAAACATACAGGGAAATCCTGCCACTAATGTAATTTGAATTTGGGTTAGTAAGGCATATTTAGAAATCCCAGCATAGTCCAAACGAAAATATTTGAGGGCTTGATACGTTTGAGCAAATGAGTAGCAAAAAGGCGAAGGATCCTCATCGGCAGTGTGTTCTGGGTAAGACCAATGTTCTTCAGGAGGAACGCCAAATAGCACCATTGCTTTCATCGTTTCTCGAACTGAAGCGCCTGCATCTCCTTCACGATGCATTAAATCACGCGTAACTTTGTAAAGAAATAGGGGAGAAACATCTACATAACGACCAAAACTTCTTTTTGCGAAATATTCCGTCAGAGCAACGCCAGCATGAGCCGTGCAAGAATTTAGAGAACCCTGGTCTTCGATCTCAGAACACCAAAAACTCAAATCCACAAATTCGGGTAAGAACAAATAAACTTTATTACCATCTTCTAAAGAGGCATCCCTGGACGACTGCTCATAAGAAGATTGGCGTTTTTCAATTTCCTGTTTGAGTTTTCTGGTCAGCGGAACTTGCAAATATTCTGATCCTTTTTGTTCTGGTTTAGGATCGATAATTTCTAACAGTTTTTTCTTACGCTTCTTAACGCAGTAATCTAAGATTTTAGGCTTTGCTTCACTTTCTAGATTCCCGTTTTTAATATATTCATTAAGTCTGGTTTGCAGATCTGAGATCGACTTTGGGCTTTGAAGTGCACTACTGGGAGTTGGAGGCGCACCATACCGAGCAGTTTGATTTTCAGGATCGTATGCTTCCTCAGTACTATCAGAGAGGGAATCGTCCTCCGAACCAGAGAAAGTCTTTTCTAAAACTTCTTGAACTGCTTCAGAAATGATCTCCTGAAACCTTATATTCCCTAAAATGGTCTGTCTGTTCGCTGAGTTTGCCTGACTGAACTGTCTCTCAAACGTTTTAAAGCCTTTCTCTAGCGCAACTTGCAGATTGCTATGTTGACCGAGGGGTGAAATAATTTGAGCGATCGCTTCCGCAATCGGGCGAATCACCTGATAAAGCTTTTCAACGCTGTCACTATTGACGTTTTGATAAACCTCCTCGAAAATCAGCTTTTTGCTGATAAATTCAAGTACTTGAGGTGGTAGAGGCGCAGGAATTACTTGTTCCTCTCGCTTGTCCTTGGGCAATACAATAAGGAAAAAGTTTTGAATGAGCGGTTGTATTACACGCTTAAAAGCTTTATTTCCCTTTTCGTAAATTTCTTGATTCTTCTCAAAATATTTCCCTTCTACCGCTTGCTTCAGGGTTTTGATGAAATCATCATTTTCTTTAGATTTTGTCTGAACAGATTCAGGAATTTTCCGACCTTTTGAAGATAATGGGTCTGCTTTAGAGCGTTTTTTTTGAGAAGATTTTGATTCTGCTTCTGTATATAAATTAGGAGAATTTTCACTTAAATCTATCAAAAGACTAGAGAGAGCTTCTAACCCTTTAAGCATCTCATTCCAAGCAGTCTTGAGTTCTTCTAAATCACTTTTTCGGACTTTTAGTTTTGAGTTTTTAGAAGCTCCTTCTAGTTCTAGATCAGGAGAAGTCAATTCTTCTGAAGATTCACCTGATTGCTCTGACGCTTGTTCATCAAAAAACTTTTTAAACTCTTCAAAAAACTGAGACAATTCGGTGATTAAATCAGTGTTTTTGGACTTTAGATTAGTAATATAAGAGAGAACTTGGGTAGCATTCCAGGCAGGATATGAAGAGGTATTTTCTAGATGAAACGTCACCAACTCTCTTGTGATTGCATTGAGTTGATTCCATTCATTGATCAAGTAATTGATCGCGATGAAACGTCCTAAAAGCTCAAAGTCAGCAGAGTCTTCACCTAGCAACTCGATCACAGTTTCAGGCTTGTCTTCACTGAGTTGTATCAATTTCTGAAGCAGTATATCCTTATTATCTTCTAGTGCAGAAACAACTTCGCGCAAAGCATTCATTGTGTCGATATCAACGACTCCATCTGCCAGCAATAGACTTTTTTGGCTCTTTTGAAAGGACTGAATCGCGCCATACATGTCTTGATCAAATACAGCATCAGTGACAGTCTCTGAGTTATACGTGAAGATCGAGTATAACCCTTCTACTTTTGCTAACTCTTCCAATTTTTGTGAAATGCGCTGCAAATAGTTTTTAATCAATAGCACCTCTGGCGCAACCATGCCTAACTTTAGAACCTTATGAATTCTGGCAACCTTAAAGCTGACATCTCCCAAGACTCTTTTCTCAATTTCGTCAGTGAGTTTAGTCAGTGCGTCTTTAGTTTGATCAGTCGCCAAAAGCCGGAGTGCATCGGTAAATTTGATGGTGATATCCTCGATCGAGCTAGTTACCTGTTCTCGTCTAACTCGGCTCACCAGCCCCTGAATGCCCTCACTTTCCAGCGTGTAATCTTTAACATCAGGATAATCCGGAATCCAGCCTGTTCCTTTCTTCGTCATGGTGCTTTCTCCCCTGGTTGAGTGTTAGTTTAATTTATTTTTTACTGGAAGCTTCAGAGTCTAGACAGATGTTTTTTGCAGCAGGATGCGTTTTGAGGTAATCGTGCACCCAGGAGCAACCGCGAGATAAGAAGTCGTCTACAGTCAGGTTGGAAATGTCCCATAAAATCACTGTGCCATTATTACTGCCAGAGGCGATCGTGCGTCCATCTGGACTAAAATTGACATCATTGACTTCCGCGTCTTGTCCGATCAGCGTGATCAAGAGGGTGCCATCACGATTCCACAGTTTCACCGTATTGTCATTGCTGGCAGAGGCGATCATTTGTCCATCTGGACTAAATCGGGCAACCCAAACCCCGGCTAGGTGCCCGCTCAACGTTTTCAGTTCTTGACCATCACGATTCCAAAGTTTCACCGTTCCGTCGTCGCTA
>VFQU01000723.1_pt1 | contig 24907 bp, 22 predicted proteins | sample 3512311 | NCBI WGS metagenome assembly VFQU01 (sample SAMN10412377, study PRJNA504923) | tailings metagenome | isolation source: Relicate 3 Philex TSF3 active mining site | place: Philippines: Tuba, Benguet | collected 2017-08-29
TGACGGCCTTGTCGATGCCGCGCTTGAGGTCCATCGGGTTCATGCCGGCGGCGACGGCCTTGAGGCCTTCGCGGATCAGCGCCTGGGCCAGAACGGTCGCGGTCGTGGTGCCGTCACCGGCCACGTCGGAGGTCTTGGAAGCGACTTCCTTGACCATCTGCGCGCCCATGTTCTCGAACTTGTCGGCCAGCTCGATCTCCTTGGCGACGGACACGCCGTCCTTGGTGATCGTCGGCGCGCCGAAGCTCTTCTCGAGCACGACGTTGCGGCCCTTCGGGCCGAGGGTGACCTTGACCGCATTGGCCAGGATGTTGACGCCGCGGACCATGCGCGCGCGGGCGTCTTCGGAGAAACGGACTTCTTTGGCTGCCATTGGTAGATCCTCGAAAGTTTGGTGCGGGCCCGGAGTCAAGCGCGTTGCGCTGCGCCGGGCGTCGGGAAATGCGATGTCGAGTGGAGTGGCGAGGCGCTGCTTTGCCGGAGGCCCCCTTGAGTCAAGGGGGCCGGCGTCGGCCGCGTTGCGGGCGACGCGGGGGTTGTGGAAGCAAGAACCCCCTGTGAACGGAGCCTTCGGTTACAGCGCGCCCGGCGATCTCAATTGATGATCGCGAAGATGTCGTCCTCGCGGACCACCAGGTACTCGGTGCCGTCCACCTTCACCTCGGTGCCGGCGTACTTGCCGAACAGCACCTTGTCGCCGCTCTTCACCTTCAGCGCGCGCACGGTGCCGTTGTCCAGCGGCTTGCCCTCGCCGACGGCGATGACCTCGCCCTTGATCGGCTTTTCGGTCGCCGTGTCCGGGATCACGATGCCGCCCGCGGACAGGCGCTCTTCTTCCATACGCTTGATGACCACGCGGTCGTTCAACGGCTGCAGATTCATGGGTTCCCTCGTAAGCGTTTGATTTGCGGTCACTGTCGGCGTGTTGTTAGCACTCGACGCCGGTGAGTGCCAATTTTAGCGGAGGCCCCGGCGGCGTGTGAAGCCCCGGGGGCGGGCGCTGACATGGGGTGGCGCCAGCCGCTTTCAAGGGGCGCTCGGGAGGCGATGCGACCCGTCGCCCAGCACCCGGCGGGCGCGACGACTACACTGCGCGGCTCGATCACGACTCCGGTGAGCCCCCGATGACCCGCGCCCCGCGCCGCGCCTGCGCCTTCGGTTTCGCCTTGCTGCTGCCCGCCGCAGCGCAGGCCGACGTCTTCATCAACGAGATCCACTACGACAACGCCGGCGCCGATGTCGGCGAGGCCATCGAGGTCGTGGCCACCGGCGGCGAGGATCTGACGCTCTATCGCCTGGTGCGCTACAACGGCAACGGGGGCGCGGCCTACCCGAACACCCAGGGCGACCCCTTGACCGGCGGGTCGCCGGTGACCTGCGGGGCCCAGGTCCAGACGGTCGTCGTGAACTATCCGGTCGACGGCCTGCAGAACGGCAGCCCGGACGGCGTCGCGCTCGTCGGCCCCGGCGATGTCGTCGTCCAGTTCCTGAGCTACGAGGGCACCTTCACCGCGAGCGATGGGCCTGCCCAGGGCATGACCAGTCAGGACATCGGCGTCGCCGAGGCAGGTTCGGCGCCGGTCGGCACCTCGCTGCAGCTCGGCGGCGGACCGGGCAGCAGCTACGCGGCATTCGCGTGGAACGGGTCGGCCACGGCGACCTTCGGCGCCTGCAACAACGGCCAGACCTTCGGCGCGCCCGTCGACAACCCGCCCGACGTCACGACCACCGTGCCTGCCGACGGCGCGACCGGTGTCGCGGTCACCAGCCCGATCGTCGTCAACTTCACCGAGGCGGTGCTCGTCGACCCGGAGGGCATCACGATCACCTGCGGCGGCAATCCGCAGACCTTCGGCCTCGGCGGCAGCGGCGCCAGCCGCACGCTGACGCCCAACCCGGCGCTGCCGTTCAGCAGCACCTGTAACGTCACCCTGCTCGCCTCGGCCGTGACCGACCTCGACGGCGACCAGGACCCGATGCCGGGCGATGTCGGCTTCTCCTTCACCACCGGGGTCGACGATGCGCCGACGCTGGTGTCGAGCATCCCCGCCAACGGCACGCCGGACTTCCCGGCCAACCAGAACCTCGGCGTGACCTTCTCCGAGCCGGTGAGCGTCGGCGCGAGCTGGTTCTCGATCGCCTGCAACCAGAGCGGCACGCGGCAGGTCGGCGACACCGTGGTCAGCGGTGGACCGAGCAGCTACACCATCGATCCGAACAGCGACTTCACCGCCGGCGAGAGCTGCACGCTGCAGCTCGTCGCGGCGCAGATCCTCGACCTCGACGGCACGCCCGACCCGCTGAGCGGGCAATCCACGGTGACCTTCACTGCGGCGGCCGTTGTCACCAATCCGCCACCGCAGATCGTCACCACCCGACCGCTGGCCAGCACCAACGACTTTCCGCCGGCGGCCGAGCTGCGCGTGCAGTTCAGCGAGCAGGTGGTGTTGAGTCCAGGCGCGTTCGCGCTGAGCTGCGCAGCCAGCACCGGCATCGTGCTCGGCCACGCCAGCATGGGCACCGACTTCTACATCAACACCGGCACGTCACTGGTCGAGGACGACCAGTGCGTGTTCTCGATCAACGCCAGCGCGATCGTCGATCTCGGCGGCGCGAATCCGCCGTCGAACGTGAGCATCCCCTTCCGCGTGAAGATCGGCCGACCGCCGGTCTACTACGCCAGCGTGAACACGAGCAGCCCCGGCCAGCTGCGCTGCACCGCGCACCAGGCGATCCGTGGCCATGTGTTCTATCCCTACACGGCATCGGATCGATTCGACACCTGGGACGTGCTGAAGCTCGCCGACGAGGATCCGAACAACAGCAACAACATCCTCGACGTGTATCGCAATGCGTCCTACGTCAAGGCCGAGGGCGGCAACAGCTTCTACAACCGCGAGCACACCTGGCCGAACTCGCTGGGCTTCCCCGAGACCGGGCTCGCCGCCTACACCGACACGCACATGCTCTACCTGTCGGACATCGGCTACAACGGCGACCGCGGCAACAACCGCTACGAGAACTGCCCGAGCGGCTGCACCGAGCGGGTGACGCTGGCCAACAACGGCGTCGGCGGCGGGATGGGCGTCTACCCGGGCAACTCCAACTGGTTCAACGGCTCGCGCTTCGAAGTATGGAACGCGCGCAAGGGCGACATGGCGCGGGCCGTCATGTACATGGCGATCCGCTACGAGGGCGGCGACAACCTCCCCGACCTCGAGCTGACCGACAACGCGGCGCTGATCACCGGCACGCCGTCGAGCGCGCAGAACGCCTACATGGGCCTGCTGAGCACGCTCATCACCTGGCACCAGAACGATCCGCCGGACGAACTGGAAGAGGCGCGCAACGAGGTGGTGTTCAGCTTCCAGGGCAACCGCAACCCGTTCATCGACCACCCGGAGTGGGCGACGCTGGCGCTGTTCCAGTCGACCACGCCGGCGGTCTGCGAACCGCTGACGGGCGATCCGCTGATCTTCGCCGACGGATTCGAGCCCTGAGCATGGAGGCCGCGGACGCCGACGACCGCGTGCAGCTGGTGCTGTGCAGTTGTCCGGATGGCGCCGCGGCCGAAGCGCTGGCCACGGCGCTGGTCGAGGCGCGGCTGGCCGCCTGCGCCAGCGTGCTGCCGGGTCTGCGCTCGGTATACCGCTGGCAGGGCGCGATCGAGCGGGCCGACGAGGCGCTGCTGCTGGTCAAGACCACCGCCGACCGCCTGCCCGCGCTGCAGGCGGCGGTGCTTGCACGCCATCCCTACGAACTTCCGGAGATCCTCGCGGTCGCAGTCGGCTCCGGCCTCGACCGCTACCTCGACTGGGTACGCGCCGAGACGCGCTGACCTTCGATCCTGGGGGCGGCGGTGCCGGACGCCCTGCCCCTGAGTGAGCCCGACGATGTTCCAGCGCCTCATCCTGCCGCTGCTGCTCGCCCTGTCGCTGTGCCTGCCGCTGGTGGCGCGCGCGGTCGATGACGCCGACCTGCTGCCGATCGACGAAGCGTTCGCGCTCAGCGCCGAAGCGACCGAGCGCGGCCGCATCGAGTTCCGCTGGAAGATCGCCGAGGGCTATTACCTGTATCGCCACCGGATGGCAGTGATCCCGCTCGGCGACGGCTTCGAGTCCAATCCGCTGGCGCTGCCGCCGGGCATCGCCTACACCGACGAGTTCTTCGGCGACGTCGAGACCTACCGCGGCGAAGTCGTCGCGGTGCAGACCGGCGCCGCGGCCGATGGCGTGACCTCGTTGCGCTTCGAGGTGCGCTACCAGGGCTGCGCCGACCTCGGCATCTGCTATCCGCCGCACAAGCAGGTCGTCGAGGTGACGCTGCCTGCCGCGGACGCAGCGGCAGCACCGGCACTGGGTGGGCCACTGGCCACGCTGCCGCTCGGCGGGGGCAAGCCGCTGCTCGGCGCCGAGCCGGTGGATGCGACCGTCGACGGCCTGCCGCTGCCCGAGGACGAGGCCTTCACCTTCGAGGCGATCGCCACCCAGCCGACCGTCGTGCTGATGCGCTTCACGCCGGCGCCAGGCTACTACCTGTACCGCGACCGCTCGAGCTTCCGCATCGTAGACGGCGGCGACGTGGTCGCGCTGGCGCCGCAGTGGCCGCCGGCGCAGACGCATTTCGACGAACACTTCGGCGACGTCGCGGTGTACTTCGAGCAGGTCGAGGTGCCGCTGCCGCTCAGCCGAAGCACGACGCCGGCGCGCAGCGTGACGCTGGAGGCGACCTTCCAGGGTTGCCAGACCGACGGCATCTGCTATCCGCCGATGACGCGGCGGGTGGAGGTCGCGCTGCCGGCGGCGCCGGCGACCGACTGGTCCGCCGTCCGACCCTCGCCCACGAGCGGGGGAGGGAGTGTGTTGTGGGCGCTGCTGCTGGCGCTCGGCGGCGGCCTGCTGCTCAACCTGATGCCCTGCGTGCTGCCGGTGCTGTCGCTGAAGGCGCTCGGGCTCGCCAACAGCGGCGAAAGCCAGTCGAAGGCGCGTGCGCATGCGCTCTGGTACACCGCGGGCGTGCTGGCCAGCTTCGCCGCACTGGGCGCCCTGGCGCTGGCGCTGCGCAGCGCCGGCCTCGCGCTGGGCTGGGGCTTCCAGCTGCAGCAGCCGGCGGTGGTGGCTGGCCTCGCCTTCCTGATGGCGGCGATCGGCTTCAACCTGTCGGGCGTTTTCGAGATCGGCACGCGGCTGGCCGGCGTCGGCCAGTCGCTCACCGAGAAGTCCGGACCGGCCGGCGATTTCTTCACCGGCGTGCTGGCCGTCGTCGTCGCCAGTCCCTGCACCGCGCCCTTCATGGGCGCGGCGCTGGCCTTCGCCTTCGCCGCCAGCCCGGCGGTGGCGATCGCGGTGTTCCTGGCGCTGGGCCTGGGCCTCGCCCTGCCGTTCCTGCTGATCGGCTTCATCCCGGCGCTGGCCGCGCGCCTGCCGCGGCCGGGCGCGTGGATGCAGACCTTCCGCGAAGCGCTGGCCTTCCCGATGTACCTCACCGCGATCTGGCTGCTGTGGGTGCTCGGCAAGCAGCGCGGCGTCGATGCCCTGGGCCTGGCGCTGGCCGGCCTCGCGGTGTTCGCCGCCGGCCTGTGGCTGTGGGGCCGCCACGCGCAGCGACCGGGCCGGGTCAAGGCGGAGATCGCCGTCGTGCTGCTGGCGCTCGGGCTGTACAGCATCGTCGCGGTCGGCCGCATCGCGCCGGCGCCGGCGACGCCCGCGGCCGACGTCGCCAGCGCCGGCGAGAGCGTCGCCTACTCGGCGGAGCGGCTGGCCGCGCTGCGCGGCGAAGGCCGCGCGGTGTTCGTCAACATGACCGCCGACTGGTGCGTGACCTGCAAGGCCAACGAGCGCCGCGTGCTGTCCGGCGACGGCTTCCGCGACGCGCTCGCCGCCGCCGGCGCGGTGTACATGAAGGGCGACTGGACCAACGTCGATCCGGCGATCACCGCCTTCCTCGAGTCGCACGGCGCGGTCGGCGTGCCGCTGTACGTGGTGTATCCCGCCGGCGGCGGAGAGGGCGAGGTGCTGCCCACCGTGCTGACCGACGCCATCGTCGGCGAAGCGCTGCAGCGCGCCCGCGGCGGCTGAGCACGTGCGCCAAGGGCTCTTCATCGTCGGCCTGGCGCTGGTCGCCGCCGCGGCCGGCCTGGTGGCCGGGCGCTGGTGGTTCGATCCGGGTCGGCAGCCCGCACCGCCGGCGCCGCCGGGCGTCGAGGTCGTCGCGCTGGGCGAGCATCGCGGCCCGATCCGCCTGCCCGACCTGTCCGGCCAGCTGCAGGACTTCGACCAGTTCGACGGCCGCCCGGTGGTGGTGAACTTCTGGGCCACCTGGTGCCCGCCCTGCGTGCGTGAACTGCCGCTGCTCGACGACTGGCACGCGCGCCGCGATTCCGGCGGCATCGCCGTGGTCGCGATCGCCCTCGAACACGACGCGGAACTGGTCGCCGACTTCGTCGGCGAACGCGGCCTGACGCTGCCGGTGTGGCTGGCGACGCCCGGCGCCGTCGACCTGTCGACCCGGCTGGGCAACACCCGCGGCGTGCTGCCCTACAGCGTGCTGATCGGCGCCGATGGTCGACTGCTCGGGCAGAAACTCGGCGAGATCAGCGCGGGCGAGCTGGCCGCCTGGGCCACGCTGGGACGCGAGCCGCCGGACTGAGCGCCCGAGAGTTCCTCAGGCTCGAACAGCGGCCACGGATGGCCGACCGCGGGTCGAGCACGCACGTGCTCGGCCCGACGGTTCGGGGCCTGGCCCCGCGCAGCCGCGCAGCCGCCGAACGAGTCGGGGCGCGTACCGGACCCGCGGCGGCAGGAATGCCCGGGAGGCGCAGCCCTTCACGGACGCCGAGCACGGCGAAAACCCGGCGAACGTCGCCGAACTGGACACGAACACCGGCTTGCACGACACTCTCCCGCCTTCGGAGGGAGCGCCGTGGCGAAAATCCTGGTCCTCAACGGACCCAACCTCAACCTGCTCGGCAGTCGCGAACCGGACATCTACGGCAGGACGTCGCTGATCGAGATCGAGACCGATCTCGTGCGCCGTGCCGCTGCCGAGGGGCATGAAGTGGTCTGCTTCCAGAGCAATGCCGAGCACGAACTGGTCGAGCGCGTGCAGGCGGCGCGCATCGACGGCACGGCGTTCATCCTCGTCAATCCGGCGGCCTTCACCCACACCAGCGTCGCGCTGCGCGACGCGCTGGCCGCCGTCTCGATCCCGTTCATCGAGGTGCATCTGTCGAACCCTTACGCCCGCGAGCCGTTCCGCCACACCAGTTATTTCACCGACCTCGCGGTCGGCCTGGTCTGCGGTCTCGGCCCGATCGGCTACGGCTTCGCCCTGGCCGCGGCGATCCGCCGCCTCGGCCACGACGCGCGCTGACGGCGACGCCCCGGGCATTTCCCTTCCGGGGCGCGCCCGCCCCACCTGACCCATCCGGAGTCCTGCATGGACCTGCGCAAGATCAAGAAGCTCATCGACCTGCTCGAGGAGTCCAACCTCACCGAGATCGAGATCCGGGAGGGCGAGGAATCCGTGCGCCTGTCGCGCGCCGCCACCGCCGCGCCGACGACGCACTACGTGCATGCCCCCGCGCCGATGGTCCATCACGAGTCGGCCCGCGCCCCGGCGCAGGGCATGAGCTCGCCGACCGAGGCCGCCACCGGCGGTCGTCCGCCCACCGGCGGCAGCGGCCTGCCCGACGGCCACGTGGTGCGCTCGCCGATGGTCGGCACCTTCTATGCCTCGCCCAACCCCGACGCCGCGCCGTTCGTGAAGGTCGGCCAGAGCGTCAAGGCCGGCGACACGCTGGGCATCATCGAGGCGATGAAGATGTTCAACCCGATCGAGGCCGAAGTCTCCGGCACCGTCGTCGCCATCCTGGTCGAGAGCGGCCAGCCGGTCGAGTTCGACGAGCCGATGTTCGTTATCGGCTGACGCCGAGGGCCCAGATGCCAGGGCTCAGGGCTCAGAAAAGCCCGCGCCCCGGCTCTCCTGAGCCCTGAGCCCTGACTACTAGGCCCCTGCAATGCTAGACAAAGTCGTCATCGCCAACCGCGGCGAAATCGCGCTGCGCATCCTGCGCGCCTGCCACGCGCTGGGCATCAAGACCGTGGCGGTGCACTCCACCGTCGACCGCAACCTCAAGCACGTCGCCATGGCCGACGAGTCGGTGTGCATCGGGCCGCCGCCGTCGAACAGGAGCTACCTCGACATCCCGGCGATCATCGCCGCGGCCGAGGTCACCGACGCCCAGGCGATCCACCCCGGCTACGGCTTCCTGTCGGAGAACGCCGACTTCGCCGAGCGGGTCGAGAAGTCCGGCTTCGTCTTCATCGGCCCCAAGGCCGACACCATCCGGCTGATGGGTGACAAGGTCGAGGCGATCCGCGCGATGAAGGCCGCGGGCGTGCCCTGCGTGCCGGGTTCGGGCGGCCCGCTGGGCGACGATCCGGTGGAGAACGCGCGCATCGCCAGGGAGATCGGCTATCCGGTGATCGTCAAGGCGGCCGGCGGCGGCGGCGGCCGCGGCATGCGCGTGGTGCACACCGAAATGGCGCTGCACAGCGCCATCCCGACCACCAAGTCCGAAGCCAAGGCGGCGTTCGGCAACGACATGGTCTACATGGAGAAGTACCTGGAGAATCCGCGCCACGTGGAGATCCAGGTGCTGGCCGACGGCCAGGGCAACGCGATCCACCTGGGCGAGCGCGATTGCTCGATGCAGCGCCGCCACCAGAAGGTCGTCGAGGAGGCGCCCGCGCCGGGCATCACGCCCGAGCTGCGCGCCGAGATCGGCAAGGTCTGCGTCGACGCCTGCATCCGCATCGGCTATCGCGGCGCCGGCACCTTCGAGTTCCTCTACGAGGACGGGCGCTTCTACTTCATCGAGATGAACACCCGTATCCAGGTCGAGCATCCGGTCACCGAGATGGTCACCGGCATCGACCTGGTCCGCGAGCAGCTCATGATCGCCGCCGGCCGGCCGCTGTCGATCCGCCAGGAGGACGTCGTCCTGCGCGGCCACGCCATCGAGTGCCGGATCAACGCCGAAGACCCCGACACCTTCCTGCCCTGCCCCGGCCCGATCCATCACTTCCACGCGCCGGGCGGTCCGGGCGTGCGCGTCGACAGCCACATCTACGAGGGCTATCGCGTGCCGGCCAACTACGACTCGATGATCGGCAAGCTGATCGTCCACGGCGCCGACCGCGCCCAGGCGATCGCCCGCATGCGCTGCGCGCTCGGCGAGATGGTGGTCGACGGCATCAAGACCAACATCCCGCTGCAGCAGCGGATCATGGCCGACAGCGGCTTCCAGGCCGGCGGCATGAACATCCACTACCTCGAGAAGCGGCTCAAGGAACAGCGCGAGTCGGTGATCGGGCTGGTGTAGGTCTCAGGGCCCAGGGCCTGGGGCCCAGAAATGCAAAGCAGACAAAGCCTGCATCTTCGTCGTTCTCCTGAGCCCTGAGCCCTCGATCCATGCCCTTCCTCCAGCTCAGCCTGCCCTGCACCGAAACCGATCAGCCGCGGCTGGAATCGGCGCTGGAGGAGCTCGGCGCGCTGGCGGTGACGCTGGTCGACGCCCATGCCGATGCGCCCGACGAGCAGGCGATCTTCGAGCCCGGCGTCGGCGAGCAGCCGCTGTGGCGCGAGATGGTGATCACCGCGCTGTTTCCTGCCGACACCGACGGCGACGCGCTGCTGCACGCGCTGGAGGCCTGGGATGCAGGGCTCGATCTTGCCGGCGCGCGTTTCGAGGCGGTCGCCGACCAGGACTGGGAGCGCGCCTGGCTCGACCAGTACGCGCCGCTGTCGTTCGGCCGGCGCACCTGGATCGTGCCGTGGAACGCCGAGCTGCCGGAGGGCGCGGACGCGCCCGACGCCGCGGTGCTGCGGCTGGATCCCGGTCTCGCCTTCGGTTCGGGCACGCACCCGACCACCGCGCTGTGCCTGCAGTGGCTCGACGGCCTCGAACTGCACGGACTGGACGTGCTCGATTTCGGCTGCGGCTCGGGCATCCTCGCGCTGGCCGCGCTGCGGCTGGGTGCGGCCCGCGCCGACGCAGTCGACAACGATCCGCAGGCGCTCGCCGCGACGCGCGACAACGCCGCGCGCAACGGGCTGGTGGACCGCATCGCCGTGCATCCGCCGGAGACGGCGCCGGTGCGGACCTACCCGGTCGTGGTCGCCAACATCCTCGCCACCGCGCTCGATGCGCTGGCGCCGCTGCTCGCCGCGCGGGTCGCGCCCGGCGGCCGGATCGCGCTGTCCGGCATCCTCGACGGGCAGGCCCCCGAGCTGCTGGCGCGCTATGCGGAATGGTTCGACGAACTGCGCGTGGCGCAGCGCGAGGACTGGCTGCGCATCGAGGGCCGCCGGCGCGTGTGAAACAATCGCGCCTGGACGGCACCCGAGCGATTCGCAGGCCACGCGCATGTACACCCAGTGTCCGTATTGCGAGATGGTCTACCCGCTGCCGCCGAGGCTGCTTGCCGAGGGGCGTGGGCGCATCCTCTGCGGCGCCTGCGAGCGCGAGTTCGACGCGCTCGAGCGGCTGCGCGAAGTCGACGACTACGCGGCGCGACCGGTGGCCCGGCCGGACGCCGTGCCGCGGCTCGATGCCGGGCCGATACCGGAGCAGGGCGACCTGTTCGGACTGCCGGCGAAGCCGGCCGAGCGGCTGCCCGGATTCGCCGGGAACCCGCAGTCGCGGCGAACGCGCGGACTGGCGTGGGGTCTTTCGGCCGCCCTGCTCGCGCTGGCGCTCGGCCTGCAGGTGCTGCTCGCACAGCGCGCCGAACTGTCCGCCGACGCGCGCTTTCGCCCCCTGCTCGAACGCCTCTGCGCGGCGTTCGGCTGCGATCTGCCGCCCTGGCGGGATCCGCAGGCGCTGCAGCTGCTGGCGCGCGAGATCGGCCCGCATCCATCCATGCCCGACGCCCTGCTGGTCACCGCCACGGTGCGCAATCCCGGCCCGTTCCGCCAGGCCTGGCCGCTGCTCGAGCTGGTGCTGTCCGACCTGGACGGCCGCCCGCTGGCGATGCGCCGCTTCGCGCCCGAGGAGTACCTCGGTGGTCGACCGCAGGTCGATGCGCTGGCCGCCGGTGACGCGGTGGTGGCGCGGCTGGAACTGAAGGACCCCGACAAGGCGGCCGTCGCCTTCTCGTTCGAGTTCCGCTGACGCAAAAGCATCCGGCGTTCGGTGCGGTCGCGGCGGCCATCCGATACTCGCCATCGCCTCCGTGCAGGCATACACTGCGTCTCCGGGCGCATTGGGGCCCGGTTCCGCAGCAGACCACCCCGCCATCGTGTCCTCCCGCACCTCCGCCCGCGGCGACGCCGCATCCCCCGATCATGTCGCGCCGGCTCCCGCGCTGCGCGAACACGTCGCGCGCGCCGTGCGCCGCTACCTCGCGGATCTCGACGGCCACAGCGACGGCATGCTGCACGGCGTGGTGCTGCGCGAGGTCGAAACCCCGCTGCTCGGCGAAGTGATGCGCCACTGCGACGGCAACCTGACCCGCGCCGCCGCCATCCTGGGCATCAATCGCGCCACCCTGCGCAAGCGCCTGCACGAGCTGGGCCTGTCCCGCGACTGAGTCGCCGGCGGCAGCGCGCCGCTATACTTGCCGGCTCCCGCAACGGACCCGCGCGCAACGCCCATGTCGTCCGAACGCCAACCGATCCGCCGCGCCCTGCTCTCGGTCTCCGACAAGCGCGGCCTCGTCGAACTGGCGCGCGCGCTCGACGCCGCCGGCGTCGCCCTGCTCTCCACCGGCGGCACGGCGAAAGCCCTGCGCGAGGCCGGGCTCGCGGTGACCGACGTCAGCGCCGTCACCGGCTTCCCCGAGATCATGGACGGCCGGGTGAAGACGCTGCATCCGGCGATCCACGGCGGACTGCTCGGCCGGGCGTCGATCGACGACGCGGTGATGGCCGAGCACGGCATCACGCCGATCGACCTGCTGGTGGTCAACCTGTATCCCTTCGCGGCCACGGTCGCGCGCGCCGAGTGCACGTACGACGACGCCGTCGAGAACATCGACATCGGCGGCCCGGCGATGCTGCGCGCCGCCGCCAAGAACCATGCGCGGGTCACCGTGGTGGTCGATCCCGACGACTACGCCGACGTCGCCGCGGCGGTGGCCGCCGGCGGCAGCGATGCTGCCGCGCGCCGCCGCCTCGCCGCCAAGGCCTACGCGCACACCGCCGCCTACGACGGCCAGATCGCCGCCTGGCTGGGTGCGCGCGCCGACGCGGTGGATGCGCCGGACAGCTGGCCGCCGACCCTGCATCTCGACTTCGACCGCGTCGGCGCCCTGCGCTACGGAGAGAATCCGCACCAGCGTGGCGCGCTCTACCGCGAAAAGGGCGCGCCGGCCGGCTGCATCGCCGCTGCGCGCTTCCTGCAGGGCAAGGAGCTCAGCTACAACAACATCGCCGACGCCGACGCCGCGCTCGAATGCGTGCGCGGCTTCGCCGCGCCGACCTGCGTCATCGTCAAGCACGCCAACCCCTGCGGGGTGGCCGTCGCCGGCAGCCTGTTCGAGGCCTACGACCACGCCTACGCCACCGATCCGACCTCGGCCTTCGGCGGCATCATCGCGTTCAACCGCACGCTCGACGCGCCCACCGCCAGCGAGATCCTGCAGCGCCAGTTCGTCGAGGTGATCGTCGCGCCCGACGTCCACGCCGACGCGCTGGCGGCGCTGGCCAAGAAGCCCAACGTCCGCGTGCTCGCCGTCGGCGTGCTCGATGCGCCCGTCGCCGGCCTGCACTACCAGCGCATCCGCCACGGCCTGCTGGTGCAGGACGTCGACGGCGACGCGCTCGGCGTCGACGACCTGCGCGTGGTCAGCCGGCGGCAGCCCGAGTCGAACGAACTGGCCGACCTGCTGTTCGCCTGGAAGGTGGCGATGTACGTGAAGTCCAACGCCATCGTCTACGCCCGCGACCAGCGCACCATCGGCATCGGCGCCGGCCAGATGAGCCGCGTGGTCAGCGCGAAGATCGCCGGCCTCAAGGCCGAGGAGGCCGGGCTGATGGTGAGCGGCGCGGCGATGGCCAGCGACGCGTTCTTTCCGTTCCGCGACGGCATCGACGCCGCCGCCGCGGCCGGCATCCGCGCGGTGATCCAGCCGGGCGGCTCGATGCGCGACGCCGAGGTGATCGCCGCGGCCGACGAACACGGCATGGCGATGGTGTTCACCGGAAGGCGGCATTTTCGCCATTGAGGGGAAGGGCGAGTTCCAGTGGCCAGTTCCAGTTGCCAGTTCTGGAAGCCGGATCCGGTCGTCGCTGCAGTCCGTGACGACAACCCGGCGCGTCGCCCGCTGCTCTTGATCTGGAACTGGAACTGGCAACTGGAACTTCGCGAATGAAACTCCTCGTCATCGGTTCCGGCGGCCGCGAGCACGCGCTGGCGTGGAAGCTGGCGCAGTCGCCGCGCGTCGAGGAAGTGCTGGTCGCGCCGGGCAATGCCGGCACGGCGCGCGAGGCGCGCTGCCGCAACGTCGCCGTGCGCGCCGACGATCTCGACGGCCTGCTCAACCTGGCCGAACGCGAAGGCGTCGACTTCACCGTGGTCGGACCCGAGGGTCCGCTGGTCGCGGGGCTGGTGGATCGCTTCCAGGCTGCCGGACAGCTGGTGTTCGGTCCGACCGCCGCCGCCGCGCGGCTGGAGGGCAGCAAGGCCTTCGCCAAGGATTTCCTCGCCCGCCACGGCATCCCGACGGCGGCCTATGCGGTCTTCGATGCGGTCGAACCCGCACTGGCCTGGCTGCGCGCGCGCGGCGCGCCGATCGTGGTCAAGGCCGATGGGCTTGCCGCCGGCAAGGGCGTGATCGTCGCCCAGACGCTCGACGAAGCCGAGGATGCGGTACGCGACATGCTGGCCGGCAACGCCTTCGGCGCCGCCGGCAGCCGGGTCGTGATCGAGGAGTTCCTGGCCGGCGAGGAGGCGAGCTTCATCGCCATGGTCGACGGCCGGCACGTGCTGCCGATGGCGACCTCGCAGGATCACAAGCGGGTCGGCGACGGCGACACCGGGCCGAACACCGGCGGCATGGGCGCCTACTCGCCGGCACCGGTGGTCACGGCGGAGGTCCATGCCCGGGTGATGCGCGAGATCATCGAGCCGACCGTGCGCGGCATGGCCGCCGACGGCGCACCGTTCAGCGGCTTCCTCTATGCCGGCCTGATGATCGACGCCCGGGGCGCGCCGCGGGTGATCGAGTTCAACGTGCGCTTCGGCGATCCGGAGACCCAGCCGATCATGCTGCGCCTGCGCAGCGACCTGGTCGATCTGGTCGAGGCCGCGATCGACGGCCGGCTCGACCGCGCCGAGGCCGAATGGGATCCGCGACCGAGCCTGGCGGTGGTGATGGCGGCCGAGGGCTACCCGGGGACGCCGCGCAGCGGCGATCCGATCGACGGGCTGGATGCGCCGCAGGCGGCCGACGCCGTGGTGTTCCATGCCGGCACCCGGCTCGGCGACGACGGCCGGGTGCTGACGGCCGGGGGCCGCGTGCTCACCGCTTGCGCGCTCGGCGCCGACCTCGACGAGGCGCGCCGCCGCGCCTACGCGCGGGCATCGTCGATCCGCTGGGCCGGCGAGTTCCACCGCGGCGACATCGGCTGGCGCGCGCTCGCCCGCCAGGGTCCGCACAAAGCCGGCCGACAAGGGTGGTAGATTTGCACGGTCGGCCCACGCCGGTCGCCGCACCAAGGGAGGTCCGCCATGCATCTGCAACGTGCCGCCTGTCTCGCCGTCCTGCTGCTCGGCTCGTCGGTGGTCTGCGCCGCCGAGCCGATCGAGATCATCGAGGACTTCCTCTATCCGGTCGGAGACCTGTCGGCCCGCGATGAAGTGTTCGCGGTGTACGGCGACAACTGTGGCCGCGCCCACCCGGACCCGGAGCGGCCCGCCGAGGTCAGGCGCGACGGCGCGCAGGTCGTGGTCGACTTCTATCTCGTCGAGCCCAGCGAGGAAGTCTGCCCGGCGGCGCTGCTGCCCGACGAGCTCGTTCCGGTGTCGCTGGGCACCCTGCCCAAGGGCCCGTATGTCGTCGAGCGCCGGTTGCACGTGCGGCCCGACCGCGACGCTCCCCACACCTTGGCCGCCCGCTCGTTCCTCGGCCTCACGGTCGGCGACGTGCCGCATGCGGCGGCCTCGGGCATCTGGTTTTCGCCGGATTCTCCCGGCAGCGGCCTGGTGCTCAACCTGCTTCCCTCGCCGACCGGCGCTGCCGAAGGGGTCGCCGTGGTGTTCGTCGCCAGCCACCGCGCTGACGGTACCCCGGAATGGCTGAGCGGCATCGGGCGATTCATCGATGCCACGCTGCAGGTCGATGTCAGACTCAGCAGTACCGCGCCGGATGCCCCGGCCGACGGCCAGTTGTCGTTCCGTTACCTGGGCTGCGGACAGGCAACGCTGCAGCTCGACGGCGCGACGGTGGCCTTCCCGTCCGGGACTGAGACGCTTCGGCAGATGACCCGGACCAAGGGCGTGGACGACTGCACGCCGCCGCGCCTGCGTCCGGTCAGCGCGCGCTGACTTCCCCTCCGCGGCCGTCGCGGCAACCGCGGCGGAACCGCCCTCCCGACCGTCGCGGGCGACTTCCGCCCCGTTGCGCCCACCGACTGCCCAGCCCCGAATGGCCCACTCCCAGTTCGCCCTGCTCGGGCAGCGCCGCTTCCTGCCCTTCTTCGCCGCGCAGGCGCTGGGCGCGTTCAACGACAACGTCTTCAAGAACGCGCTGGTCATCCTGATCGCCTACAAGGTGGTCGGGCTCTCCAGCGCCGACATCGACTTCTGGTCGAACCTCGCCGCCGGGCTGTTCATCCTGCCGTTCTTCCTGTTCTCGGCGCTGGCCGGGCAGTGGGCCGAGAAGTACGAGAAGGCGCGCACCATCCGCCAGATCAAGCTGCTCGAGATCGGCGTGATGTGCCTGGCGGCGATCGGCTTCTGGCTGGAGTCGCTGCCGTTCCTGGTGTTCGTGCTGTTCCTGATGGGCACGCAGAGCGCGCTGTTCGGTCCGCTCAAGTTCGCCATCCTGCCGCAGGCGCTCAAGCCCGAGGAGCTGGTCGGCGGCAACGGCATGGTCGAGGCCGGCACCTTCCTCACCATCCTGCTGGGCACGCTGCTCGGCGGCTGGCTGATCAACGGCTTCGCCGACGGCACGCTGTACGTGTCCGCGGCCGTCATCATCGTCGCCGTCGCCGGCTGGCTGGCCAGCCGGTCGATTCCGGAGGCGCCCGCGACCGCACCCGATCTCGCGCTGCGCTGGAATCCGCTGGCGCTGACCATCGACACGCTGGGCTGCCTGAAGGGCCAGCGCACCGTGCTCAACGCCGTGCTCGGGGTGAGCTGGTTCTGGTTCTTCGGTTCGATCTTCCTCGCCCAGCTGCCCAACTACACCAAGCTCTACTTGGGCGGCGACGGCACCGTCGCGCCGCTGGTGCTGATGCTGTTCGCGGTCGGCATCGGCGTCGGTTCGCTGCTCTGCGAAGTGCTGTCGCGGCGCACGGTCGAGATCGGCCTGGTGCCGCTGGGCGCGCTCGGCCTGACCGTGTTCGGCATCGACCTGTACTTCGCCCGCCCCGAGGCAGCGGCGGTCACCGGGCTGGGCTGGCGCGAGTTCCTCGATGCGCCGGGCAACCTGCGGGTCGCCTTCGACCTGGCGATGATCGGCGTGTTCGGCGGCTTCTACATCGTGCCGCTGTTCGCGCTGGTGCAGCAGCGCGCGCCGCGCGAGAAGCTCTCGCGCACGATCGCCGCCAACAACATCCTCAACGCGCTGTTCATGGTGGTCGCCTCGGCGCTGGCGATCGGCCTGCTGCAGGCCGGCTTCAGCATCCCCGAGCTGCTGCTGCTCACCGCGGTACTCAACGCGCTGGTGGCGATCTACATCTTCACCCTGGTGCCCGAGTTCGTCATGCGCTTCGCCTGCTGGGCGCTGATCAAGCTGCTCTACCGGCTGGAGATCCGCGGCATCGAGGAGCACGTGCCCGACGAGGGGCCGGCGCTGGTGGTGTGCAACCACGTCAGCTACGTCGATGCGCTGCTGATCGGCGGCGCGGTGCCGCGGCCGATCCGCTTCGTCATGTACTACAAGATCTTCAACATCCCGATCATGCGCTGGGTGTTCAGGACCGCAGGCGCGATTCCGATCGCCGGCGCCAAGGAGGACCCCGAGCTGATGCGGCGCGCCTTCGAGGAAGTCGACCGGGCGCTGGCCGCCGGTGAGCTGGTCGGGATCTTCCCGGAGGGTGCGCTGACCCGCGACGGCGAGATCGCGCCCTTCCGCCCCGGCGTCGAGCGCATCCTCGCCGGCCGCCCGGTGCCGGTGGTGCCGATGGCGCTCCGCGGCATGTGGGCCAGCATGTGGAGCCGCCGCGATTCGCAGCTGCGACGCATGCGCGCGCCGCGCCGGCTGCGCGCGCACGTCGCGCTGGTGGCGGACGCGCCGGTGCCCCCTGACGAAGCCAGCGCCGCCGCGCTGGAGGTCAAGGTGCGTGCGCTGCGCGGCGACGAGGCCTGACGCCCCGCCGCGACGACGACGTCAGCCGACGAAGCCGCCCAGCACGAACAGCGCCACGCCGGTCAACCAGACCACCAGCACCCGCCAGATCAGGCTCATCGCGTCGCGCAGCGCCGGCACGCTGCAAACCGCCACGGCATCGACGGGCTCGGCGACGGCCTCGGCGTCGGCCGCGTCCTCGGCATCGGCGCGCGCCTCGGCGGCGAGCTCGAACACCACGCTGGCCCGCGCTGCCGCGAACAGGAAGCCGTTGTCGGCGACGAACCAGCCTTCGCCGCGCTGCACGTGCCAGTCGCGCCAGGCGCCCAGCACGGAATCGAAGCTCGCCGCCAGCGCCAGCGCCAGCGTCATCAATTGCGCCGCCGGCCAATCGAGCACGTTGCGCAGGGTCGCCAGCGAGGACACCGGCGCCGGCGGGTGGGCGCTGGCGATCAGCCGCGACAGCCGGTACAGCAGCGCGCCGCAGGGTCCGAGCAGCAGGAACCACAGCAGCACGCCGAACCAGCGACGCAGCGCCTCGGAGAAGGCCGCGTCGACCAGCGCCGGGCCGTCGATCGCCGGATCGCCGTCGGGGAACAGCGGCCGGGCGGCCGCGCGACGGGCCTCCGGATCCTCGGCGGCGAGCACGGCCTCGACGTCGCGATCGAGGTCGCGCGGGCCCCAGCAGGCGAACAGCACCGCGACGCCCAGCAGGAACGAAGGCAGCCCGAACAGGCTGCCGGACAGCAGCGCCTGCAGCACCGCCAGCGCGAACACCGGCAGCAGCAGTAGCAGCACACCCAGCGTCGAACCGGCGGCCGGGGCGCCCAGTCGCGCGTCCCAGCCGCGCCGCCATCCGTCGAACCAGTCGAAGCGGCGCCAGCGCCCCGGCTCGGGCAGCCGGTGGCCGAGCAGCAGGGCGACGACGACGGCGATCAGTGCGGCGGACATCGGCGGCTTCTCCGCGGGACGGCTGCCCGGATGGGTCGATTGTAGCCGCCGCGGATGGCCGCGGCGGAAGCCTTCAGGCGCCGGGCAGGAGGGTCCTGACGCGCACGGGATCGGCGGCTTCGAGCAGCCAGTCGGCGATCAGGCGGAAGCTGAGCGAGATCGGGAAGGGCATGCGGATCTCGTCGGCGGCGATCGCATCGAGCAGCGCGTCGGCGCCGATCCAGCGGGCGTCCTCGAGCTCCTCGCCGACCCGGATCGTCGGATCCACCGCCTCGGCGCGGAAGCCCAGCATCAGCGACGCCGGGAACGGCCAGGGCTGCGAGTGGCGGTAAATGCAGGGTCCGACGCGCACGCCGGACTCTTCGGCGACTTCACGCCGCAGCGCATCCTCCAGCGACTCGCCGGGCTCGACGAAGCCGGCGAGCGTCGACCAGCGTCGCGCCGGCCAGCCCGCCTGGCGGCCGAGCAGCGCGCGGTCGCCGTGGGTGACGAGCACGATCACCGCGGCATCAGTGCGCGGGAAGTGCTCCAGGCGGCAATCGGGATTGGCGCAGCGCGCGCTGTGGCCGCCGCGCCGCAGGGCCATCGGCGAACCGCAGGCGCCGCAGTAGCGGGCGCGGCTCTGCCAGAGCAGCAGCGCCTTGGCGTAGGCGAACAGGCCGGCCTCGAGCGGATCCAGCAGCGCCGCGACCTCGCGCAGACCGCCCCACGCCGGCACCTCGGACGCCGTCGCCGCGTCCAGCGCCTCGGCCGGCAGGGCGAACCACGGGACGCCACCGGCCAGGCCGAGGAAGCTCGCCTGGGCCTGCTGGGACAGCCCGAGATCCGCGCCCGGGAGACTCCAAAGCGCTCCCCGGGCTGCGTCGAGCGCCGCCTTGCCTTCGAAGTCGACCGCCAGCACGCGCGCGGCGGGCCAGGTCGCCGACAGCCATTCCGGATCTTCGCGACGCTCGCCGGCGCGATCCAGCGCCAGTCCGGCGAAGGGGATGGGCGTCCCGCCCGCGGGCCCTGCGTCGACGTCAGACGGCAAAGGACGACCCGCAGCCGCAGGTGGTCTTGGCGTTCGGGTTGCGGATCACGAACTGCGCGCCCTGCAGCGATTCGGTGTAGTCGACCTCGGCGCCCATCAGGTACTGCAGGCTCATCGGGTCGATCAGCAGGGTGACACCGTCGCGCTCCACCGCGGCATCGTCCTCGGCACGCGACTCGTCGAACTCGAACCCGTACTGGAAGCCCGAGCATCCGCCGCCCTGGATGTACACACGCAGGTTCAGGGCGTCGTTGCCTTCCTCGCGGATCAGCTCGCGCACCTTGGCGGCGGCGGCCGCGGTGACCACGACGGGCGCGTCGAGCTGCTGGTAGGTCGGGGCGGCGGTCATCGGCAGCATCTCGGGCGGGGTCAGTCGAAGCTGGGTCCGACGCGGCGCGGATTCAAGCAGCCGCCTCGTTCCGCTCGCGTGAAACGGCATCCTTGCCGGCCTTGGGCTCGGGCTTCGGCAACTGCTTGGGCGCATCGCCGTGGATCATCCGCCCGGTGACCACCGCGCCGGCCGCCATCTCGACGACCTTGTAGTAGAGGTTGCCCTGGACGCGCGCGCTCGCACCCAGCTCGATGCGGTCGCTGGCGTAGACGTCGCCGGTCAGGTGGCCGTTGACGATGACGTGCGGCGCCCGCACCTCGCCGTGGATGCTGCCGCGCTCGGCCAGCGTCACCACGGCGTCACCGGCCCCTTCCTCGGCGACCACCGATCCGTGCACCGTGCCCTCGACGTACAGCCCGCCGCTGAACGCGAGGTCGCCGCGAATGGTCACCCGCGAGCCCACCAGAGTCTCCACGCCCGAGGCCGACGCCTTCGGGGTCTTGTTCTTGTCGTTGCCGAACATCGTCAGTTTCCTCGTGCCGCGCGCTGCGCATCGTGCCATGGGAACACCCGCTCGGACTGCTGGCCGTCGGCGCGAACGACGACCCGGATCCGCTGCGGAGTGAAGTCGGCGGGCAACATGATGCTCCCCTCGACCTGCTGAAAGTATCTGAACTCGAAGGGCAGCGGCGCGGCGCCCGCGTCCTGCCGGAGGTCGCCCCAGGCGAGGGTGGTCAGCCGACCGCCCTGCACGCCCTCCAGCGCCAGCGAGACCTCCCCGCGGGTCAGCCGGCCCTTCTTCAGGGACTGGGTCAGGGTCACGGTGTAGCGGTAGCTGCCCCCTTCGTCGGCGTGCAGTTCGAGGCTGTGGACCGAGAGCCCCTGGCGCTGGGCGCTGCCCCCCACCAGCCGCTCGTAGAAACCGACGTCCGCGCGCAGGGCCGCGATCTCCTCCTCGCGCTCGCGCAGGGTGCCCTGCAGCTCCTGGTTGGCGCCGCGCACCACCTGTTCGGCGCGGCGCGCCATCGCCAGGTCGCGTCGGGCCCCGGCGAGCTCCTCGCGCAGGGCGTTGCGCTCCTGACGCAGCGCCGCCTGGTCGGTGATCAGTCGATCCATGGCCGGCGCCGCCCGCTGCCTGGACAGTTGCCACGCGGCGAACAGCGACAGCGCCCACACGATCGCGGCCGCGACCAGCAGCGCGCGCGTGCGCGGACGATGCGGAACGATGACGAAACGGGGCTCCGGTGCGGACACGTCGGCGGGTGGCGGCTGGGAGCCGACGCTTATCGCCCGCGGCGAACGCCGCGTCAAGCCGGCGCGACGCGCGCGCCCGGATCGCCGCCTATACTGCGAACGGCTTCTCGAGTTCACCGCCCCGATGAGCGACCCGCAACTGTTCGCCCTCGCCCTGGTGCTGGCCTGGATGGCCGGCATGCGGGTCTACCTGACGGTGCTCGGGCTCGGCATCGCCGGCGCGGCGGGCTGGGTGACGCTGCCCGGGCACCTCGGCATCTGCGCCGAACCCTGGGTGCTCGCGACCGCCGGACTCCTGACCGCCGCCGAGTTCGCCGCCGACAAGATCCCCGGGGTCGACTCGGGCTGGGATCTGCTGCAGACGGTGGTGCGGATCCCGGCCGGCGCGCTGCTCGCCGGCGGTGCGCTGGGAGATCCCGAAACGGGATTGAGCACGTTCGGCCTGATCGGCGGAGGCGGAGCGGCGCTGCTTTCGCACGCCGCGAAATCGGGCGCGCGCGCACTCATCAACACCTCGCCCGAGCCGCTGAGCAACTGGGCCGCGTCGGGTACGGAGGACGGGATCGTCCTCGGCGGCCTGCTGTTCGCATTCGCCTACCCGTGGCTCGCGCTGGCGCTGGTGGTCGGTACCAGTCTGCTGCTGTGCCTGCTGGTGGCCTGGCTGGCGCGGCGCGTCCTGCGTGCCGCGCGCGCGCGCTGACACCGGTCGAGCGCCACAGGTATATTCGGGACCGGATCAGGGGCCACGCCGCACCATGCAGCCGCACGACGACAGCCAGCAACGCGCAGAACTGCGGCTGGCATTCCTGAAGCATCTTCCCCTGCGCATCGAGGCGATCGCCCGGCGCGGACGCCAGTTCTGCCGCGAGGGCTGGGACATCAACGGACTCGCGCTGCTGTTCGAGGACGTGCAGCGGCTGGCCGGCATGGCCGGCACCCACGGAGCGCTCGACGTCAGCCAGTTGCTCCACGAGGTCGAACTCGCGCTGGGCCCGCACCTCTCGGCACAGCGAACGCCGGACGCCGCCGCCGGCGCGCAGTTGGTCGCGCTGTTCGACGCGTTGTCCCCGGAGACGCCGCTACCCTCGCAGTCGACCACGGTGCCGGCCACCCACGATGCGATCGACGGCAGTCGTGCCGAGCTGCCGCCGCCGCAGTACTGGCGGCGCTGGACCAGCGACGCCGCGCCCGCGGTGCCGATCGGCGAGCGCTCCGGCGCACCCGATCCCCAGCCGGCGCCGCCGCGGCCGGACCGCCCGGCAGCCGCGCCGGCGGCAGCGGCGCCGGCGGTGGGCGAGCCGCCGTCGAGCGCGGCAGCGCCGGCGCAGGCACCCCGCCCCGATGCGCCGCCGCCGCGGCCGGCCGCCCCCCCGCGCAAGGCGCCCGTCGCCAAGCCCGCGGCGCCGGCGGCGAGCGCGCGAACCCATGCCCGCGTCTACCACCTGTCGGGTGCCAGCGCGCTGTCGATCGAGCTGGACCAGCAGCTCGAGGCGAACGGCTTCGAGCTCGAGCTGCTCGAAGACCCCGATGAGCTGAAGGAGGTGCTGGCCGCACTGGCGCCGGACCTGGTGCTGGTCGACGCCGAGTTCACCGGCGCACTGGAGGGCATCGGCAGCGTGCTGCGCACCACGCGGGAGCGCACCGGCGCGAGGATCCTGCTGATCGCCGTGTGCGCCGAGGACACCGTTCCGGTCCGGCTCGCCGCCCGGCGCGCGGGCGCGGATGCGATCCTGTTCAGGCCGCGCGACGCGGCCGAAGTCATCGATCGGATGAAGGGCCTGCTGGAGCAGGGTGCGGACGACGTCTTCCGCGTCCTGATCGTCGAGGACGACCGTTCCCAGGCGATCTTCGCCGAGTCGATCCTGCGCAATGCCGGCATGGAAGCGCGGGTGGTGCTCGACGCCTTCGAGGTGCTCGACGCGATGACCGAGTTCCGCCCGGACATGGTGTTGATGGACCTCTACATGCCCGACTGCGACGGCACCGAGCTGACGGCGCTGATCCGCGAACGCGAGGAGTTCCTGCACACGCCGATCGTGTTCCTGTCCGGCGAGAGCGACCTCGACAAGCACTACGACGCGCTGGAAGCGGGCGGCGACGACTTCCTCTCCAAGCCGATCCGACCCAAGCACCTGATCGCCGCGGTCAGCAACCGCGTACGCCGCGCCCGCGCGGTCCAGCGTCGCGGCGTCGAGCGCGACCCGCGCGATCCGGCCACGGGCCTGTTCCAGCGCGCGCACGTCCTCGACCATCTGTCGGGACTGCTGGCCAGCGAGGACCTGCGCAACCGCAAGGGCGGACTGCTCTTCGTCGACGTCGACGGCCTCGGCGCGCTTCGCGAGAAGTTCGGGCTGTCCAAGCTCGAGCGACTGCTGGTGGAGGTCGGCGGCGAACTCGTCGGGCGACTGGGTGGAGGGGACATCGCGGCCCGCTACAGCGACGGCTGCTATCTCGTCGTCAGCGCCGACCGCGACGATGCGGCGCTCGAGACGCTGGCGCTCTCGCTGCGCAACGCGCTGGCGACCCGGGCCTTCGACATCGACCGCCGCCCGGTCAGGCTGCGGCTCTCGATCGGCGTGTGCCCGCTGCGCCACGGATTCTCCGACGCCGGAGCGATGATCAACGCGGCCGAGCGGCTGAGCACCGATGCCCGCGGCAGCGAACGCGGCGTGCGCGTCTACGCGCCGCCGGTGCGCGCCGACGTCCTGCGCGCCGAAGCGCTGGCGAACCGGATCCGCCAGGCGCTCGCCAGCGACGGATTCGAGCTGCTCTACCAGCCCATCGTCGCGCTGCAGGGAGGCGACCAGTCGCAGTTCCAGACGCTGCTGCGGCTGCGCGAGGAGAACGGGGACCTGCTGCCGGCGGCGCAGTTCCTGCCCGTCGCCGAGAGCCATGGCCTGATGGGCGAGATCGACCGCTGGGTGATCGGCCGCGCGCTGCAGGTCATGGAGTCGCGACGGCAGGAGGGATCGCCGGTCCGCCTGTTCGTCAATCAGTCGATCGCCGGTGCGACGGCGGCTGACCATGCCGACTGGCTGATCGCCCAGCTCCGCACCCGCAGCGTCGACGGCGCCGCGCTCGTGCTCGAGCTGGCGCTCGACGAGGTCGAGCCGCAGCTCGACGCGGTGCAGACCTTCTGTCGTCGGCTGGTGCCGCTCGGCGTGAGCTTCTGCCTGAGCCGATTCGAGTCCGGCGACACCTCCGAGCTCGCCCTGGATCGGCTCCCCGTCGCCTACCTCAAGCTGGGCCAGCGCTACGCCGCCGCCCATCAGAACGCCGCCAGCCGGGAAGGGTTGCGGCGGGTCACCGACCGGGCGCACAAGGGCGGGCTGCTGGTGATCGCGCCCCGCGTCGAGGACGCACAGGCCGCCGCGACGCTGTGGATGAGCGGCATCGACTTCATTCAGGGCAATCTGGTCCAGCAGGCGGCCAGGGATCTCACCTTCGATTTTCAGGCAGCCGTCCTATGAGCAACCCGCTTGGCGCGTCCCGACTTCCCCGCCTGGTCTGCGGCAGCGGGGCGCTGGTGGCGCTCGCCGGCGGAGCCCTGGGAATGGCCGGCGTCGCCGCCCCGGTGGCCGCGATCGCCCTCGGCGGCGGGCTCCTCGCCCTGGTCGGCGCACTGCTTCCCGGAAGTCGGCGTGTGGCCGGCGACGACGAACGCAAGGCGATGGCGGTGCATCGCCCTTCCGAGGGCCAGGTCAGCGCGGAGGAGGTCAAGCGCCTGCGTGCCGAGATCGAGCGCCACGAGAAGCTGGAGAACGAGCTGACCCGCTCCAAGCAGGCCGCCGAGGCCGCGATGATGGCCAAGGGCGAGTTCCTGGC
>VFQU01000724.1_pt1 | contig 24900 bp, 27 predicted proteins | sample 3512311 | NCBI WGS metagenome assembly VFQU01 (sample SAMN10412377, study PRJNA504923) | tailings metagenome | isolation source: Relicate 3 Philex TSF3 active mining site | place: Philippines: Tuba, Benguet | collected 2017-08-29
ACCCAAGCCCGTCATCCTGAGCAGCGCGGAGCGCGTGTCGAAGGACGCAGGGTGGGAAGCCCCCTCAGACGGTCGCTGCGCGACCGCCAGCTCCCCCGGTTCGCTGCTTCGCAGCGGGGGAGCATCTTTTCACCTGTGCGGCCACCAACACTGAAGATCCTCCCCCGCCCGCGAAAGCGGGCGAACAGGGGGAGGGGGACCCCGGCGCCATCGGCGACGGGGTGGAGGGGGGTCACCCCCATGCCTTCACGCCGCCAGGCCGGATTTCTGCAACAGGTCCCGCACCCTGCCCGCCGCTTCCGGCGAGCGGGAGACTTCCTCGCGCAGCTCGCCCGAGCGGGCCAGCTTCAGCGCCTCGGCTCTCGCGCGGTCGGCCGCCGGTCCCAGCGGCGCGGCCTCGCCAACCGCCAGCCGCAGGAGCAGGCCCAGCCGGTGCACGACCGGCGCCTGGGCGCGGGCCAGCAGGGTGACGAGCCGGCTGTCGGCCTCGATCTGCCCGCCCAGGTCGCCCAGCCGGGCCTGCAGGTTGGCGCAGTCCTCCTCGGCCAGGCCGGCGCGGCCGACCGCCCGCTGCAGCTCGGCCAGCATGGCCAGGCGGGCGGGCGGGGTATCGGGACCGTCGCGCAGCTCCTTCTCGAACTTCAGCGCCGAGATGTTGGCCGCCAGCCAGCGGGCCGCCTGTCGCTTGTTGGCCCCGCCGGTGACGTTCTCGGCCAGCCGGACCAGCAGCTCCACCTCTTCGCGGGCGCTGCGGTGCTCGCCCAGCAGCGCCTCGACGAAGTCGCTGGCCACCAGCAGCCCCGAGCGGGCCGAGAAGGCCGCGTGGATGTCGTCCAGCGCCAGGATGCGGCCGTCGGCGGCGGTCAGCGCCATGGCCAGCGCCCGCAGCACGGCGATCTCGCCCTCCGGGTCGCCCGGTTTCAGCCGGCGCGGCCCCATCAGCTCGCGCAGCACCCGCTGGGCCAGGGCGGCCCGCACATTGTCGAAACCGGGCCCTTCCAGCCAGCCGGCGAGGCGGCTCGCCGCTTCCGGCAGTGGCGGCATGACCCGCGCCACCGAAGGCTCGATGCTGATGACCATCTCCACCGGCCGGGCCCCGGCCAGGCGGGTGATCGCCGCCAGCATGTCGCCGCTGTCGAGTTCCGCGCCCAGCAGGTCCGCCAGACCGGCGCGGCCGCCGACAATCTCGACCAGCAGCGGCTCGATGACCCCCAGCGCGACGGCGCGGGCGGCCGGATCGTCCGGCGCGGCGTCGGCCAGGTCGAGCAGGCGGTCGATCTTCTCGGCCCAGGTGGCGCAACCGGCCAGATGCGCCGCCACCCCGCCGCCCAGCAGATAGGCCCGCTCCGGCTCGCCCGACAGCCGCGCCACGGCGGCGGCGAACGGCTCGCGCGCGAAGTCGGGGAAGGCGCCCCGGCGATGGTCCTTCAGCAGCCGCTGGATCGTGCGCTCGATCAGGCTCTGGAACGACCGGATGATCTCGTGGACGACGACGCCCCGGGCCTGGGCCTCGGGCACGGCCACCTTCTGCACCGCGTGCTGCAGTTCGACGCCGGCCGCGTCCAGCCGCTCGGCCAGGTCCGCCCGGTGCAGCAGCTCGTAGGGGGTCGCCCGATGCCGCGCCAGCCAGCCGTCCAGCAGGCGGCCGATCCGCTCGCGGGCATGGATGGTGTAGAGGTCCTGCGGGCTGACGCACAGCGGGTCGCGCTGCTCCAGCGCCTTGCGGGCCTTGCCGCGTTCGGGCGCGCCCTTGTTGAGGATCGTCACCGACCGGAACTCGCGGGTCTCCGGGTCTAGGACTTCCTTGCTCACCCGCACCGCCGCGACCACCCCGTTGGCCAGCAGCTCCTCGGCCGTCTCGAGGATGCGCGCGCGGTCCTCGCTGGCGAGATCGAGCACCCAGCCCGAGCCGGGCTGGCGGCGCACGAAGAGCTCGTAGTGAATCTGGCCGCGGTCCATCGGTGCGAGGGCCTCCCCGATCTGGCATAACAGCGTAGGCTTAAAACGGTGTTGAGGTTTCCGGGGCGTCGCAAACCGCCCTGATGACGCCCTATTCCCGCGCCCAATGCGCCATCTGCGGGCGCCATGCGTTGCACTGGGCGCAGGGGGCGCTACCTTCCCCCGACGCACGATTGATGAGATTTGGGCCCGCGACGCGCGGCGACCCGGAACGAAGGACACCATGGCGAACATCACCCTCGTGGACGACGACGAGAACATCGTCGCCTCGGTCTCCCTGGCGCTGGAAAGCCACGGCCATTCGGTGAAGGCCTACTACGACGGCGCTTCGGGCCTCGAGGCGCTGCAGAGCGATCCGCCGGACCTGGCCATCCTCGATGTGAAGATGCCGCGCATGGACGGCATGGAGCTGCTGCGTCGCCTGCGCCAGACCAGCGAGATCCCGGTCATCATGCTGACCAGCAAGGACGACGAGATCGACGAGATCCTCGGCTTCAACCTCGGCGCCGACGACTACATGCACAAGCCGTTCAGCCAGCGGCTGCTGCTGGAGCGGGTCAAGGCGGTGCTGCGTCGGGCCGCGCCCGAGAGCGCCGACGAGCTCGCCGGCGGTCCGGCCGCCAGCGGCGCCAAGGTGATGAAGCGCGGCAAGCTGACGCTCGACCCCGAGCGGCACGAGAGCCTCTGGGACGGCCGGCCCGTCCGGCTGACCGTCACCGAGTTCCTGCTGCTGCAGGCCCTGGCCCAGCGCCCGGGCTTCGTGAAGAGCCGCGACAACCTGATGGACGCCGCCTACGACGACCAGGTCTATGTCGACGACCGCACCATCGACAGCCACATCAAGCGGATGCGCAAGAAATTCCGCCAGGTGGACAACGAGTTCGACGCGATCGAGACCCTGTATGGCGTCGGCTACCGCTACCGCGAGTCCTGATCCCGAACCGCGCGAGCCCCGGCGCTGGCGCTGGCGGCTGTGGCCGCGCGGATCGCGGCTGGGGCGGCTGATCCTCGGGCTGAACCTGCTTGGCCTCGCCATCCTGATCTCCGGCGCCCTGGTGCTGAACGAGATCCGGCGCGGACTGGTCGAGGCGCGGCTGGACAGCCTGATGCTGCAGGGCGAGCTGATCAGCCAGCTGATGGCCGAGGGCGCCACCGTCGGCGACCCTGTTCCCTACCTGCAGCAGGACCGCGCCGTGCGGATGCTGGACTTCGTCAACGTCCCGCCGGGCCAGCGGGTGCGATTGTTCGACCGCGAGGGCCGGCTGATCGCCGACAGCTACATCGTCGACGACCGCGTCGAGTGGCAGATTCTGCCGCCGGCGCGCAAACAGGGCCAGCCGCAGGTCCGGCTCCAGGATCGCGACGCCCGGCCCAGCCACCTCGCCGAAGCCCGCCGCGACCTCGACCAGGAAATCCGGCTGGCCATGACCGGCGAGGCCGTGCGCGGCACCCGGACCGCAGAGAACGGCTCCCAGGTGGTCTCGGTCTCGCTGCCGGTCCAGCGGGTCAAGGCGGTGCTGGGCGTTCGGACCCTGGAAGCAGGCGACGTCGACGAGATCATCGCCGCCGAGCGCCGCGCCCTCCTGCCCTTCGTGATGATCGCCATCGGCGTGACGCTCCTGTCCTCGTTCCTGCTCTACTTCCTCGTCGCGCGGCCCATGCTGCGGCTGGCCGAGGCCGCCGACCGGGTGCGGATGTCGCGGGCGCGAGCCATCTCCCTGCCCGACCTGTCGCGTCGCCAGGACGAGATCGGCGACCTGTCGCGCTCGCTCGAGGAGATGACCGACACCCTGTCCAACCGCATGGACGCCATCGAGCGCTTCGCCGCCGACGTGGCCCACGAGATCCGCAATCCCCTGACCTCGATCCGGTCGGCCGTGGAGACGCTCGAGATCGTCCCCGAGGGCCCAGGGCGCGAGCGGCTGATGGGCATTCTGAAACAGGACGTCGGCCGGCTGGACCGGCTGATCGGCGACATTTCCAACGCCTCGCGCCTCGACGCCGAGCTGGCCCGCGACACGCCCCGGCCCGTCGACCTGACCCGGCTGCTGGGCGACATCCTGTCGATCTACGATGCCGCCGCCAAGCCGGGCGAGCCGACCGTCAGCCTCCAGGCGCCCGAGGGCGAGCGGTTCGTCGTGCCCGGCCGCGAGGGGCCGCTGGGCCAGGTCTTCCGCAACCTGATCGACAACGCCCGCTCCTTCAGCCCGCCGGGCGGGGAGGTGCGGGTCATCCTGTCGCGCACGCGCGGCCGGGTCATGGTGGCGGTCGAGGACGATGGCCCCGGCATTCCGCCGGACAACCTCGAGACCATCTTCGAGCGGTTCTACACCTCGCGGCCCAAGGGGGCGGCCTTCGGCGGCAACTCGGGCCTTGGCCTGTCGATCGCCCGCCAGATCGCCGAGGCCCAGGCCGGCGCCCTGACGGCGACCAACCGCACCGGCCCCGACGGCGCGGTCATCGGCGCGCGGTTCGAGGTCGTCCTGCCGGACGCGCGAACGTGATCGCCCATGCCGGCCTGGTCGCCGCCCGCGTCGGCGGGCTCTGGCGCGGCGCCCTGCTGGAAGGCCCTTCGGGGGCGGGAAAGAGCGATCTGGCCCTGCGCGCCATGGCGGCGGGGCTGGCCCTCGTCGCCGACGACCGGGTCAGCCTCTGGGTCGACGCCGGCCGCCTCTACGGCTGCGCCCCGCCCAGCCTGGCGGGGCTGATCGAGGTGCGCGGCCTCGGCGTCGCGCCCGCGCCGGCCCTGCCGTTCTGCCGCATCGTCGTGGTCTGCCCCCTGCTGTCGGCGCCCGGCGAGGTCGAGCGCATGCCGGGTGAAACGACCGGGCGCCTGGGCGTCGCCCTGCCATTGCGCCCCCTGTGGCCTTTCGAACCCGCCGCGCCGCTGAAAGTCCGAATGCTGCTGGAACAGCTTGGACCCGACGCCTGACCGGCGTATCAAGTCGCCTCTCGCGGCCGGAGCCCAGGGGACGGGGCGCCGACTCAAGGACAGGGGTTCGTCTCTTGAAACTGCAGTCATGATCGGCCTCGTGATCGTCACGCACGGGCGTCTGGCGGAAGAGTTCATCTTCGCGATGGAGCATGTGGTCGGCCCGCAGGAACGGGTCGCGGCCATCTGCATCGGTCCCGAGGACGACATGGAAAAGCGCCGCAAGGACATCCTGCGCGCCTGTGGCGAGGTCGATACCGGCCAGGGCGTCATCCTGCTGACCGACATGTTCGGCGGCACGCCGTCCAACCTGGCCATCAGCGTCATGGAGCAGACCAAGGCCGAGGTGATCGCCGGGCTGAACCTGCCGATGCTGATCAAGCTGGCCTCGCTGCGCACGCGCGAGCCGCTGGAAGCCTGCGTCCACCATGCCCAGGACGCCGGCCGCAAGTACATCGCCGTCGCCTCCTACATGCTCGCGGCGGAAAAGTGAGCCGCAGCCGGATTGTCCCCATCGTCAACGAACGCGGCCTGCACGCCCGCGCCTCGGCCAAGTTCGTCAAGATGGCCAGCGGCTTTGACGCCGAGATCAAGGTCAGCCGCGACGGCCAGACGGTCGACGCCCGCTCGATCATGGGGCTGATGATGCTGGCGGCCGGAATCGGTTCGACCATCGAGATCGTCACCGACGGCCCCGAGGCGAGCGAGGCGCTAGAGGCCCTCTGCGACCTCGTCGCCAACCGATTCGACGAGGATCGCTAGCGGCGACAAGTCATCGACGGGGGCGTGGGTATTGTAGCCCCACAACGCCCCGCCGTTGTCATGCCGATACCCACCGTCGACCTACAAGGTCCCCGCATCCGGCCCACGGCTGTACAGCCACTGTTCCCACAGGATCGGGCCGGAACCGCCCCGGAACCCCTCGCCGCGCTTTTTTTCGCCCGTGGGGGGCCCTCAGACCTTGATGTCGAGGATCGACCCCGGCCGCAGGATCTTCTTCGGCGGCTCCTCGGGCAGGACCGCCGGCGCCGGCCGCGCCGCATACCCGCCCCTCGCCGGAGCCGCCTCCTGCACCGGCGGCTGCCGCTGCACCGCCGCCACCGACGGCGCGCCGGCCTGTCCCGCCCCCGCCTGGCTCAGCGCCGCCTGGAAGAAGGCCGCCCGCCCGCCCTCCGCGGCTGGCCGCTGGGGCCGGTTGGCCGGAGGCTGCACGGCAGGCCAGATGGCGGGACGGATGTCGGACACCGACGGACTCTCGAAGCGGTGGGCGGATGTCCGAAAGGTTAACGATCAGGGTTAAGCGCGCGTTAACGCGCCTTGGCCAGCAGGGCCTTGGCCGACTCCGGGGTCAGTTCGCCGACATGCTTGTCGATGATCACCCCGTCCGCCCCGACCAGATAGGTCTCCGGCACCCCGGTCACCCCGAATTCCAGCCCCGCCCGGCCGTCCCGGTCGCTGAGCCGCCGCGCGAACGGATCGCCCAGCCGCGTCAGGAAGGCCCGGCTGTTGTCCGGCGCGTCCTTGTAGGCGACGCCGACGACCCGCACCCCGTCGGCCTTGAGCCGCATCAGCACCGGGTGCTCGACCTCGCAGGGGGCGCACCAGCTGGCGAAGAAGTTGACCAGATAGGGCCCCTCCGCCGCGGCTTCCGCCACCGGTTCAGGCCGCCCGGTCTCCAGCGCCGGCAGGCTGATCGCCGGAACCGGCCGGCCGACCAGGGCCTTGGTCTGGACGTTGGGATCGCGCTTCAGCGAGTAGCCGGCGAACAGCACCCCCAGCAGAATCAGGGCCGCCAGAGGCAGCAGGGCGAACAGGCGCTTCATGCGTCGGCGTCGCGGCTGTGGCGGCTGGCCTCGCGCTTCCAGCGCCGCGCCCGCGCCAGGCTGTCGATCACCATCCAGCCCAGGACCAGGGCGGTGATGCCGAAGGCCGGCCAGACGAAGGCGGCATACTGTCCGGCGTCGAGATCGGGCATGGCTGTCAGCCCTCCGCCGCCCGCAGGGCCTGGGCCCGCGCCTGCCGCCGCCAGACCTCGGCCCGGATGCGGACCAGCCACAGCGCGCCGAGCAGGCCCATATAGGCCAGACCCATGATGATCAGGGGCGTGAAATAGACCGCCGGCAGGCCGTCGCCGGCCTCGGCGCGGAAGGTCGAACTGCCCTGGTGCAGGCTGTTCCACCAGTAGACCGAGAAGTGGATCACCGGGATGTTGATGACTCCTGCCAGCGCCAGGATGGCCGCCGCGCGGCCGGCGCGCGTCTCGTCGTCGATGGCCCCGCGCAGGGCGATGTAGCCCATCCAGAGCAGAAACAGGACCAGCACGCTGGTCATCCGCCCGTCCCATTCCCACCAGGTCCCCCAGGTCGGCCGGCCCCAGAGCGAGCCCGTGACCAGGGCCAGGAAGGTGAAGCCCGCGCCGAGCGGGGCGATGGCCTTGCCGGCCAGGTCCGCCAGGGCATGCCGCCAGACCAGGCTCAGCAGGCTGGCCACGCCCAGGCAGACATAGGCGAACATGGCCGTCCAGGCGGCCGGCACATGGATGAACATGATCCGGATGGTGTCGCCCTGCTGGTAGTCCTCGGGGGCCGAGAAGCCGAGCCAGAGGCCGATGCAAAGCGCCAGCGCCGTCGCGGCGCCCAGGACGGGCGCGGCGATGCGCGAAAAGGCCATGAAAGCCTTGGGATTGGCCAGGAAGGCGACCATGCCCGCCGTCTATCCTCCGGACAGGCGGCGGGCAAGGCGACATCTGGTCCGGGGTCGGCCGCTACTCGGCTTCTTCCCAGTCGAGAGCCGCGCCGTCGCCGACGAGGATCTCGATCTCGCCGCCGTCGTCCGGGCCAAACAGCATCATGTCCTCATCGCCGGCCTCGACCATGGCGAAGGCCATCACCGGGGCCTCGGGACCCGCCTGCATCGCCATCGGCTCGCCGGGCGCGCCCTTGGGCGTCCAGTCGCCGCCAGGGCCGCCCATGCGGATGACCCGGCGACCCGGCCCGCCCATGCGGCCGCCGCGCGCGTGCAGGGCGTCGAAGGCCTTCTGCTGCGAGGGCGACAGCGCGGCGTAGAAGGTGCGGGTCGCCGCGGCGCGCTTCTCGAACGCCGCCTGGCGCGCGGCCATCATTTTCGCCTGCATGTCCAGCCGCTCGGGCGTGGTCAGGGCGCGGCGCTCGGGCGGCTTGCCCGGTTCGCCCGCGCCGGGGCCCGGCTTGCCGTCGGGACCGGCCTTGCGGACCCGCATCTTCGGCGTGGTCGCCTCGAGATAGGCCTTCAGCGCCGGCTCCTGGTCGGGCCGAAGCTGCAGCACGTCGCGCAGATGCTGGGCTCGGGCCTCAGGGTTCATCATAGGGCCGCGCGGACCGCCGGGGCCGCCGCGAACGACGACGCGCCGCTCGGTCTTCTCGACCTTCCGGCCGTCGGCGGGCTTGGGCGGATCGCCCGCCAGGGCGGTTCCGGCGCTGAGAACGAAGGCGGCGCCGGCCAGCAGGCCAGCATGGCGAAGGATGGTCTTCATGTGGGATCTCCCCGATTGGTGGAAGAACCATGGTCTGCGTCTGTGGCGCCCGAATGTCCGCTTGCGCCGGATTTGTTGCGGCTCTGTAGCGTCTCAGCCCACGGCGTTGCGGCAGGCGGCGGCCATGGCGACCGGACCCAGCGCGACGGCGGCGGCGGTCCAGCCGGCGAGCAGCCAGAGGCCGGCCAGCTCCGGCGCGCCCTGGGCCGCCGAGTGCAGCAGCACCCCGCCAAATATAACCGGCGGACAGAAGAGCGGCAGCACGATCACGGCCACGAGCAGCCCCCCACGCCGCGCGCCCAGGGCCAGGGCCGCGCCGACCCCGCCGGTGAAGCCGAAGGCCAGGGCGCCCAGCAGGCCGACCAGGCCGATCAGCGGCAGCTGGGCGACCGGGGCCCCCAGCATCAGGGCGAAGAGGGGCGAGGCGAGCGCCAGCGGAGCACCCGTCGTCAGCCACTGGGCGGCGGCCTTGGCCGCGCAGACCAGTTCCAGCGGGGCCGGGCCGGTGATCATCAGGTCGAGCCCGCCGTCCTCAAGATCGCGCGAGAACAGCCGTTCCAGCGACAGCAGGCTGGCCAGGGCCAGGGCCATCCAGGCGACGCCGGGGGCGACCGGCGCCAGCCGTTCGGTCTCCGGCCCCGCCGCCAGCGGCAGGATGACCGCCAGGGCGGCGTAGAAGGCCAGCGCCGGCAGGGGTCCGCCGCCGCGCCCCCAGGCGATCGCCAGCTCGCGCCGGAACAGGGCGGCCAGCGGGCTCACGCCTTCACCTCGGCGACGCGGTGGGCGACCGGCAGGGGATCATGCACGGCGGCCAGGATCAGCCCGCCGCCGGCCAGGTGTTCGGCCATCAGGGCGGCCAGCAGGGCCCGGCGCTCGGCGTCCAGCGGCGCCATCGGCTCGTCCAGCAGCCACAGGGCCCGGGGCGCGGCGATCAGTCGCGCGAGGGCCAGGCGCCGTCGCTGGCCGGCCGACAGCCGGCGGACCTCCAGGTCGAGCAGCGGGCCGAGCGCCAGCCGCTCCACCGCGCGCCGCACGCCCTCCGGCCCGCCGCCCAGCCAGGCGGCCTGGAAATCCAGTTCCTCGCGGCCCGTACGGTCGCCCTTCAGGCCATCGGCGTGCCCCAGCAGGTGGATGGCGTCGGACCGGGCGTCTTCCGCCTCCAGCGCCGACCCGGCCGCGTCCTCGAACCGGATCTCGCCCGCCTCCGGCCGCAACAGCCCCGCCACCGCCCGCAGCAGCGAGGTCTTGCCCGATCCGTTGGCCCCGGTGAGGGCCACGGCCTCGCCGGCCGCCAGCCTCAGGCCGAGCCCCGCAAACAGCGTCCGCTCTCCCCGGCGGATGGCCAGGTCCTCGATGGCGAGGGCGGCGATCATTTCGCAAAGTCCATGGCGTGTGCATGGACGTTTGTCGCGAGCGGCGCTATGCAGCGCGCGGCCGACCTCCCGCGCACGCGCGGGGGTGTACGCGGCGCCGGTCGGGACCCTGTGCGTCCCCACCGACATGCGCGCGATCCCGGGAGCGGTTTTCGGGCGGCCCTGAACAGGAAAGGTATCCCCAATATGGCGTCCATCGACAGCCTGCAGACCCGCCGGACCCTTAGCGTCGGCGGCAAGACCTTCGTCTACTACAGCCTGCCGGCGGCGGAAGAGGCCGGTCTGACCGGCGTGTCCCGCCTCCCCTACTCCATGAAGGTGCTTCTGGAGAACCTGCTTCGCAACGAAGACGGCGCCGAGACCAACGCCGGGGACCTCAAGGCCATGGCCGCCTGGCTGTCCAACAAGGGCGCCGAGCAGCACGAGATCGCCTTCCGCCCCGCCCGCGTCCTGATGCAGGACTTCACCGGCGTTCCGGCCGTCGTCGACCTGGCCGCCATGCGCGACGCGATGACCAAGCTGGGCGGCGATCCGACCAAGATCAATCCGCTGGTCCCCGTCGACCTGGTCATCGACCACTCGGTGATGGTCGACCACTTCGGCACGCCCAAGAGCTTCGCCGAGAACGTCGCCAAGGAGTACGAGCGCAACCTCGAGCGCTACAACTTCCTGCGCTGGGGCAGCTCGGCCTTCAACAACTTCCGCGTCGTGCCCCCCGGCACCGGCATCTGCCACCAGGTGAACCTGGAATACCTGGCCCAGACCGTCTGGACCGCGGTCGACCCGAACGTCTCCGAGGGCGAGGTCGCCTATCCGGACACCGTCGTCGGCACCGACAGCCACACCACCATGGTCAACGGCCTGGCCGTCCTGGGCTGGGGCGTCGGCGGCATCGAGGCCGAGGCGGCCATGCTGGGCCAGGCCATCCCGATGCTGATCCCCGAAGTGATCGGCTTCCGCCTGACCGGCGCCATGCCGGAAGGCGCCACGGCCACCGACCTGGTGCTCACCGTGACCCAGATGCTGCGCAAGAAGGGCGTGGTCGGCAAGTTCGTCGAGTTCTTCGGCAGCGCCCTGGCCAACCTGACCATCGAGGACCAGGCGACCATCGCCAACATGGCCCCCGAGTACGGCGCCACCTGCGGCTTCTTCCCGATCAGCCAGGCGACCATCGACTATCTGCGCGCCACCGGCCGCGACCCGGCCCGTGTCAATCTGGTCGAGGCCTATGCCAAGGCCCAGGGCCTGTGGTTCGAGCCGGGCTCCGAGGAGCCGGTGTTCACCGACGTGCTTGAGTTGGACCTGGCGGACGTGAAGCCGTCGCTGGCCGGTCCCAAGCGCCCGCAGGACAAGGTGCTGCTGTCCGACGCCGCCGTCGCCTTCGAGGAAGCCCTCAAGGGCGAGTTCGGCAAGGCCGAGAGCGCCGACCTCCGCGCCCCGGTCAAGGGCGAGAAGTTCGACATCGGCAACGGCGACGTGGTCATCGCGGCCATCACCAGCTGCACCAACACCTCCAACCCCTCGGTGCTGATCGCCGCCGGTCTGCTGGCCAAGAACGCCGCCGCCAAGGGCCTGAAGGTCAAGCCGTGGGTCAAGACCTCGCTGGCTCCCGGGTCGCAGGTGGTCACCGACTACCTGGCCAAGGCCGGCCTGCAGAAGCACCTCGACGCGCTCGGCTTCAACCTCGTCGGCTACGGCTGCACCACCTGCATCGGCAACTCCGGCCCGCTGCCGGAAGCCATCTCCACGACGATCCAGGAGAGCGACCTGGTGGCCGTCAGCGTGCTGTCGGGCAACCGCAACTTCGAAGGCCGCGTGAACCCGGACGTGCGCGCCAACTACCTGGCCAGCCCGCCGCTGGTGGTCGCCTACGCCTTGGCCGGCTCGATGCGCATCGACCTGGCCACCCAGCCGATCGGCCAGGACAAGAAGGGCAACGACGTCTTCCTGAAGGACATCTGGCCGACCGCCAAGGACATCGCCGCCCTGCAGAAGAAGTCGGTGACCAGCGCCATGTTCGCCGAGCGCTACGGCGACGTCTTCACCGGCGACAAGAACTGGCAGGCGATCAAGGTCGCCGGCGGCCAGACCTACAGCTGGGACCCGGGCTCGACCTACGTCCAGAACCCGCCCTACTTCGAGGGCATGGACATGACGCCTTCGGCGGTCACCGACATCATCGAGGCGCGCATCCTGGGCGTCTTCGGCGACAGCATCACCACCGACCACATCAGCCCGGCCGGCTCGATCAAGAAGGCCTCGCCCGCCGGCGAGTACCTGTCGAGCCATCAGGTCCGCTTCGAGGACTTCAACAGCTACGGCGCCCGCCGCGGCAACCATGAAGTCATGATGCGCGGCACCTTCGCCAACATCCGCATCCGCAACCGCATCACGCCCGAGATCGAAGGCGGCGTCACCCGCCACTTCCCCTCGGGCGAGGTCATGCCGATCTACGACGCCGCCATGCGCTACGAGCAGGAAGGCCGCCCCGCGGTCGTCTTCGCCGGCAAGGAATACGGCACCGGCAGCTCGCGCGACTGGGCGGCCAAGGGCGCCAAGCTGCTGGGCGTTCGCGCGGTCATCGCCGAGAGCTTCGAGCGCATCCACCGCTCGAACCTGGTCGGCATGGGCGTCCTGCCGCTGCAGTTCCTCAGCGACGGCTGGCAGCGCCTGGGCCTGACCGGCGAGGAGATCGTCTCGATCCGCGGCCTGCAGGACCTGGCTCCGCGCAAGCAGCTTATCGTCGAGCTGTACCGCGCCTCGGACGGCCGCATCGCCCGCTTCCCGGTGCGCTGCCGCATCGATACCCCGACCGAGCTCGAGTACTTCAAGAACGGCGGCGTGCTGAACTACGTGCTGCGCAACCTCGCCAAGCCGGCGGCCTAAGGCGCTTTCGGCCAGGATGGTTCAGGGGCCAGGCGAGCGATCGCCCGGCCCCTTTCCTCTGGCCGGTCCCGTCCGCTTCACGGCCTCGTGACCCCCAAGTCACCCCGCGATCCGCTTAATAGCGGCGCAATGATGCGCCTCCTCCTGTCCCTCCTGCTCCTGGCGCTCGCGCCGGTCTCGGCGCCGGCCGCCGCGCCCAAGCCGCCGGTCGTGGTCGAGCTCTACACCGCCCAGGGGTGCTCCTCGTGCCGCGCGGCAAACGACCACCTGGCCCAGCTGGCGGACCAGCCGGGCGTCCTGGCCCTGACCTTCGCGGTGGACTACTGGGACTATCTGGGCTGGCCGGACACCTTCGCCCAGCCGCTCTTCGCCGAGCGTCAGCGCGCCTACGCCAAGACCATGGCGATCCGCGAGGTCTACACGCCGCAGGTGGTCGTCAACGGCCGCTACCAGACCGGCGGCGTGCGCTCCGACCAGGTGGACGAACTGGTCGCCAAAGCCGCCGCCGATGCGCGCAACCCGCCCGACATGCTGTTCATGGTCAACGGCAAGGTCGCCGTCGGTTCCGGCCCCGTGCCGCGCGGGGGCGCCGAGGTCTGGCTGGTCCGGTTCGATCCTCGCCAGATCGAGGTGACCCCCCGGCGCGGCGACAATCGCGGCGAGACGCTGGTCCATCGCAACGTGGTGCGCCAGATGGTCCGCCTCGGCGGCTGGTATGGCCGTCCCACCGCCTTCCGCCTGCCCAAGGCCGAGGAGGAAGGCCTGAAGACGGCCGTCATCGTCCAGGGCGCGCGCGGCGGCCGGATCATCGGCGTCCTGGTCGAGCCCGGCGGCCAGTAGCCGCTTCCGCCCTCACACCCGCAGCATCAGGCCCCCGTCGACGCCCAGCGCCTGGCCGGTGACGAAGCCGCCGTCGTCGCTGGCCAGGAACAGGGCCGCGCGGGCGATGTCGATCGGCTGTCCCAGCCGCTTGAGCGCCGCCTTCTTCGCCCAGATGTTGGCGACGTCCTCGCGCTGGAAGCTGGCGGCCGTCATCCCCGTGGCGATGGCGCCGGGCAGGATGGCGTTGGCGGTCACCGCATGGCGGCCCAGCTCCAGGGCGAAGGTTCGCATCATGCCGACCACCCCCGCCTTCGAGGCCGAATAGGCGACCAGGCCGTTGTCGGTGTGCCGGGCCATGATCGAGGCCGTGAAGATCAGCCGCCCCCGGCCGCTTTCGACCAGATGCGGCGTGGCCGCGCGCGACAGCCGGAAGGCGGCCCGCAGATTGACAGCCACCAGCCGGTCGAAGGCCTCGTCGGTCGTGTCGGCCACCGGGGCGCCGTGGCTGATCCCGGCGTTGTTGTAGAGGATGTCGAGCCCGCCGAAGCGCTCGACCGCCAGGCCGATGATGCGGTCCGGACCATCGTCGGCGCTGATGTCCTGGCCGAGCGGGACGATCGCGCCATCCCTGAAGTCCAGGTTCGCATCCGGCCGGTCCACGGCCAGCACCCGGGCGCCCTGCGCCGCGAAGAGTTCCGCCGTCGCCCGGCCGATCCCGCTGGCCGCCCCGGTGACGATGGCCCGTCGGCCCGCCAGCCTGTTTCCCGACATCTCTTCCATGGTCATCGGCCTGCTCCCTGGTCCGCTTTTGCGCCATGGAAGCAGGCGCGGGCCGGCAAGGGAACGGCGCCGTGGCGTAAGCCGCCGGCCGGACGCGGACAAAGGAAGCGCGCAACAAAAAACCCGCGTCGCCGGGGGGAGGGTGTGCGACGCGGGTTCCGTTGCTTCCCTCCGGGAGGAGGGGTGTCGGCTGACCGGCCCGTGGGTCCCAGGGGGCTGGGGGGGCTGTTCAGGATCCGGGACCGAGGGTGTCTCCGATCAACCGACAGCTACAATCTGGGGGCCCAAGGGGGCGAGTGCGGGTCGGAAATAAGGTCATTGCGGGGCGTCTGTAGCGCTGATGTTTCAGCCTGCGCCAGGCCTGCCGGAAAACGGGTTTTCACGCGCCCGATCCGGTTCTAGGCTGCGCTTCACGAGCATGAGCCTTGATCCGACAGAGCCCTTGCCCGTCGCCCAGATCTTCTTCGAGCGGCGGGAACTGGACGAACTGATGCGCCTCTACGGCCGCATGGTGGCCGCGGGCGAATGGCGCGACTATGCGATGGGCGGCCTGCGCGACCGGGCGGTCTTCTGCGTCTTCCGCCGCACCGGCGAGAACCCCCTCTACCGCATCGAGAAGACCCCGGCCCTGGCCCGCCGCCAGGGCGCCTGGGCGATCCATGGCCAGGGCGGCATGATCCTGCGGCGCGGGCATGAACTGGGGCCGCTGCTGCGGTTCTTCGACAAGAAGCGCTTCCAGGTCGTGGAGTGACGCCTCCGCTTCCGGGCGCGCGGACAAAGAAAAAGGCCCCGGCGAAACCGGGGCCTTCGTCGTTCTGGCTTCCGCCGGCCGCTATTCGCGGCGGCCGCCCAGCAGGGCGAGCAGGAACTGGAACAGGTTGATGAAGTCCAGGTACAGGCTCAGCGCGCCGTAGTTGGTGGCCACGGCCATCGAGCGCTCGTCGCCCTGGATCTCGTAGTAGGTCAGCTTCAGCCGCTGAGTGTCGTAGGCGGTCAGACCGGCGAAGATCAGCACGCCGGCGACGCTGATGATCAGGTGCATCATCGGCGACTTGAAGATCCAGTTGGCGATCGAGGCCACGATCAGGCCCCAGACGGCCATGATCAGGAACGAGCCGATGCCCGACAGGTCCTTCTTGGTCGTGTAGCCGAACAGGCTCAACGCGCCGAAGGCGGTGGCCGTGATCAGAAAGGTCGAGGCGATCGAGGCGCCGGTGTAGCGCAGCACCCAGACCGCGCCCGAGGCGCCGATGACGCTGACGATGGTCCAGTACAGCGCGCCGGAAGCCGCGGGGCTCGGATTGCGCATGATGAAGCCGGCGCCCAGCACCAGAACCAGCGGGGCGAAGGCCAGGATCACGCCGAAGATGGTGTAGCCGGCCAGGGCGCCCGTCGCCGGGTTCACCACGTACAGCAGATCGCGCACCGGCGGGAAGTTCGCCACGGCGTAGGCGAGGGCCGCCGAAACCACGAGACCCAGCGCCATCTTGTTGTAGACGCCGAGCATGAAGCTGCGCAGACCGGCGTCCACCGACATGTCGGCGGTCGGGATCGAGCGCGAATGGCCGCGTTCGAAGTGGCTCATGAAGTCAAACCCTTTGCGTTGCATCCCCGAAGGGGGGTGTTCCGTTTGTAATATCGGGCGAGAGGCCTTTCTGTGCAAGGGCCGGGCGCGCGATAGGTTCCTATTCCGCCCGCAACACGGGGGCCGGACGCGCCGAGAGGGCCCAGGCCGCCGCGAGCAGGCCGCCCGCCGCCGCCACGCCCGCTGCCCCGCCGACCAGGGCCGCCACCCCGCCCCAGTCGACGCTCCAGGTCGCCTCGAAGACCTTCACCACCACCGGCCAGGCCGCCGCATAACCCAGCGCCACCCCGAACACCCCGGCGATCAGGCCGACCGCGCCGTACTCGACTCCGTAGGCGGCGAGGATCTGCAGCCGCGACCCGCCCAGCACCTTCAGCGTCGCCGCTTCCCGCGCCCGCGCCCGGGCGCCGGCGGCGATGGCCCCCGCGAGCACCAGCAGGCCGGCCAGCGCCGCGACCGCCGCCGCCCCGCGCACAGCCAGCGACAGGCGGTCGAACATTTCGGTCGCCTGGATCAGCCCCTCGCGCACGCTGATGACATTGACCTCCGGAAAGTCGCGGCCCAGCGCCCGCGTTACAGCGCTTTCCTGCGCCTGGCTGGCCTTGGCTATGGCCACATAGGTCAGGCCCGCCCCTTCCAGGGCCCTGGGATTCAGCACCACGGTGAACGCCGGGCCGAAGCCGCCCCACTCCACCTTGCGAAGCGCCGCCAGGGTGACGTCGATCTCCCGGCCCAGCACCTGCACGGTGATCTGGTCGCCGACCTTGAGCCCGGCGCCGCGCGCCGCGTCGACCTCCATCACCGCCTGCGGCGGCCCGTCGTATCCGCCCGGCCACCAGCGGCCCTCGACGACGCCGGCGTTGGCCGGTTCGCTGTCGAACATCGAAAGCTGCAGGTCGTTGTCGTAGGCCCAGCGCTCGCCCTCGGCGATCGCCTCCTTGTCCACCGGCTCGCCCTTCACCCGCACGATCCGGCCGGTGACGAAGGGAAAGCGCTGGTAGGTGTCGGCGGCGGGCCGGCCGCCGAAGGCCTCGGCCACGACCGCGTCGAAGGCCTCGATCCGCTCGCCGGGCACGTCCAGGAACACCATCGACGGCGCCGTGCGCGGCGCCACGTCGCTGATCTGGGCCAGCAGGCTCGACTGGATCAGCACCACCGCCGCCAGCAGGGCGACGCCAAGGCCGATGGCCGGCGAGGCGGTCCGCGCCGCCGATCGCGGCCCGGCCAGGTTGGCGAGGCCGATGCGCACCGGCCCTCGCGCCAGCCGCCGCGCGCGGCCGGCCAGCCAGGCGCCGGCGCGTCCAAGACCGGCGAGCACCGCAAAAGCCACGGCCACGCCGGCGATCATGATGCCCGCCGCCAGCGGGGTCGGCGCGGTCATCACCGCAAGTGCGGCAAGACCCGCCCCCGCCAGGACCGTGACGATGATCTCCGGCCCGAAGCCCACCCGTCCGCCCAGGTCGCGCCGGAACAGGGCCGAGGGCGGGGTCGAGCGCGCCCGCGCCAGCGGAGCCAGCGAGAACGCCGCCGCCGCCAGCAGGCCGAACCCGGCGGCCTTGATCAGCGGTGCGGGATAGACGGCGAAGAGGGCGGGGATCGGCAGCTGGTCGCGGGCCAGCTGTCCCAGGATCAGGGGCGCGCAGGCGCCGATGACCAGCCCGATGGCGACGCCAAGGCCGGCCAGGACGGCGATCTGGGCGAGATACAGGTTGCGGATCAGCACGCCCTCCGCCCCCAGCGCCTTCAGCGCTGCGATCGAGGCCTTGCGCGAGTCCAGGTAGGCGCCGACGGCTCCCGCCACGCCCAGGCCGCCGGCGACCAGCGAGGCCAGCCCGATGAAGCCCAGGAAGTACTCCAGCTGGTCGATCAGCCGCTTGATGCCGTTGGCCGCCTGGTCGCGGGTGCGGATGTCGATCTCGTCGTTCTTCAGCGCCGCCTTCAGCGCCTCGGCGGCGCGGTCGGCGTCGTCGCCCTGGGGCAGGGCGATGCGGGCCGTCTCGCCCCGGTCCGGCAGACCCTCGGCCAGGAACCCGCCGGCCTCCAGAGCCTCGAAACTGGTCAGCACCCGCCCCGACAGGGCAAAGCCGCGACCCAGCCGGTCCGGTTCGGAGACCAGCACCGCGCGCAGGATGAAGGGCTGCTGGCCGATGACGAAGCGGTCGCCGATCTTCAGGCCCAGCCGGTCGATGATCGTCTGTTCGACCGCCGCGCCGGGAACTCCGCCGACCGGCGCCACGGCCTGGGCCAGGGTCGGCGGCGCGGCGCCCGGAGCGCCGGCAAGCTGCAGGGCGCCGGCCAGGGGATAGCCCTCGGTCACGCCGCGCAGTTCGACCAGCCGTCGCTCGCCGTTGGACGCCTCGGCCATCGCCCGCTGGGCCGCCGAGTAGACCACCGGGCCGCGGGCCGACAGGGCGGCGCGCTCGGCCGCGTTGAACAGCCGGCCATCGATATTGGCGCGAAGGTCGCCGCCGAGGATCTCGCGCCCCTGGCTGGCCAGGCCCGCCCGGAAGGCCTCGGCCGTCGAGCCGGCGGCGGCGATCGCCGCCACGCCCAGCGCCAGGCAGGCCAGGAAGATGCGGAATCCCCGCACGCCCGAGCGCAGCTCGCGCCCGGCGAAACGCAGTGAAAGCGGCAGCGCCATCAGCGGTCGTCCGTGATGCGGCCGGCCGACATGACGGCGATCCGGTCGGCCCGCTCGGCCAGGGCCGGATCATGGGTGACCATGACCATCGCCGCGCCGGTCTGGCCGACCAGATCGAACATCAACTGGGCGACGGCGGCCGCATTCGGCCCGTCCAGGTTGCCGGTCGGTTCGTCGGCGAACAGCAGGCGCGGCTCCACCGCCAGGGCCCGGGCCAGGGCCACCCGCTGCTGCTCGCCGCCCGACAGCTGGTGCGGATAGTGGGTCAGGCGGCTCGACAGGCCGACACGGTCCAGCCAGCGGCGGGCCATGGCCGTGGCGTTCGGCCGCCGGGCGATCTCGAGCGGCGCCGAGACATTCTCCTCGGCGGTCATGTTGGGCAGCAGGTGGAAGGCCTGGAAGACCAGCGACACCCGTCCGCGCCGCAGCCGCGCGCGGCCGTCCTCGCCCAAGGGCCCCAGATCCTCGCCGAACAACCGCACCGCCCCGCCGGTCGGCCGCTCCAGCCCGGCCGCCACGGCGATCAGGGACGACTTGCCAGAGCCCGACGGGCCGATGACGGCCAGCCGCTCGCCCTCGCCCACGGTCAGGTCCACGCCCTTGAGGATTTCGACCGGCCCGGCCGCGGAGGGCAGGGTCAGGGTGACGCCGGACAGGGACAGCGGCGCGGCGGACGTTTCGGCGTCGAACATGCGGGGAGGGCTCGTGAAACTTCGGCGGAGGGGTTTTGCCCGGGGGCGCTTGTTCCCTACATAGGATGCCGACATGCCGAACACAGCTTACAACGCGGTCACACGCCGATCGGCGCTGCTGACGGGCCTCGCCGCCGCTCTTCCCGGCGGCGCCGCGCTGGCCCAGGCCCGCCCCCGCATCGTCACCCTGCTGGGCGATTCCATCACCGCCGGCCTCGGCCTGCCGGCGCGCGACGCCCTGCCCTTCCAGCTTGAGCTGGAGCTTCGGCGCCTGGGCGTGGCCACGGCGCGGGTGCGCGGCGCCGGCGTTTCGGGCGACACCAGCGCAGCCGGGCTGCGCCGGGTGGACTTCTCGGTCCAGAGCGACTCGGCGCTCTGCATCGTGGCGCTGGGCGGCAACGACCTGTTGCAGGGGCTCGACCCGACCCGGACTCGCGACAACCTCGATCGCATCCTCGCCAAGCTCAAGGCGCGGCGTATCGGGCTGGTGCTGGCCGGCATGCGACCGCCCCCGGCGCTGGGCCGCTCCTACGCCCGCGATTTCTCGGCCGTCTTCCCGGCCCTGGCGCGCAAGCATGGCGCGGCCCTCTATCCCGACCTCCTGGCCGGCGTGGCGGGCAATCCGCGCCTGAACCAGCGGGACGGCATCCATCCCAACGCCCAGGGCGTGAAGATCATCGCGCGCGGCCTTGCGCCCGTGGCCGCCCGCGCGCTTCGATAGACGCTCATCACAAGGGGCGGGCTCAACCCGCCGGGGGATAATTCAAATGGACTATTCGGAACTGGGCCGCACCGGCATCAAGGTCTCGCGCTGCTGCCTCGGCACCATGACCTGGGGATCGCAGAACAGCGAGGCGCAGGCCCATGAGCAGATGGACTACGCCCTCGAGCGCGGCGTCGACTTCTGGGACACCGCCGAGATGTACGCCTCGCCGCCGACCCCGGAGACCCAGGGCCTGACCGAACGCTACATCGGCAGCTGGTTCGAGAAGACCGGCCGCCGGGGCGAGGTCGTGCTGGCCTCCAAGGTCGCGGGCCGCTCGCCGATGACCTGGCTGCGCAAGGACGGCTCGGCCACCCGCCTGACCAAAAGCCAGATCGACGAGGCGCTGGAGAGCTCGCTTACGCGGCTCAAGACCGACTACATCGACCTCTACCAGCTTCACTGGCCGGACCGGTCGGTCCGCATCTTCGGCGGCATGACCTACCGCGACTATCCGGACGACTACGAAGGCTTCGAGGCCATCCTCGAGGCGCTTGAGCCGCATGTGAAGGCCGGCCGCATCCGCGCCGTGGGGCTGTCGAACGAGACACCCTGGGGCGTGATGAAGTTCGTCGAGGCGGCCGAGCGCCGGGGCCTTCCGCGCGTCGCCTCGATCCAGAACGCCTACAGCCTGATCAATCGGGTGTTCGAGTACGGCCTGGCCGAGATCGCCATGCGCGAGGATGTCGGGCTGCTGGCCTATTCGCCGCTCGGCCAGGGGACCCTGACCGGCAAGTACCTGGGAGGCGCCCTGCCCGAGGGTGCGCGCAAGACCCTCTACAACCGCCTGCAGCGCTACGAGGGGCCGGGCTCCCAGGAAGCCATCGCCGCCTATGTCGATCTGGCCCGCGCCACGGGCGTCTCGCCCGAGGCCCTTGCGCTCAAGTTCTGCGACAGCCGCCCGTTCGTGACCGCCACCATCATCGGCGCCACGACCATGGAACAGCTCAAGGCCGACATCGACGCCTTCGAACTGGCCTGGACCGACGACCTCGAGAAGGCGGTGGACGAGCTGCATATCGCCCGGCCCAACCCGTGCCCCTGACACGGCCGCCTATGATCCGCCTCTTCGCCGCCATCGCCATTCCCGAACACATCGGCGAGCCGCTGCAACAGCGCCAGCAGGGCCTGCCCGGCGCGCGCTGGCGTCCGCTTGAGGCGCTGCACATCACCCTGAGGTTCATGGGCGACATCCGCGAGGACATCGCCGACGACCTCGACGCGGAACTGTCGACGGTCGCCAGCGAGCCCTTCGAGTTGAGCCTCGCCGGCACGGGCCATTTCGGCGAGGGCGACGACATCCACGCCATCTGGGCAGGGGTCGTGGACAGCGCGCCCCTGCGCCAGCTTCAGAAGCGCTGCGAGGCGGCGGCGCGCCGGGCGGGGCTCGCCGCCGAGACCCGCGCCTACCTGCCGCACGTCACCCTGGCCTATCTCAAGCGCCCGGAGCCCGCCCGCGTCGCGGCCTGGGAGCAGGACCACAACCTGCTGCACTCGCCGCCCTTCCGGGTCGACCGCTTCGGCCTCTATTCCAGCCACCAGACCCGGGAAGGCTCGGTGTACCAGCAGGAGAACAGCTACCTGTTCTGATCGCCCGTCCCGATCCTGGCTTGCCTTGGGCGAACTCCGGTCCAGCTTCCGCGTTCTGGAGGCGCCATGACCGTTAACGCCCAACCCCTCGCCCTGGGTCGCAAGCCGGCCCTTCGCTCGATCGTCGTCCTGCTGGCGACGCTCGCCGCCGTTCTCGCCGCGCCCGTGCTGGAATGGACCGGCGTCGGCCTGACCGCCGCGACCTTCGCCAACGACGGCGACCAGACCATCCGCGCCGCCGGCTACGCCTTCTCGATCTGGGGCGTGATCTATCTGGGCGCCTTCATCTACGCGGTCTGGCAGATCCTGCCCTCGACCCGCGAGACGCCCGAACTGGCCGCCGTGGCCTGGCCCTCGGCGATCGCCCTGGCCGGCTGCGCCGCCTGGCTCGTGGCCGCCTCGCTGGACATCAAGGCGGCCACCGTCGCCATCATCGTCCTCTCGGCGCTGGCCATGATCAGCGGCCTCTTGGCCGCCCGCCGGGCCGACGGCCGTCTCTGGCCCGAGGGCCACCGGGTGATCTTCTGGCCGCTGGGCCTGCTGGGCGGCTGGCTGACCATCGCCTCGGCCCTGAACATCCTGACCGTGCTGACGGCCTGGGGCGTGATCGGCCCCGACACCGCCCAGGCCTGGGCCCTCGGCGGTGTCGCGGCCGTCGTCCTGGTCGGCGGCGCGGTCCTGCTGCGGCTCGGCCACCTCGCCTATGGCCTGCCGATCGCCTGGGGCCTTGCGGCCGTCTATGTGGCCGAGCGCGGCGACAAGCCGCTCGTCGCCTGGACGGCGCTGGGCGCGTCCGGTCTGATGCTGCTGCTCAGCCTCTGGGCGGGGCGTCGCCGCAGGGCCTAGATCGCGCGGCGCTGCAGCTCGAACAGTTCGCCGATGCCCTTTTCGGCCAGGCCGAACAGGGTTTCGAACTCCGCCCGGCTGAAACCGCGCTTCTCCCCGGTCGCCTGGATCTCGACGATGTCGCCGGAACCGGTCAGCACGAAGTTGCTGTCGGCCTCGGCCGCCGAGTCCTCGTCGTAGTCGAGGTCCAGCACCGGCGTTCCCTCGAACACGCCGCAGGACACCGCCCCCACCTGGTCCAGGATCGGATCGGTCTTCAGCACCCCCTCGTCCAGCAGGTAGCGCGTGGCCAGCCGCAGGGCGACCCAGGCGCCGGTGATGGCCGCCGTCCGGGTGCCGCCATCGGCCTGCACGACGTCGCAGTCCAGGGTGATCTGGCGCTCGCCCAGCGCCTTCATGTCGGTCACCGCCCGCAGCGAACGGCCGATCAGCCGCTGGATCTCCTGGGTCCGGCCCGACTGCTTGCCCTGCGCCGCCTCGCGCCGGCCGCGGGTGTGGGTCGAGCGGGGCAGCATGCCGTATTCCGCCGTCACCCACCCCGAGCCCCGCCCGCGCAGCCAGCCCGGCAGGCTTTCCTCGACGCTGGCGGTGACCAGGACCCGCGTGTGGCCAAAGCCGATCAGGCAGCTGCCCTCGGCATAGCGGTTGACGCCGGTTTCCAGCGTCACGGGGCGAAGCTGGTCGGGGGCGCGGCCGGATGGGCGCATGGAAGTCTCCGTCTTGAAGATGCGCGCCTTGCACGCCGGGGCGCCGCGCTTATCCTAGATGCGGCCGGCCGCGTCCACCGGCGACGAAGATGACCATGACCCCGCTGCTGCACGGACTGTCGCCTAGCCCCAAGCTGTCCGACCTGGACGAGCGGGCGCGCGACATCTTCCGGCGTATCGTCGAAAGCTATCTGGAGACCGGCGAGCCGGTCGGCTCCCGCACCCTCTCGCGCGGGGGGCTGGACCTGTCGCCGGCCTCGATCCGCAACACCATGCAGGACCTGGCCGGCCTCGGGCTCCTGAACGCCCCGCACGTCAGCGCCGGCCGCCTGCCCACCCACGCCGGCCTGCGACTGTTCGTCGACGGCCTGCTCGAGATCGGCGACCTCGGCCAGGACGAGCGCCAGGCCATCGAGGCGCGCCTGCACGCGCGCGGCGGCTCGATGGAGGAGGCCCTGGCCGAGGCCGGCGCCATCCTGTCGGGCCTCGCCGGCGGCGCCGGCGTCGTCGTCACCCCGGCGCGCGAGGCCGGCGTCAAGCATGTGGAGTTCGTCTCCCTGTCGGCCGACCGGGCGCTGGTGGTCATCGTCATGGAGGACGGCGCGGTCGAGAACCGGCTGATGCGCCTGTCGCCCGGGATCACCCCGTCCGCCCTGCAGGAGGCCTCCAACTTCCTCGCCGCTCGGCTCCAGGGCCGCACCCTGGGCGAGGCCCGCGCCGAGATGCGGGTCGAGCTGGACCGGGCCCGCCGCGAGCTCGACACCGTCGCCGCCCGGCTGGTCGAGGACGGGCTGGCGGCCTGGGGCGGCGGCGAGGGCGACCAGCGGGCCCTGATCGTGCGCGGCCAGGCCAACCTCATCGACCGCGCGGCCGCCGAGGACCTCGAGCGGGTGCGCCGCCTGTTCGAGGACCTGGAGCAGAAGGGCCAGCTCATCGACCTGCTGGACGGGGTGCGCGAGGCCGAGGGCGTGCGCATCTTCATCGGCGCCGAGACGCGCCTGTTCTCACTTTCGGGTTCCGCCGTGATCGCGGCGCCCTATATGTCGGGCCGACAGAAGGTGCTGGGCGCGATCGGCGTGATCGGCCCGGCCAGGCTCAACTACGCCCGGGTCATCCCGCTGGTGGACTATACCGCCAGGGTGCTCGGGCGAATGATCGACGGATAGACGCGTAACCATGACCGAAGAAACCAACGGCAAGGGCCCCGAAACCGAAGCGACCGAGGACGAGGCGCTGGACTTCGCCGCCGGCGAAGCCGAGGTCGACGCCCTCCGCGCCGAGGTGGCGGCCCTCAAGGACCAGGCGATGCGCTACGCCGCCGAGGCCGAGAACACCCGCCGCCGCGCCGAGCGCGAGGTGAACGACGCCCGCGCCTACGCCATCACCAAGTTCGCCCGCGACCTGCTGGAGGCCGCCGACGTTCTGGGCGCCGCCACCGCCCATGCGCCGCAGGACGTTTCCGACACGGCGGTGAAGAACTTCGTCGTCGGCGTCGAGATGACCGAGAAGAAGCTGCAGGAAGCCTTCGCCCGCAACGGGCTCAAGAAGGTCGATCCCCAGGCCGGCGAGAAGTTCGACCCTCATCTGCACCAGGCAATGATGGAACAGCTTTCGGCCGAGGTCGCCGCCGGCGCGGTCATCAAGACCCTGCAGACCGGCTACGAGCTGTTCGGCCGCATCGTCCGCCCGGCCATGGTCGTCGTCGCGGCCAAGGGCTCCGGCCAGGGCGCCCCTGAAACCACCGCCGGCGCAAACCCGTACGCCGCCGAAGGCGACGCCTCCGGCGCGGCGGTCGACACCAAGGCCTAGATGC
>VFQU01000725.1_pt1 | contig 24895 bp, 26 predicted proteins | sample 3512311 | NCBI WGS metagenome assembly VFQU01 (sample SAMN10412377, study PRJNA504923) | tailings metagenome | isolation source: Relicate 3 Philex TSF3 active mining site | place: Philippines: Tuba, Benguet | collected 2017-08-29
ACCCGCTTCTCACCGTTTCGCAGGCGATGTCGAAACCGATCATCCCCTCGGTCGCTCGCGCTGCCCTGAACACCAGGGCGCCGCTCGAGCGGGTCATTGTCACGCACTGTGGAGTTGCCGCACCCGGCCGAGCCGGGCGTTCATGCGCCGTTCCAGACGCAGCCCTACAGTATACGTCACCACCGACCCTCCCGCGAAGGAGCCGCCATGACCGACCTCACCCTCACCGTGCGCGGCAGCGCCCGCGCCGAGCTGGCCCCGGAGCGCGCGATCGTGCGCGTCACCGTGGCGACCGACGGGCCCGATCGGGATGCGGTGCTCGAGGCCGCTCGCGCGGCTCTCAGCCGCACCACCGCGGCGCTCGAGTCGCACGCCGCCGGCGCCGCGATCGAGTGGTCGGTCGACCAGCTCACGGTGACCGCCCAGCGCCCCTGGACCAACGACGGCAGCCAGGCGCCGCTCGTGCACCGGGCGAGCGCGCAGGGGCGCGCCGTGACCCCAAGCGACGCAGCGGCGGCACTCGTCGACGCGCTCGTCGCCGAGTCCCTGCTGACGGTCGACGGCATCGAGTGGACGCTCACCGACGCGAGCCTCGCGGCGGCTCGAGCCGACGTGCGGGCCCGGGCGGTCGCCGACGCGCTCGAGGCCGCAGAGACCCTCGCGGGCGCGGTGGGGCGGCCGAGCATCCGCGTCACGGCCCTCGCCGACCCGGGGATGCTCGACGGCGGCAACGGCGGCGGTGGGCCGCAGCCGCGCTTCGAGAAGGCGATGGCGATGGCCGCCGACGCCGGCGGCGGGTTCACCCTGCAGCCCCAGGCCATCGTGGTGGAGGCCGCGGTCGACGCGCGATTCACAGCGGAGTGAGCATTCTGGATGCGAACGTGGCACCCACACCGGGGGTAACGGCGCGGCACCGCCTGCGCTAGCCTGACCGTCGAGGCTCGCTCACCGAGCCGATGGGGGTAGGCATCATGATGGGGATCATCTCGCGACGGATTCGCACGGGGGCAGTAGCGATCGTCTGCACGGCGCTGCTCGTCTCGGCGGGCATCAGCCCGGCGGTCGCGGCGGAGCGGGCGGTGGGTTCGACCGCGCTCCTGCCGGAGACGTCGACCGTCGCCCCCGCCGCGGACGACTGCGGGAGCACCCTCTGCCTCGAGTGGGAGCGCCGGGGCGGCACGCTCGGCAAGCCCATCGCGACCTCCTCACCCACCGTCGGCACGCTCGACAACGGAGGCCCCGCCGTCATAGTCGGCGACCGCGCCGGCAACATCTGGGCCCTGCACCTCTCCGACGGCTCGTGGGTTCCCGGCTGGCCGGTCAAGACCGGCGGCATCGTCGTCGACTCGACGCCGTCGGTCTTCGGCAGCAGGGATACAGCGCGGGTCTATGTCGGAGTCGGCGGCAGTGCGAGCCCGAGCAAGGGCGGCATCTGGAAGATCCGCAACACAGGTGCGGTGATGTGGAAGGTCACCCCGCGATCGCACCCCACGCAGGCGGGCACGAGCGGCGTGAAGGCATCCGTCTCGCTCGGCAACCTGCGGGGCCCGTCGACCCTCGACGCGTACGCGCCGACGATGGGGCAGCTGCACTACGCGCTCGCGACCGAGTCGGGCAAGAACATCCCCGGATTCTGGTGGGTCGCTGCCGACTCCACGTTCTCCACGGCCGCGCTGGCCGACCTGTACGGCACCGGTCGCGACTACGTGATCGTGGGCGCCGATTCGACCGCGGGCACCTCGTACTTCCGCTCCTACGGCAACGGTGGCGCCCTGCGCATCCTGAAGCCGACCGGGCGCGCCGGCGAGAAGTACCCGAACCGCGGGCTCGTGTGCGAGCGGCGCACGAACCAGGTGGTGCAGTCCTCCCCCGCTGTCGGGCCCGTCCTCGCCGACGGCCGCACGGGCATCGCCTTCGGCACCGGCACCTTCTACCCGAACCAGACCGCGACGAAGTTCATCTTCATGATCAACGACCGGTGCGGCGACGTCTGGCGCAAGCAGCTCGACGGCTCGACCGCGTCGAGCCCGGCCTTCGCCGACATCAAGGGCGACGGCACGCTCGACGTCGTGATCGCGGCGCGCGTGTCCTCGTCGAGCACGAGCGTCTGGGCGCTGGAGGGCCCGAACGGGGCGACGATCTGGCGCGCGTCGGTGACCGGCGGGGTCATCGGCTCCGTCGTCACGGCAGACCTGGGCAATGGCTACCAGAGCGTCCTGGTGCCGACCACCAGCGGCCTGCGCATCCTCGACGGCCGCACGGGGGAGATCGTGCACAGCATCAACGGCATCGGCCTGCAGAACTCGCCGCTCGTCACCGCCCGCCCGGATGGCACGGTCGGCGTGACCCTCGCCGGCTATGTCGGCGAGCTCGTCTCCGGCCGCGTGCAGCTGCGCAGCGTGATCCGCCACTACTCGATCCCGGGCAGCGACGGGGCGACCGTCGACGACCTCGGATCGTGGCCGATGTTCCACCGCGACCCGCAGCTCACGGGCACCGCGCCGCTCACCACGTTCTAGGCGCGGCGCGGCAGAGGCTCCGCGCGGCGAGCCCGATTCCGGCGGGCTACTCGCCCATCCGGTTGCGGGTGCGCATGGCCCGGTCGGCCTCGCGCTTGTCCTGCCGCTCGCGCAGCGCGTGCCGCTTGTCGTACTCCTTCTTGCCCTTCGCGACGGCGAGCTCGACCTTGGCGCGGCCGTCGCTGAAGTAGATGCGCAGGGGCACGAGAGTGTAGCCGCCCTCCTTGACCTTCTGGCTGATCTTGATGATCTGGGCCTTGTGCAGCAGCATCTTGCGCTTGCGGCGGGGCGGGTGGTTGGTCCAGGTGCCCTGCGTGTACTCGGGGATGTGCACGGCGTCGAGCCACGCCTCCCCGCCGTCGATGTAGCCGTAGCCGTCGACGAGGCTCGCGCGCCCCATGCGCAGCGACTTCACCTCGGTGCCGCTGAGCACGAGGCCGGCCTCGTAGGTGTCCTCGATCGTGTAGTCGTGCCGCGCCTTGCGGTTGGTCGCGACGACCTTCTCGCCCTTCTCCTTCGGCACGGTTCACCTCCTGCATTCGACCGACGGATGCCGCGCGCGCGTCGCGCGCAGCCCTCCAGCATACCCGCGCGCCGGGCACGAGCGTCTGCAGAATGGGCCGCGCGGGGCCAGAACGGGCGGCACTCCCCCGTTCTGCAGACGTTCGTGCCCGACGGTGCGGGCGACCGACGTCAGACGCGCAGGTAGCGGGTGATGGCGACGTTGGCCGAGAGCGCCGCGAGCACGGCCCCCGCGGCCAGCAGGATGGGCACCACGAGCAGGGCATCCTGCAGCCCGACGAACGAGGTCAGCGGCAGCGTCTGCGCGAGGTAGCCCTGCACGAAGAACTGCACGATGCCGACGACAGCGAGTCCGGCGAGCACCGAGCCGATGAGCGCGGCGACCACACCCTCGATGATGAACGGGGTCTGGATGAACCGGTTCGAGGCGCCCACCAGTCGCATGATGCCGATCTCGCGTCGTCGCGAGAACGCGCTGAGGCGGATGGTCGTCGCGATGAGCAGGGCGGCGGCGACGAGCATGAGCGCCGCGATGCCGATGGCGGTGAAGCTCGCCGCGTTGAGGATCGAGAAGATCTGCTCGAGGTAGCTGCGCTGGTCGACGATGCTCTCGACGCCGACGAGCCCGCCGAGGGCATCGACGAGGATATCGCTCTGCGTGGGGTCGACGAGGTTGACCCAGAACGCCTGGGGCAGCAACTCGGGCGTGATGAGGTCAGCGACCGCCTGCCCGGCGAACTGGTCCTGGAAGCGCGCGAACGCCTCCTCCTGCGTCTCGAAGTAGAAGGTGTCGATGAACGGCGCGAGCGTCTCGCTCTCGAGCTGCGCCTGCACGAGCGCCACCTGGTCGGGCGTCGCCGCCTGCTGGTCGCACCCGCCGACGGTCGAGAACTCGGTGCACAGGTACACGGCGACCTGGGCGCGGTCGAACCAGTACGACTTCATCTGCGTGATCTGCATCTGCAGCAGCACGGCCGCGCCGACGAAGGTCAGCGAGATGAAGGTGACGAGCACGACCGAGATGACCATGCTGAGGTTGCGGCGCAGACCCTGGCCGACCTCGGTGAGAACGAGTCCGAGCCTCACGATGCGCCTCCCGCCCCGAATCCCTGCGCGATGATCGGGGTCGCCTGCGTCTTGTAGCCGCCGCCGCGCTCATCGCGCACGACGCGACCGCCGATGACCTCGATGACGCGCCGCTGCAGGCGATCGACGATGCCGGCGTCGTGCGTGGCCATGATGACGGTCGTGCCGTTGGCGTTGATGCGCTCGAGCAGGGCCATGATGCCCGCGCTGGTCTCGGGGTCGAGGTTGCCGGTGGGCTCGTCGGCGAGCAGGATCGCGGGCTTGTTGACGACGGCGCGCGCGATGGCGACACGCTGCTGCTCACCGCCCGAGAGCTCGTGCGGGTAGCGCTGCGCCTTGCCGTCGAGTCCGACCGTCTGCAGGGCGTCGGGCACCGCCTCGTGGATGAACCCCGCGCTCTTGCCGATGACCTGCAGCGAGAACGCCACGTTGTCGAAGACGGTCTTGTTGGGCAGCAGCCGGAAGTCCTGGAACACGACCCCGAGGTTGCGCCGGAAGTACGGCACCTTGCGGCTGGAGATGTGCCCGAGATCCTGGCCCAGCGCGTGGATGGTGCCGCTGGTCGGCTTCTCCTCCTTGAGCACCAGGCGCAGGAAGGTCGACTTGCCGGAGCCGGAGGCGCCGACGAGGAAGACGAACTCGCCGCTGAGGATCTCGAGACTGACACCGTTGAGCGCGGGCCGCGCCGTGCCGCGGTAGACCTTGGTGACCTCGTCGAATCGAATCACCGGGCCAGCGTAGGCGCGGCCGTGGGCGCGGGCGGGCTGCGACACCCAGCGCGGCCAGGTTCTCAGGTGCCGACCGGGGGCGCCGTCGACGGATGCGGGCCCGCGCCGCGGCTAGGGCTGCGTCACCCCGACCACCGTGCCCTCGAGGTCGCGGAAGGCGGCGTAGCGCCCCCAGCCCTCGACGGCCTCGACCTCCGCGGCGATCTGCCCCCCGGCCTCGACGGCCCGCGCCAGAACAGCCTCGAGGTCGTCGACGGTCACGTACAGGCGGATCCCCTCGCTGCTCGGCACGTAGTCCTCACCCTCGGTGAGGGCCAGCCCGGTCGCCTGCTCGTCGGCGGTCGGGAAGAAGACCATGTGCTGGCCGTCCACCTCCGACACTTCCAGGTCGACGGCGAAGACGTGGGCGTAGAAGGCGCGGGCGCGCTCGAGGTCGCGGGCGGGGATCTCGACGATGCTGATGCTCACCATGGCGAGACTCTACGGCGCGGTCGCGCGCGCGTCGATGGTGCGAATCAGTCGATGACGCTCAGTCGACGGGCTTTTGCTTGCGCCACTTGATGCCAGCGGCGATGAAGCCGTCGAGGTCGCCGTCGAACACGGCCGAGGGGTTGTTGACCTCATACTCGGTGCGCAGGTCTTTGACCATCTGGTACGGCGCGAGCACGTACGAGCGCATCTGATCGCCCCAGCTGGCCGTGATGGTGCCGGCGAGCTCTTTCTTCTTCGCCGCCTCCTCCTCGCGCTGCATGATGAGCAGGCGCGACTGCAGCACCCGCATGGCGGCGGCGCGGTTCTGGATCTGGCTCTTCTCGTTCTGCATCGACACGACGATGCCGGTCGGCAGGTGGGTGATGCGCACCGCCGAGTCGGTCGTGTTGACCGACTGCCCTCCCGGGCCGGAGGAGCGGAAGACGTCGACCCGGATGTCGCCCTCGGGGATCTCGATCTCGGCGCTCTCCTCCAGCAGCGGGATGACCTCGACCGCGGCGAAGCTCGTCTGGCGCTTGCCGGCGGCGCCGAACGGCGACATGCGCACGAGGCGGTGGGTGCCGGCCTCCACGCTCAGCGTGCCGAACGCGTGCGGAGCATCCACCTCGAAGGTCGCCGACTTGATGCCCGCTTCTTCGGCGTACGAGATGTCCATGACCGTCGTCGGGTACCTCCGCCGCTCGGCCCAGCGCAGGTACATGCGCAGCAGCATCTCGGCGAAGTCGGCCGCGTCGACGCCGCCCGCACCGGCGCGAATGGTGACGACGGCGGGGCGCGCGTCGTACTCGCCATCGAGCAACGTCTGCACCTCCATCTCGGCGAGGGTGGCCTCGATGCCGTCGAGCTCGCTCGCCGCCTCGGCGGCGGCCTCGGCGTCGCCAGCCTCGCGCGCCATCTCGATGAGCACGTCGAGGTCGTCGAGACGCTGCTGCAGCTCGGTGATGCGCTTGAGCTCGGCCTGGCGGTGGCTGAGCGCGCTCGTCACCTTCTGCGCGTTCGCCGTGTCGTCCCACAGATCGGGCGCGGCGGCCTGCTCGTTGAGGGCGGCGATGTCGGCCTCGAGCCGTGGGACATCGATGACGGCACGGATATCGGCGAAGGTGCTGCGGGCGGCGGCGATGCGCTCGGAGAAGTCGAGGTCGATCATGTCTCTCCCAGCCTACCGGCGGGCGACGGCCGCGCTCAGGCGGTGGCGGTCGGAAGCCCCTGGAACGCGGTCGAGGGCAGGTCGCGCTCGTCGGCGCGGATGCCCTCGACGATGCGGCCGACCACGGCGGCGGGCGAGAACCCGACCGGGAAGGCGGGACGCTCACCGGCCAGCGGGTGCCGCGACAGGTCGGTCTCAGTGTGGCCCGGGCGGGCATCCATGACGCGGATGCCCGAGCGGCGCAGCTCGCGGGCGGCGACCTGGTGCGCCGCGGCCTGGGCGGCCTTCACCGCGCTGTAGGCGCCGATGCCGGCCGTGGGGGTCTCGGCGACGACGCCGCTGATCGAGACGACGAACGGCGAGCCCCCGTCGGCGGCGCTCGCGGCGAGCGCCGGGGTCGCGGCGCGCAGCACGCGCAGCGGGGCGAGCACGTTGATCGCCCACAGCCCCTCGAGGGTCGCGTCGGCCGTCTCGGCGAGCGGGCCGAAGGCCACCGCGCCCGAGGCGACGATCACGCCGTCGACCCGGCCATGGGCGGTGATCGCGGCGGCGACGACCTTCTCGGCCTCACCCGCGTCGGTGAGGTCGGCCGGGATCAGCGCGGCACCGGGAATATCGAGGTCGTCGAGAGCGAGCATCGACCGGCCGGTGAGCGTCAGCCGGGCACCCGCGTCGGCGAGCTGGCGGGCGAACTCGCGGCCGAGGCCGCCCGTCGCGCCGAGGACGATGATGGAGGCACCCGCGAGGTCGGTCATGCAGCAGACGGTACGCGGGCACTCTGGGAACATGCAGAGCGCACTCAGACTGAGGGCACTCAGCCGGATGGCACTCCGGCAGGGCGCGTCGCTAGCCCCGGCTTCCCCGCACGGCCGCGCGCGCGGAGTACGCCAGGACTTCGTTCGCGAAGGCCGCTCCGACCGCGTGCGCCTGCTCGCGGTACCGCCGGTAGTTCTCGTGGCTGCGCTCCGCCTGCTCGTCGGGGTCGACGCCCGCACGCTCGTAGGCACCGCGGCCGCCGGCGATCCACGCCAGCTGGGTGGCCAGCCCCACCTCGAGGTGGAATTGCAGGCCCCACGCTGCCGGGCCGAGCCGGTAGGCCTCGATGATCCCGTCGGTCTCCCCGAGCAGCACCGCACCCTCCGGCAGCTCGTGGCTGTCGTCGTGGTAGTGGAAGACCTCGACCGCCCCGTCGTCGGCCGTGCGGGCGAGGGGTGCGAGCACCGGATCGGCGGCGGCCTCGGGCGTGAGCGCCACGGTCGTCCAGCCGTACTCCGATTTCGGGGAGGGCTTGAAGGCCGCTCCCCCCGCCGCCGCGAGCAGCTGCGAGCCGAAGCAGAGGCCGAGCGTCGGCAGCTCCAGCTCGAGCGCCCGCTGCATGAGCCGCTTCTCGTGGGTCATCCAGGGGTGCTGGGCCTCCTCGTGCACGCCGGCGTAAGCGCCGAGCGAGACGATGCCACTGAACTGCTCGAGAGCATCCACCGTCGGAGCCCCATCAGGGTCGCGCTGGACGTCCCACATGACGATCCGGATGCCCGCCTCGGCGAGCGGCTCGGCGAGCTCGTTGAGGTTGTCGTCGACGTCGTGCAGCACCACGAGAACGCGGGGCGGCTGCGAGCGCGCGCTCACGCGGTGGCCTCCTGCATGGCGCGGATGTACTCGCGGATCGTCGGCACGCCCTCGAGCTTGTCGCGGAAGAAGGTGTTGACGAGATTGATGACGCGGGTCTGCGCGGCCTCGACGTCGGTGGTGCGGCGCTCTCCCGCCGACTGGTCCTCCAGTGTGCGGCGCAGGGCGAGCAGGGCGCTGACGATCTCGGCCTCCTCGTCGCCGTCGAGCATCTGGATCACCTGCAGCATGAGGGCATCGGCCTGGTCGCGCACCGCATCGATCGGGATGCTCGTGCCGGGCTGCGTCGCGTTGTCGAGCGTGGAGATCAGCGACCACACCTGGTACAGGATCGTCGCCGGCTCGTCGAACAGCTCGCGCACGTACGCGGCATCGAGGTGGCGCCCCGAGAGCCGGAAGATGTTGTACATGCGCTTCGCGGCCTTGCCGTAGTTCAGCTGCTTGGTGAGGTACTTGCGCACCTCCTCCTCGAGCCGCTCGACGTACTCGTCGAGGGCGTCGTCGCTCACGAACTGGGCGACCTTGGCGAAGGTCGGCATCGCGTCGGCGTCGAGATACACCTCCTGGAAGTAGGCGTCGAGGTAGCCGTCGAGGGGAACGATCTCGCCGTCGGGGCCCTCCCACGTGACATCGATCACGTTGCTGGCGTTCGACAGCGCCTTGCGCGCGGGGTCGGCGACCACCCAGTCGAGCTTGCACCAGCCCGGGTCGAGCGCCGCCTCCTGCCAGGTGAGGGTCTGCACGGTGCCGTCGGCGAGGGTCAGCGCGATGCGCTCGGCCTCGATCTCCTCCGGGGTCCAGGTGATCGGCGAGCCCTTCTTGCGCGCGGCGCCGCCGTGCTCGCAGTCGGCCGGGTAGCTGCCGAGCTTGCCCTCGAGAAACTGGAAGGCGTCGCCGGTGCTCGTGCGACGCGCTGCCGCCCGCATGCAGTCGGCCATGATGCGGCAGGCCTCCTCGCGGGTGGCCGCCTTGATGTTGAGCCGCTGGAAGTAGTCGCAGTCACCGGGGAACGACTGGATCTTCGACTGGGCGGCCGAGCCGCTGAGCGCGAGGGCGCTCTCGACCACACCCTCGGGGCCGGTCACCTCGACGACCTGGCCGATGCGCCGGAACCGCTCGAGGTCGCGCGGCGCGAAGTCGAGCATGCTCACGCGATGCCCGAAGGTGCCGCTCTCGTGCGTGACGATGTGGTCATCGCTGGCGGCATCAGCAGCGATCGCCGCCAGCCACTGCAGGGCGGCTTCCTCGTCGAGCTGCACGCCGAGGCGGGCGGCCGATTCGCGGATGCGCGCGATGTCGTCGTCCGGTGCCACGGGTGGTTCGGGAGTCGGCGGGTCGGGGGTCATCTCGTCAGCCTTCCGATCGGGTCAGAGCGTGCGCCTCCTCGCGCACCGCGCGGAACAGGGCAGCCTGATCGCGCGCGTCGTCGAGTGCATTATGCGTCAGGTCGATCGTCAGCCCATAGCGCTCGGCCACGAAGGGCATGCTCGTCGCCGGCCAGCTCGACCCGGTCACCCCCAGGTAGTAGGCCTTGATGTCGAGAGCCGAGTGCCCGAAGGGGTTGGTGCCGAGGTAGCGGTGGAAGTAGTCGGCCACGAACATCCAATCGAAAGGCGCGTTGAAGCCGACCAGCACCGGACGGTGGCCGGCGGGCGTGACGGCGGCGATCCAGTCGGCGAAGGCGCGCATCGCCTCGCGTGCAGGGGTGCCCGTCGCGCTGAGGCCCTCGAGCGTGAAGCTTCCGACCGCTATCGCACTGGCGAGCTCGCCGTCGCGGTCGGGCTTCAGCTCGGCGTAGAAGTGCGCCGCGATGCCGTCGGGCAGCGGCTCGCTCGGCTCGTCGACGAGGCAGGCGCCGACGGAGAGCATCGCGAAGCCGCTGGGGCTCGGACCGGCCGCCTCGATGTCGACGCTGATGTAGGTGACGGGGTGCTCAGGGTGCTCAGGGCGCTCGGTGCTCACGTGCCCATTCTGGTGGGTTCGGCGGCGGCTCAGTCGAAGACGCTGCGGCTGGTCGCGGTGACCTGCAGCGGGATGCCCTCCGGCACGAGCACGGAGAGCACGGGCGGCGCCCACACGGCGGCGAGGGTCACCCGCGCGCTCAGGCCGTCGTGCGTCGACGCGGACACCAGCCGCAGCTCCTCGAGCCGCGTCCCCGGCGTCTGGGCGAGGTACTCGGCCGCCGCGGCCCGCACCTCGCGGTCGGTGAGCCGGGGCCGCAGGGCGCCCGCGGCCGTCGGGCGCACCGACGCGAGGTCGAACGACTCGGCGGCGGCCAGCGCGGCACCGTCGGCGAGCGTGTACAGGCGCGTGCGCTCGAGGTACAGCGAGGTGGCGGCGCTCACCATGAGCACGACGGCGAGCGCGAGCGCGCCGAACCCGGCGACGAGCGGCAGGATCGAGCCGCGGTCGTCGCGCGGGTCGAGGCGGAGCATCCGTCGGCGCGATCGCGACGCGGGGCGCGCCATCAACGGGCGCCCCAGAAGCGCGAGACTTGCTGCGTGGCGCTCGCCTCGACGGGCACCGCGAGCGGCACGCGCAGGTCGAGCACGGGCGGCACGAGCGGCAGCGGCACGCGCACGGCGACCTCGACCGTGACCCAGCCGCGGCGGGTGTGGCACTGGGCGGGGCGGGGCTCGCACGTGATGCGCAGGGCAGCCTCGCTCGCCGCGAGCCGGTGGTCGGCGAGGGCGAGGTCGAGCGCGCGCTGGGCCGCGGCGGCTCCGGCGGCGGTGCTCGGCGCCTGCACGAAAACCCGCGCCGCCTGCCGCGCGGCCCCCTCCGTGGCGAGCGCCGCCGCCTGGATCGTACCGAGCGTGAGGATCAGGTAGACGAGCGGGACGAGCATCAGCAGGCCCGCGACGAGGAACTCGAGGGAGGCGGAACCGCGGTCTCCGCATCCGTCGTTCGTCGCCGCCGCCCCGCAGGGAGCTTCGCTATCGCAGGGGCTCGAGGGCCGCACGGCCGCTCACCTCCAGGGCGTCGGGCAGGCCCGCCATGCCGACGAGCGGCATCGGGGCGCGCACCGTGACGATGACGACGGGATGCCCGCCGTACGCTCCCGTGCCCGCCGAGATGCTCTGCGCGTAGCCCTCCCCCAGCGCCGTCGAGACGAGCTCGCGGGTGCGCTCGACGCCGGCCTCGAGGGTGGAGTCGGCGAGGGCTCCGAAGCGGGCGCCCTCGGCCGCCGCATCGATCAGGGTCGTGCGGATGTGCAGCGCGAACGCGACCTGCAGCACGCTGAGCGTCACGAGGGTGAGCAGGGCTCCGACGAGCACGAACTCGACCGGGGCCGAGCCGCGGTCGTCGGTGAGGCGCTGCCGCCACCGCATGGCTAGAAGCCGGTGACGCGGTCGATCGCCTGCTGGAAGACGCCCTGCAGAGCGGGCCCGGCGAGCGCCCAGATGAGGATGACGAGGCCGGCGGTCATCAAGGTGATGAGCACCCAGCCCGGCACGTCGCCGCGGTCGTCGCGCGGGTGGTGGCCGGCCCGGACGAGGAGGTCGAGGATTCTGCGCATGCGGGCGATTGTGGTCCCACGCCGTCGCGTCGCGGCGGGGTTCTCCACAGTGCGCGGGCGGGAGTCCCCGGCCGGGGTCAGCGGCGCCGCCCCGCGCGGGCGATGCGGTCCAGGGCATGCCCCAGGCGGGCGCGGCGGGCGAGCGCTCGGAGCGCCCTCTCCAGCTCGGGGTCGGAGATTCCGCTGGCCCGGAGCGCCGCGAGGTTCTCCGTCGCGCGGAGCCCGGCCCCGTGATCGGCCCGGATCCTCCTCAGCGCCGAGGCATCGATGGTGTGCGGCAGCGTGGCGCAGCGCTCGAGCGCACCGACCACGCGGAGATTGATCATGGTGCGCACGCACTTCTCGCACTCGCCGCAGTTGTACCGCCCTCCGCGGTTCTCCCAACAGACGCGGAGATGCGCCATCGCCACGGGACTCGTGGCGATCGCGGCGACCTTCTGCGGTCGCGTCCGCTCCTCACCGTGGTGGACCACCGTCACCGTCGAGGACGACCAGAGCGGGTCGAGCTCGGGGTGCGAGCCCCACGGGAAGAGCTCGCTGCGGTGGTACGTCGCGGGGAGGATGACGCGCGCGAGGTGGTTGCCCAGCAGCTGAGCGACCGCGGCGAGTGCAGCACCATGGAAGTGCACGCCCCAATCGAGGTGCGGATCCGACAGGGCCCGGATGTTGGTGCGGACGACGATGAGCTGCCGGCCCAGCTCAGCGGCCGCGGCACGGGCTTCGTCGATCACCTCCGCCCCGAGGGCGTGGTCGTCGATCCCGATGTCGAAGCCCTGCACGAAGATGAGGTGGGTGATCTCGTCGAGGCGGTCGAGAACGGAGTAGTAGGAGTCGACGCCGCCGCTGAAGAAGCACCCGACGCCGTTCGCCACGGAGGTGGTCGACGGCATTGCCGGGGCGTCGATCTCGACCGGCAGCAGCTCGGGAAACCAGGCGCTCAGCGTCGTCGCGGCGCGATGCGCATTCGCGATCGCCGTCGCATCGTGCGCATCCGGCAGCGTCAGCGGCGAGCGAGCGCGCATCGCGATCGGGAGCAGAGTGGGGAGCACGGGCGCCGCCGAGGGGGCGACGGAGCAGTCCGCCTCGAACCAGACCGTCGTCGTGCGGTCGCCGAGGGAGACATCGAACTCGAGTCTCTCGGCGCGCGGGAAGCGAACGGGAGAGACGGCCAGATCGCCTTCCTGCGGCCGCACTGTCGAGGAAGGCATGCTCGGAGCCTATCCCATACGATGAAGAACATTCGACACACGGTGGCGTCATTGCCCCCGCAGCACCGGCATCCCGTGGTCCGAGGCGGGCGTCGCCGACCTCAGAACCCGAGCTGCAGCACTATGAGACCGGGCCAAACGGCGAAGAGCACCGTCACCGGCAGGATGAGGAACACCAGCGGCACGAGCATGGCGACCTCGCGGGTTCCGGCGGCCTCGAGCAGGCGGCGCTTCGACTCGTCGCGGGCGTCGAGCGCGTGGGCGCGCAGCACCTCGGCGAGAGGGGTTCCGCGGTCGAGGGCGGCGAGCACCTGATCGATCAGGCGGCCGACGGCGGGCAGGGCGAGGTCGTCGCGCAGCTCGGCGAGAGCTGCTCCGAGCGGCTGACCCGCGGCGGCGCGCTGCACGACGCGATCGAGCTCGCCCGCCAGCTCTCCCGACCCGGTGCGGGCGACGCGGCGCAGCGCCTCCAGGATGCTCTCGCCGGCCGCCACGCTGAGGGCGAGGAACTCGACCACGGTCGGGAACTCCTCCGCGATGCGCGCCGAGCGGCGGCGGGCCGCGCGGGCAAGGAGAGCATCCGTCGCCGCGATGCCGCCGATGGCACCTGCCGCCACCGCCGCGATCACCGTCACCGCCAGCGGCGCTCCGTTCTGCGCGGCGGCCAACGCGATGGCGAGGCCGAGGGCCGCGCCGAGCAGGGCTCCGAGCAGCTGGCGCGTGCGGTGACCGGCGAGCGTGACCGCCGAGCCCGACTGCCGCAGGCGCGTGCGGATCACCTGATCGCCGCCGAGGGTTGCGGCGAGCATCCGCTGCCCCTGCTCGGCGAGCGGGGCGAGCACCGCACCCATGACCGGAAGCGGATCGGAGCGCCGCGTCGTCGTCATCGCCCGCGCCTCGGCCGAGACGTCGACGAGGTAGGGGGCAAGGCGCGCGGTAAGGCGGGGGCGACCGAGCCGCGGGGCGAGCGAGACGAGCAGCCACAGGCCCGTGCCGAGACCCAGGCCGGCGAGCACGGAGGCTCCGAACAGCGGCGTCACCGGAACCACCGCCCCTCCTCGGGCAGCCGCCCGAGCGCGATCATCAGGCGGTACGCGACGAGAGTGGCGGCGAGCCCGCCCGCCACGAGCACAGCACCGCCGGGGGTGTTGTAGGCCGCGGCCGCTTCGGGGCGGATGCCGAGCATGAGCAGCACGATCCAGGGCGCGACCACGCCGAGGCGGGCCGCGGTGCGCACCCACGACTGACGAGCGTCGACCTCCGAGCGCACGGCCGCGTCGGCCCGCAGGTACTGCGACAGCGAGCGCAGCACCGTCGGCAGCTCGGTGCCGCCGACCTCGCGCGCCATGCGCACGGTCTCGACGATGCGGTCGGCGACCGGGTCGGCAAGGGTCGCCTTGAGCGTGTCGAGGCAGGCGCCGAACTGCGCAGTGCGCAGGTAGTCGCGCCGAAACGCCAGGAACGCCGGGCGAACCTGCTCGGGTGCCGTGTCGGCGAGCGCCGCCACCGCTTGCGGCAAGCTCAGCCCAGCCCGCACGCCCGACAGGAGGTGGTCGACCACGTCCGGCCAGACAGCGCGCAGAGCACGACGGCGGGCGGCCGCGCGGGCGCGGAGCACGAGCACCGGCACGGCCGCCGCGACCACCGCCGCGATCGGGGCGAGCGCCGCCACCGGCACGAGCACCAGCGTGAGGGCTCCGCCGGCGAGGCCCGCCATCAGGATGCTCGCGACGAGCACCCCCGGCGCGACGCCGCTCACCCCCGCGCGGGCGAGCAGCTCGGCCAGGGGCTCGAGCAGCGCGCGCCGCGGGGCCGCGGCGCGGGGTCGCCGCGGCCACAGCCACGGGGAGGCGAGCAGCAGCACCCCGGCGGCGAGCAGCAGAGCGGCGACCAGGGTCATGCGCCCGGTCCGCTCTCGCGCTCGGCCGCGCCACCGCGGGAGGTCGCGGGCTCCCCCTCCACGACGGTGCCCGGGGCGGGGGCGCGCAGCAGCATCGCCGGGTCGAGGCCCGCGCCCTCGAACCGCTCGAGCCGCGCCGGCAGGGCGCCGGTCGGGGTGAGGGCGCTGGAGAGCATCCCGAACAAGGTGTCGGCCTCGATGACGCCGTCGATGACGCGACCGGTCGGCGCGACGATCTCGGCGACGCGGCGCTGGCCGCCCTTCACGAGCTCGCAGTGCACGACGAGGTCGATCGCGCTCGCGACGGTCGGCACGACGAAGCCCGAGTCGATGTTGCGGCCGGCCAGCAACGGCAGGGTCGACAGCTTCACGAGCGCGTCGCGGGCGCTGTTGGCATGGATCGAGCACATGCCCGGCAGCCCCGAGTTGAGGGCGATGAGGAGGTCGAGCGACTCGGCCTCGCGCACCTCGCCGACGACGAGCCGGTCGGGGCGCATGCGGAGGGCCTCCTTGATGAGGCGGCGCAGCGAGATCTCGCCGGCACCCTCGAGGTTGGGCGTGCGGCACTGCATCGCGACGACATCGGCGGCGGCGAGGTCGAGCTCGAAGGTCTCCTCGACCGTCACGATGCGATCGGCGGGGCGCGCGCTCGCGAGCATCGCGCCGAGCAGCGTCGTCTTGCCCGAGTGCGTCGCGCCGCTGACCAGGATGTTGCCGCCCGCGAGCACTGTCATGCGCAGGAACTCGGCGGCGAGCGGCGTGAGCGACCCCAGCTCGACCAGCCGTTGCAGGCTGCGGATGCGCTGCGAGAACTTGCGCACGTTCACCGCCCAGTGCTGCCGGGTCACATCCGGGATCACCACGTGCAGCCGGGAGCCGTCGGGCAGGCTCGCGTCGACGAAGGGGCTCGCCAGGTCGACGCGCCGCCCGGTGCTCTGGAGCATGCGCTCGACGAGGGTGCGCACCTGGTCGTCGGTGAGGCGAGCATCCACCCGCTCGGTCAGGCCGGCGCGCGCGATGAAGACGGCGTCGGGGGCGTTGACCCAGATCTCCTCGACGGTGGGGTCGTCGAAGTAGGGCTGCAGCGGGCCGTAGCCGGTGAGGTCGGCCAGCACGCGGCCGAGCGCGGCCTGCTCGTCGTCGAGCCGCGGCAGCGAGCCCGCGAGCGCGCGCTCGGCGTAGGCACGCAGCTCGTCGCGGACGAGTCGCTCGGCCGCGGTCGGATCGGTGCTCAGGTCGAGCCGCTCGGCCCGCACCCGCTCGCGCACACGGTCGGTGATCACGCTGACGGCACTCGGCATGCGGGTCATTCTGGTGATCGGGCACGCGCCGCTCGGGCGACTCTCCACAGTGCTTGTGGGGCTGCGGTTGACGACGCCGTTGATCGGTCCCGAATGACGGGCGATGGGGTGAGTCGCCCCGATTTGGGACCGATCGACGCTCCCGGATGCGCCTCTTCCGCTGTCACGCCAGCGCGGGCCCCACGTTCCGCAGCCGCCAGCCGCGGGGCGGGCGCCATCCCCCGTCGCGCAACCGACGCTCGAGCCTGCCCATCAACTCGCTCGGTTGCTCGAACACGTCCGTTCGAGTCGCCCGCACCGCGCGCCAGCCCTCATCGGCATAGCGGTCGAACCGACGAACATCGGTCGCGAACCGTCGGCGCGACGTTCGGTGCTCGTCGCCCTCGTACTCGACGAGAACCCCGAACAGCGGCCACGCCAGGTCGGCCTCGGCCCGCCATCGGTGGGGAGAGCGTTCGGTCGACAGCACCGGATGCGCGACCACGGGCTCGGGCAATCCCGCGCTCGCGATCATCAGGCGCAGGAGGGTCTCGGCCCGCGAACGCACCCCCGCGCGGCGCAGCGGAGCAGCACGCACGAGCCGGGCGAACCCGGGACGTCGACGGCCGAACGCGAGCGCCTCGAGCATCGGGTCCGCGCGGCCGTCACGGTTGGCTCGCCACAGGATCGCATCGGCGAGAGCCACGAGGTCGGGCCGGCTGAGCTGGGTCGCGCACGTCAGCAGGGTGAGCGGCTCATCGACAACACGGAGCGGAAGCATCTCGCCCGAGCTCGGAGCCACGACAAGGAGCTGTTCGACCCGAGTCGACGGCAGGTCGATGCTGTGGCCGTGGACCCCTGCTCCCTTCGGTGCACGCCGTGGCCGCGGGACGGAAGCGTGCAGCACGAGCTCGCGGGTGAAAAGCGAGGGCACGGGCAGCCCTCGGACCCGCGCCGCCGTGGTGTGACTCAACGCGGCGTCAGAGGGCAGCCACATCCCGAGCGCGTGAGACCGTTGCACGATGTCATCGAGGTCGACCCCGTGCGTCGCGACGCCGTGGAAGGGATGTTCGACGTCGGTGCGACGCGTTCGTGCGTAGGGCATCCCGTCGCCGTGAACGGATGCCCGCACGACCCACGACGGATCCATCCCGTCTGCCGACGAGCGCCTCAGGGTCATGCCGCCGAGCGTGGCACCACGCTGAGCGCGGTCTGCCGAGGCAGCCCGAGTCGTCGATCGGTCCCACATCATGCCGCGCTGGGGAGGAGGCCGCGATTCAGGACCGATCGATGGCATTGCAGGAGGCTCGGAACGCGAGTGCGGGCGGACGAGGGGAAATAGGCTGGGCGCGACGACGCCCCGCACGAGGCCGACCCCCGACCCGAGGAGCCCCTCCATGCTCGAGACGCTCGCCGCCGGCGCGATCGGCATCGGCGCGGCGAGCTTCCTGCTGCTCGGGGTGCTCGTCGGCTGGCTCGTGCCGGTGCGCATCGGCATCGTCGCGGGCGTCATGGCGTTCGGCGCGGGTGCGCTGATCTCGACGCTCGCGTTCGAGCTGGTCGGCGAGGCGCACGCCGTGGGCGGGCTCGTGCCGACGCTCGGCGGCTTCCTCGCCGGAGCCGTGCTCTACGTGCTGGCCGACATCGCGCTCGCGCGGCAGGGGGCGCGGGCGCGCAAGCGCTCCATCGCCCTGCAGAGTGAGCCGGGCGTGCACGCGGCACCGGTCGTGCCGGCCGCGAGCGCCGGAATCGGGCTCGCCGTCGCCATGGGCGCCCTGCTCGACGGGGTGCCCGAGAGCCTCGTGCTGGGGCTGTCGATCGCCGAGGGAGGCGTGGTGAGCATCCCGATGCTCGTCGCGGTGGCCGTGTCGAACGTGCCGGAAGGGCTCTCGAGCGCCGCGGGCATGAAGCACGAGGGCCGCACGGCGCGCTACGTGTTCGGGGTCTGGGGCGGCATCGTGCTCGTCTCAGGTCTCGCGGCGATGCTCGGCTTCGCTCTGCTGTCGAGCGCGAGCCCCGAGGTCGTCGCCGTCGTCACCACCATCGCCGCGGGCGGCATCATGGCGATGGTCGCGAACACGATGATCCCCGAGGCCTTCGCCTCCGACCGCTCGCTCACCGGGCTGTGGGCGGCCCTGGGCTTCGCGCTCGCGTTCGCGCTGTACCAGCTGGGCTGACAGCCCCGAGCGGATGCTCACGGGCACCCCGCGCGAAGCCCCAGATTGACCGCAAAAGTGGCTGCGCGCCGAACCACAGCGCCCCCTTGCGCCAGATCTGGCACAAAGGGGGTACAAAGAGATCCGCTGCCGGGCGGCCACCACAGCGCCCGGCAGCGGAAACTGGAGAGAAGGGCTAGGCCTTCGGGACGAAGGTGTACTTCGTGGTGAGGTACTCGTCGATGCCCTCGAACGAGCCCTCGCGGCCGATGCCCGACTGCTTCACGCCGCCGAACGGCGCCGCGGCGTTGGAGATGACGCCCGCGTTGAGGCCCATCATGCCGGTCTCGAGTCGGTCGATCATGCGCATTCCGCGGTTCAAGTCGGTCGTGTAGACGTACGAGATGAGCCCGTACTCGGTCGCGTTGGCGAGCTCGACGGCCTCGTCCTCGGTGTCGAACGGCACGATCGCGAGCACGGGGCCGAAGATCTCCTCCGCCAGCAGGCGAGTGCCCGCCTGCACGCCCGTGATGACTGTGGCGGGGTAGAACGATCCGGCTCGGTCGGGGATAGCGCCGCCGGTGGTGACCGTCGCGCCGCGCGCGACGGCATCCTGCACCAGCTCGTGCGAGGTCTGCACGGCGTTGTCGTCGACGAGCGGGCCGATCTGCACGCCCTCCTCGGTGCCGCGGCCCATCTTCATGGCGGCGACGCGCTCGGTGACGCGACGGCTGAACTCGTCGGCGACCTCCCGCTGCACGAGGATGCGGTTGGCGGCGGTGCACGCCTGGCCGATGTTGCGGAACTTCGCGAGCATGACACCGTCGATGGCCTTGTCGAGGTCGGCGTCGGCGAAGACGACGAAGGGGGCGTTGCCGCCGAGCTCCATCGAGGTGCGGAGGATGCCGTCGGCGGCCTGCTTCATGAGCATGCGGCCGACCTCGGTCGAGCCGGTGAAGCTGAGCTTGCGCAGGCGCGGGTCGCCGATGATCTCGGCCGACAGCGGGCCCGACTTCGCCGTCGTGACGACGTTGACCACACCGGCCGGAACGCCCGCGTCCTCGAGCGTCTTCACGAAGTACATGGTTGTGAGCGGGGTCAGCGCGGCCGGCTTGATGATCGAGGTGCAGCCGGCGGCGATCGCGGGGGCGATCTTGCGGGTCGCCATGGCGAGCGGGAAGTTCCAGGGGGTGATGAGGAACGAGGGGCCGACCGGCTGGTGCGACACCACGATGTGGCCGGTGCCCTCGGGGTTCTCGCCGAAACGGCCGGTGATGCGCACGGCCTCTTCGCTGAACCAGCGCAGGAACTCGGCTCCGTAGGTGACCTCGCCGCGCGACTCGGCGAGCGGCTTGCCCATCTCGAGCGTCATGAGCAGAGCGAACTCGTCGGCGCGCTCGATGACGAGCTCCCAGGCCTTGCGGAGGATCTCGCCGCGCACGCGCGGGGCCGTGGCGGCCCAGCTCGCCTGCGCGTTCGCCGCAGCATCCATCGCCTTCTTGGCGTCGGCGACCGACGCGCTGGCGATCTCGGCGAGCACCTCGCCGTTCGAGGGGTCGCTGACGGTCATGGTCGCGCCGCCCTCGGCGTCGACCCACTGGCCGTCGATGTACAGGCCGCGGGGAACCTTCGCGAGCAGGTCTGCTTCGCTGATCATGTCTCTCTCGTTTCGCTCGGCGCTCGTCGCGCTGGTGCGGTGGTGGCGGCCGCGGATCGGATGGGGGTGGTGGTCGTGAGCGGTGCAGGTCGAACCGTCTAGTTCGCCTCGAGGGCCTCGCCGATGACGCGGATGCCCTCCCGCAGCAGCTCGTCGCTGATCGACAGCGGGGGCAGCAGGCGGATGACGTTGCCGTCGGTGCCGCAGGTGAGCACGATGACGCCCTGAGCGTGGCAGTACTTGGCGACGGCGCCGGTGAGGGCGGCGTCGGGCTTGCCCTCGGCGTCGGTGAGCTCGATCGCCATCATGGCGCCGCGACCGCGGATGTCGCCGATGCGGCCGTCGCGGGCCTGCAGCGTGGTCAGCTCGTCGAGGATGACCGCCTCGAGCTCGCGGGCACGCGCGAGCAGGTCGCCCTCCTCGTACGCGGCGAGCGCGCCGAGCGCAGCGGCCGTCGCGATGGGGTTGCCGCCGTACGTACCGCCGAGGCCGCCGACGTGCGGGGCGTCCATGATCTCCTGGCGGCCGACGACCGCGGCGAGCGGCAGACCGCCGGCGATGCCCTTGGCGAGCGTCATGAGGTCGGGCACGATGCCCTCGTCCTCGCTGGCGAACATCTGGCCGGTGCGGGCGAAGCCGGTCTGCACCTCGTCGGCGATGAAGACGACGTTGTTCTCGTTGGCCCACGTCTGCAGTGCGGGCAGGAAGCCCTTCGCCGGAACGATGAACCCGCCCTCGCCCTGGATGGGCTCGATGATGATCGCCGCGAGGCGGTCGGCGCCGATCTGCTTCTCGAGCGTGTGGATAGCGCGCGCCGCGGCCTCCTCGCCGGTCAGGCCGTCGCGGTAGGGGTACGACATCGGGGCGCGGTAGACGTCGGGCGCGAAGGGGCCGAAGCCGCTCTTGTAGGGCATGGCCTTGGCGGTGAGCGCCATGGTGAGGTTGGTGCGGCCGTGGTAGCCGTGGTCGAACGCGACGACAGCCGACTTGCCGGTGTAGTAGCGGGCGATCTTGATGGCGTTCTCGACGGCCTCGGCGCCCGAGTTGAAGAGGGCTGTGCGCTTGGCGTGGTCGCCGGGGGTGATCGCGTTGAGCTTCTCGGCCAGCTCGACGTAGCCGTCGTAGGGGGTGACCATGAAGCAGGTGTGGGTGAAGCGCTGCACCTGGTCGATGACGGCCTGGGCGACGTGCGGGTCGGCGTTGCCGACGTTGGTCACGGCGATGCCCGAGCCGAGGTCGATGAGCGAGTTGCCGTCGACATCGACGATCACGCCACCGCCCGCGGCGGCCGCGTAGACCGGCATGGTGGTGCCGACGCTGGAGGAGACGGCGGCCTGCTTGCGCGCGATGAGGGCCTGGCTCTTGGGGCCGGGGATGCTCGTCACGAGCTCGCGGCGCTGCGGCAGGCTGGGGCCGCCGGTGAGGGAGGGGGCATCCATCGTCATGCTCATGCGGTCAGCGTAGGGCTCGCGGGGCCGGAACGGCGTATACGGGATGTACAGCGGGGTCAGTCGCGGTCGACACCGCGTACAGTGCGGGCGTAGGGTGTGGGCTGACTCCCGAATCCACGGAACCGGCGAGCCCCGCATCCCGCGACGGAAGGACACCCGTGCCGGTCACGCTCGACACCCTGCTCGCCCGCCACGAGCTGCAGCTGCGGCTCGTCTGGGCCGACGAGGCCGCGCGCGAACGGCCCTGGGCGTGGGTGCACTCGAGCGACCTCGCCGACCCGACGCCCTTCCTCTCCCCCGGCGACGCGCTGCTCACGACCGGCACCCAGTGGTCGAGCGACGACGACATCGCCCCCTGGGTCGAGCGCCTGGCCGCGGCGGGGGTTCCCGGCGTCGGCTTCGGCACCGAGGTGATCCGCGACGGCACGCCGGATGCCCTCGTGACGGCCTGCGCCGCGCACGGTCTCGCACTGCTCGAGGTGCCCTACCGCACGCCGTTCATCGCAGTCGCCCGCGCGGTCGCCGACCTCGACGCGGAGGAGCGCTACGCCCGCGTGCGCTGGACGCTCGAGACGCAGCGCGCCATCGCCGTCGCCGCCCTGCGCCCCGCCGGACTCGGCGCGGTCGTCGCCGAGCTCGCGCGCCGCATCGGCGCCCCCGCCGCGATCGTCCGAGAGGCAGCATGTGCGCGCGATGGCGGCGACGAGGGCCCCGACCTGCTCGGCGACGCGCCGCCCCGCGCCGTGCTCGACGAGGCGCTCGCCCTGCTGCGCGCCGGGCGCCGCGCCGCCCGCACCGTCGACGACTGGAGCCTGCAGACCGTCGGCGCCGCCACCGCCCTCACCGGCGTGCTCGCCATCGGCCCCGGCTCGCTGCACGACGACGCCGAGCGGGCCGTCATCACGAGCGTCGTCGCGCTCGCCGGCCTCGCTGGCGTCACCGATCGGGATGCCCTCACGGCGTCGGCCGCCGACACCGCCGCCCGGCTCGCGGCCCTGCGGTCGGCCGTGCAGGCGGCGCTCGTCGCCAGCGAGCCCTCCCCCGCTGTGGTCGCCGAGCCGCGCGATCCGGCCGATCCGGTCGCGCTCGTGCAGCCGCTGCTCGAGCACGACGCCGCGACCGGCGACGAGCTCGTGAGCACGCTCGGCACCTGGCTGCGCTGCGATGCGGTGGCCGAGGCGGCGGCGCTGCGGTTGGGCATCCATCGGCACACCGTTCGGGCGCGCCTGCGGCGCGCCGCCGAGCTGCTCGACCGCGACCTCGACGCCTTCCCCGCCCGGGCCGAGGTGTGGGCGGCGCTGCAGGCGGCAGGGCGGGTGTGACCCGACCGCTGTCGCACCCGCGGTTCTAGACTGGGCCTGCCAGCGGGAGTGGTGAAATCGGCAGACACGCAGGATTTAGGTTCCTGTGCCTTCGGGCGTGAGGGTTCAAGTCCCTCCTTCCGCACCGAGTCGTCGAGCGCTCGACATGCGTCGTCGCGCGTCAGTCGCGAGACCGCGCTCGGACTTCCCGAACGACGTACCCCGCCCAGAACGCGAGCACAGCGACTCCGATCACGGCGACGATGAGCCCGCCGAGGGCTCCCCCGGTCAGAACGATCAGGCCGCTGGGAGCGAATGCGGCCTCAGAGAGCGGCGCATAGGCGAACCAGCCGAACGCGACCTCCTGCGGCGTGGCCACGATCGCCGCGGCGACGCCCCCGACGATCATCGCGCTCGCGATCGCCGGAACGACCCATCTGCTCACCGACCGCCTCCCTGCCATGGGCCCACGGTAGCGCCTCGGCACGCTGTGGGCTCCCGCCGGATTCACAGCACGAGAACCAGAGCCAGCACGCCGCCGAGCACGATGAGCACGAGCGCGGTCGGCACCGTCGAGCGCAGCACGCGGCCCTCCTGCCCGACGAGGCCGACGGTCGCCACCGCGGCGACGATGTTGTGCGGCGCCATGATGTTGCCGACCGCGGCGCCGAAGCCCTGCGCGCCGAGCAGCGGCAGTTCGGGTAGGGCGAGCGCCCGCGCGGTCGACGACTGCAGGTCGGTGAAGAGCAGGTTCGAGGCGGTCGCCGAGCCGGTGATGAACGCACCGAACGCGCCGACGAGCACGGTGAAGAGCGGCCAGGCGAGGCCCAGCGACGCGGCCGCGAGGGCGAGCTGGGCGGTCATGCCCGAGGCCGACATGGCGCGGGCGATCGTGATCATCGCGATGAGGGCGACGACCACCGGGCCGAGCTGCACGGTGGCGGTGACGAAGGCGATGCGCACGCGTCGCCACGAGGCCCGCTGGATGATCGCGCCCACGATGAACGCCACGGTCAGAAGCGCCGTGGGGTGGTAGAGGGGCTGCACCGATCCCGAGAACCCCGATGGCAGCTGCCAGGCAAGCTCGACGCTCTGCAGCGCCTCCCGCAGCGGCAGCACGAGCCGGGTCAGCAGCACGACGGCGACGAGCACGAGGTACGGTGCGGCCGCGCGCAGCACCGAGAAGTCGGCGGCGACCACCTCCCGGGCATCCGGATGCGGGTGGGTGACGACGAGCCCCGCCCCGCCAGCGGCGTGAATGCGGTGCCGATGCCGCACCAGCACCACCGAGAACAGCAGCACGCCGATGAGGGCGCCGCCGAGGGTCGGCAACTCGGGGCCGAGGAACGTGCCGATCAGGCCGTAGGGAACGAAGAAGCAGACGGCGGCGAGGGCGCCCCAGCGCCACAGCCCGCGGTGGTGACCGTAGGCGCGGCCGATGACGGCGATCATCACCCCGGTCAGCACCACCCCGAGCACGAGCGGGTACACGACGGTCGCCTGGGCCAGTTCGGCGGGGGTGGCGTCGACGAGGGTGCTCTGGGCGAGCACGGGCGTGCCCACGGCGCCGAACGACGTCCCGGCCGCGTGGCCGACCATCGCGGCGGTCACCGCGGGCAGAGCGGGCATCCCGGCGGCGACAAGAAAGGGAGCGGCGAGTGCGACGGGCGTACCGAAACCGGCCGCGCCCTCCAAGAACAGGGCGAAGAACCAGGCGACGAGAATCGCGCCGAGGCGCGGGTCGGGGTGCAGCAGGGCCAGCGCCTGCCGCAGGCGAGCGGCCGCGCCGGTGCTGCGCTGCAGATAGTGGATGCCGAGGGCCGGCCCGATGATGCCCACGACCGTGAGCGTGATGAAGCCGGCCTCGGCGAGCACACCCGCGACCCCCTCGACGAGCGTGTACGGCGTGCCCTCACCGAAGCCGAACGCGAGAGCGGCGAGCACGAGGGTCGCCAGCGCCGTCACCATGCCCGCCCGCGCCGCCGACCAGCCGACGAGCGTCATGAGCACCAGTACGAGCAGCACGGGGGCCAGCGCGAGCAGAGTCAGCATGCTTCCTCACCTTACGGGAGGGTCGATGCGGCCCTCGGGAAGGTAGCCTGGGCGATGTCACCCGCCGCGCGACCGCTGGAGCCGCCCATGATGCCGATGGATCTCGGCCTGTTCGACGTCGAGGCGTGGATCACGGGCGCCGGCCAGTGGGGCCTTCTGCTCGTCTGCGCCATCGTCTTCATCGAGACCGGCCTGCTCATCGGCTTCCTCCTGCCCGGCGACACCCTGCTGCTGATCACGGGAATCCTCA
>VFQU01000726.1_pt1 | contig 24873 bp, 24 predicted proteins | sample 3512311 | NCBI WGS metagenome assembly VFQU01 (sample SAMN10412377, study PRJNA504923) | tailings metagenome | isolation source: Relicate 3 Philex TSF3 active mining site | place: Philippines: Tuba, Benguet | collected 2017-08-29
GCATCTCTTCGAGTCTTGCTGAGTTTCTCAAATGCCCACATATTCCCGGTTTTCAGCGCTCATGATGCACTCCTTGCGCATCGCGTGGGTATACCAAGATATATTGACGGTCATCCTCGCCATTTCGCAAATTGAAATATACGCCATCTGCCCAGATATAGACATATCGTTTGCCCTGAAGAGTGCGCTGTTTCCACACCTCATGTTCTTCAGTCCACTTGGCTTTGAGACTGCTAATCGTACTGGAGGACAATCCTTCTGCTTGTGTGCCGAGCAAGGCACTCAACGCTTCAGCAAAATCGCTCGTGGAGACCCCTTTGAGATACAGCCACGGCAACACTTCTTCCACACTCCGAGAGCGTTTGAGATACGGCGGCAACAGTGTCGAGTTGAACTTGATGCCGCTGCCACTCCGGTCTCGCACTTTCGGCACTTTCACCTCCACTGCTCCCACGCCAGTCGTGATTGTCCGCTTTGGCAGATAGCCATTTCGCACCACCGCTTGTCGCCCTTGCTCATCTTTGAGCGTCTGATATTGCTGCATAAACGTCGCAAGTTCAGCTTCGACTGCTTGGGCAATGATTTGTCTTGCCCCTTGGCGCACTAATTCGGTCAAGGCATCGCTGAATGATTCAGTTGTCTCTGGTGTTTTGAACTCAATCAAGTTATCTTGACTCATGGTGTATTCCTGAACTGATCTTTTTTGCTATTCAGCAGGATACGCCCTTTCCTCTCCTTTTCTCATACACCACAAATAACCATAGCTCCTCCCGCAACTGCAACCCGGCGGTGTGATTATTATTGACAATGCTAGTTTCCATCACTCCCAAGCTATTAATGAAATCGTAGCGCAAGCCGGGTGTGAACTCTGGTATCTCCCGCCCTATTCACCTGACTTGAACAAAATCGATCGCTGGTGGTTTGTGCTGAAGAATTGGATGCGGCAACGCTGGGATGAGTTTGAGACCTTTCGCGACTGTGTCGACGCCGCTTTTAGAGATAGTCCTAACGTACTTAGGTAGGGCTATACCGGTTCAACTTGCTCCAGAGGTTTGTAAATATAATCTTCGACAAAGTACCGCCTGCTCTCACAAGGGAGCGAATCATTTGAGAATTATCTCCTGAGTCACGATAAACATTTGTCAAGATTGATAGCGCAATCAGGCTCATCTCATAATGATTCTTCTCCTCCGCGATCGCTAAACTTTGCTGGCAACACTCAAGTGCTTGGGACAATTCTCCTAAAGCGAGGTAAGCCTGTGCCAAAGGAATAAAGTTGACTCCTTGCCACAGGCGATCGTTCATTGCTTGAGCGACCGCCAAACCATTCCGGTAACATTCAACCGCATTCGTATACTCCTTTAAATCGTAGTAAGCCTTTCCTAGAAAAGCGAATGCTGATCGTTCTCCTTGACGATTGTTGATGGTTTGAGCAATGATCAGGCTCTGCTGATAATAATCGATTGCCTCGCTATAGTTTTCTTGTCGATGAGCAATCATGCCCATGTTTCCCAATGCTTCTCCCTCACCTCGCTTATCTCCCATTTCTCTAGAAATTTCCCAACGCTGCTGTTGACATTGAGTAGCTTTGTCATACTCCTTCAAAAAGAAATAAACACTGCCTAAACCTCCCAAAGTTGCTCCTTTGCCTTGGAGATTTTGAATATTCTCTGCAATGGTCAAACCTTGTTGTAAATAATCAATAGCTTTAGTGTAATTCTTCAGCGCTAAATATACAGATCCTAACCCACTTAAAGCAGCTCCTTCTCCCATAGAATGTTGAAGTTGGCGGGCAAGCTCTAAGCTCTGTTGATAGCACTCAATAGCTTTGCTATAGTCTCTCGCACCAAAGTAGTAAGCCTTACCTAAATTCTCTAACGCATTTCTCCTACTCTCTAAGTCTTTTACCCCACTGCTCATTTTTAGGCTTTGCTGTAAAGACTGAATGGCTCTGTCATAGTCTCCTCGAAGTAGATAAGTTCCTCCTAACCCTTGTAATGCTGATTTTTGTACAACACGATCGCCTGTTGCTTTCGCTGCCTCTAATCCTTGCATAATAAAGTGGATGGCCTCATCATAATTGCCGAGAGCGTTCAAAGCTTCGCCTAATCCAATCAGAATTATTGGGTTTAGATCCGCCAGGTTGTTGATGAGCCTGTTATACAAATCAAATTGCTCACGATAATATCCCCAAGTGTTCAATTGATTGTGTAGTTCTTCGTTTGTAGGTGTGTTAAGACAAATGGTGATTGTGGCTCTAGCTCTCTCCCAATCTTCAACTTCGCACAGGTGATGGAACGATTCTAAGAGAAAGCGAATCTTTTCCAGATTGGTAGCATTGGGTGAAGGAACATATTTTGTTAACCAATTCTTTACAGCCCGATAATGGGCAAGCCGCCAAGGTGGAATCTGACACTGCTTAAGGGCTGTTAGCTCAATATTGAGTAGATTCAATAAAACCTTGCCCGATGGAGCGAGATGACTCTGATATTCTATTTTACCTTTCGACATAAAATTAAAACCTAAATCGGTTTATCACTGATTATAGTCGTTGCCAGACTCATGAAAAAATAAAAATGTTTAATCTACCTCTTCACCTTCGGCTATTCTTTAAAGCTCATTTATCAGTTGTTTCTTGAGTTCTTGACACTCTTGGATTAGCGGAATACCTAATTCTGTAGCGATGGATATGGCACGATTACAATACTTAAGAGCAGATTCATGATTGTTCAATTGGCGATACACGTCTGCTAGAAGTTTATAAGTTTGAGCTTTAACAAAACGATCACCAGTTTTTTCGCAAATATCTAATGTTGTCTGTAAATTAGCTAAAGCCTCTGGATAGTGCCCAACTTTCATAAGAGCTTCTGCTAGATTACAGCGCACGAATGCTTGTACAGCAGTATCATCTATTTCTTGTGCCATAATCAGCGCTTGCTGAAAGTAATTAATTGCTTGAGAAAAGTTGCCTTTGGCACCATAAGCACTACCTAAGTTTCCTAATGATGTTTCAACACCTACATAATTAGGACTTACGCAGATTAAAAGAGAAGACCTGTCCCCATCTTGCAAAAAATCGTTAGAGTCAAGCAATGAAAGACTCAGTGACTCGATTGGATTATTGCCAATATCTACTGGTTAGCCAAATCAATTACACGCTGACGAATTTTGCCGAACATAGCGAACGGTTTTCGCACGACCAGATTAATCGCTATTTGGCGGGTGAGAAAATTACACCACGCTTGGTGTGGGAGAACGTTGTTGGTCAAGTCGTACAGACGAGCACAGGCTATTTGGTGTTTGATGACACGGTACTGGATAAGCAGTACTCGTTTGCGATTGAGTTAGTGCGGCGACAGTACAGTGGCAACGCCCACGGGGTAATCAAGGGGATTGGCGTGGTGACTTGCATCTATGTCAATCCAGAGTTGGATCAGTTTTGGGTGATTGACTATCGCATCTACGATCCAGAAGGGGATGGTAAAACTAAGCTTGACCATGTGCAGGAGATGATGAGGCATACGGTGTATCACAAGCAATTGCCGTTTCAGGCAGTGCTGATGGACACCTAGTATGCGACGAAAGACTTGATGTTGTTCATTGAGGCATTAGACAAGGTGTATTACTGCCCGCTCAAAGACAATCGGTTGGTCGATGATTCGAGCGGGCAACAGGCATATCGACGAGTGGACTCATTAGCTTGGAGTCCAACCGAACAGGAACAGGGCAAGCGTATCAAAATCAAAGGGTTTCCCAAAGGCCACAAAGTGCAGTGTTTCCGGGTCGTGGTGTCTACCCACCGCACGGATTTCGTTGTCACCAATGATTTGACTCAAGCTTCGACCGAGGCAACACAACAGGCGTGCGGCTTCCGTTGGAAAATTGAGCAACTGCACCGCGAAGGCAAGCAGGTAACAGGGTTAGAGGCTTGTCAGTGCCGCAAAGCCAGAATTCAACGCAATCATATTGGTTGTGCCTTTCTCGTTTGGGTCCGCCTTCATGCACTCGCACAACAAGCAGGGCAAACGATCTATCAACTCAAGCATGGCTTGCTGGATGATTACCTCTGTCAACAACTCAAGTATCCATCCCTCACGATGGCTCTTGCGTAAGTCCTAATAATCCTTGATTTCTCTTGCTATTGCTAGATTCTGTTGAAAATAATCAATTGCCAAATCGTAGTTACTTAGGAGCAGATAAGCATTTCCCAAATTTCCTAATGCTTTTGCTTCAAAAGTAGAATTCTCTACCTCTCGCGCTATCTGTAAATACTTTTGAAAATAATCAATTGCACGATTCACATCTCCCTGATAACCATATGCATTACCTAAATTACCAAAAGCTCTTCCTTGCTCCGCACGATCGCATAGTTTCTCTGAAATGTCCAGGCTTTTACTATGATAGTCAATTGCACTCTGAAATTTTCCCACTGAACCATAAATGTTTCCCAAATTACTTAATGCCTCACTCTCAAGTTTAAGACTGTGAAGTTTTTGCGCTATATGTAAAAGTATTTCACATAATTCAATTGCTTGAGGGTAATACCCCCAGGTTTGTAACTGTCTATGTAACTCTTCATTAGTAGAAGTATTAAGACGGATAAAGAGAATTTTTTTAGCGCTTTCCCAGTTCTCAACTTCATAAAGATAATGAAATACTTCTAAGTGTCCATGCACCTTTTCTAAGTTTTCGGAATCTGGATTAGGCTTATATCTTCTTAGACAATTAAGAATTGCTCTATAGTGGGTACGCTTCCAAATAGGCTTGATAAATTTTATTGTTGAGGGATCAATGTTAAGCTCTGCGAGAACTAACTCACTAGAAGGCAAAATATCATTCATCCTCTTCTCCTAATTGCTTTAGATGTTCGAGTGATACACTCCGAATTAAATTATGTTGTCTCAGAAGGTACTTGTTGTTGTCAACAACCTCTTCAACTAAATATCGATCACGTAAAGCATCTAGTGCCATAACTTGTTCATCTTGATTGCGATCCCAGTCCTCTAAGTGACTTAGCCAAAAATCTTCTGGAACTTGACAGCGATACACTGAAGCTTCGCAGAGCAAAATGTAAGCGTACTTGACATCTTTCTTTAGCCGAATGAAAGTTTTCTCTAAGCGACATCGCACATTTCGTCTCAATGTCCGAGTAAAGCGATCGAGTTTCCATTCATCTTCGCCGGTAGTTTTGCCTACCTGGGCTTCTGCGATTGCCTTTTCAACTTCCTCGACTTCACTGCCATATTTGTTCCAATACGCCACCACATCACCATAAAAAGGATGGCTCCCAATCTCTCCGGCAATCACCCTTAACGCTAAGGGATGACCTTCGTAAGCTTTGCCCATGCGGGCGAGATACGGTTTACTCGCTGATCTAGGCTCGGTATCGAGTCCAATTTTTTCAAATAATGCTAATTGCTCCTCGTCAGCAAGACCACTCAAGGGTTGACAGTACCAGAAGTTCTGATAGCGAGTGCCGATCTCCTGAATCTGGCTTGGCAGTTCTTGGGAAGTAAAAATAATGCGGCTTTGGAATGTGTCAGTAGAGAGGATGCTTTGAAAGAGTTGGACAAACTCTTTATCCTGAAATGTGCTCCAACCTTCTTCATCTCCCTGTAGAATTCGCTCCAGTGAATCCATCACCAGAAGATACTGGTTCTCTTGTAGGTGTTTAACCAGTCGATGAAGCAATCCTTGAGTATCTTTGCGATCGTTTGGTGTCACTACTTGTCCACATTTTTCTAGTAATCGCGCTGCCGTACTACCGAAGTCAGCCGCTTGATCCTGGTTATCAAAGTTCTCTTGAATAACTTGAGACCAGTTTCCTTTGAGCAACCCTTCGTGTAACTCAATTGTCAATCGTTCAGCTAGCGCAGTTTTGCCAATTCCAGCAATCCCAGTTAGGATCAAAACTCGGTAGGTTCCCTTAACCTTCTGACACAGATTAGTGATCAACAACTCACGACCGACCCAATTCTCGTCATAAGCAGAAAAATTTACAGTCATCAGGAATGGTGCGGGATTCTGGTCAACAATCTCTTCCCAGTTCTCGATGTCAACCGCTTTACAAATTGCTACGAAGGCAGCTTGTTGAATTGCGCTTCTCTGCCTAAATCGCTTCAATGTGGCAACGGAAGTTTGAGCCTCTTGGCACCAGGCTGCTGCTGTAGCTGTCCAGCCTTTCAGCTTTCTAGCTTGATCTACCGTTTTCAACCCTTGCTTGGACGCTCTAAGAGAATCAGCCATACCTTACTCCAGCTAGCTCCTTATATTAAACCGGCAATGAAAGTTATAAAAAGAAATGCAGCGTTTTTAGGGGAATTCTAGCCTCAAAAATGCACTCTCAATCATTGCCGGAGTAATAGGTTCAATTCTGGCTCAATTTTAGCTCGTGTCGCAATACTGCATCCGATGTGAGATGAAAGTGGAGGAACAAAACTCTTACTCAAAGGTGATCCTAGAAATGTGGAGAGTTAAAGTTAGTGCTAACCCTCCTTTCCACAGAAAACTTGCTTTGAGGATTGACAGTATGCACTGGAAAGAAATTTATTTTTGAGGGACTTCATATATTTCTCAAAAAACTGAGATAGATTGAGTTTCACATTCAAATTCAGTTTGACAACCTTGGATTACTTCCGAGTGACAGCAAACGAATCGACCAGTGAATCCGAAGAGCGCCTGATTGATGCTTCAGTTCTCTAAGTACTAGTGGGTCATCTGGCATGAACATTGCCATTGACAATAGTGCCAAATGCTTGACTGATGCAGGTTCTTAGAATTTTAATAATGGCTACTTTGGAGGCAAATGACCCACTAGTTAGAGAGCCAAAGTAATAGTGTTCAGCTTAACCCTTTTCATACAGCCACATTGTGCTGCAACTTCATCATGAGCAATTATTCAGAAAACAGCGGGTCTTGCCCTCTTCTGTTCGAAGTGGTCAAAACTAGCTCACAGCCGAAACCACACCAACAAACTGAACAGGTTGAAGCAAAGCTAGCATTGCCTCTTCCACTAACGCCAGTTCGACCAAGACAATCTGAGACTTATCTACAAACAGAAGATCGCGTATCTGTTTTGAAAGAGCGTGTACGGCAAGCCCGTTGGAGCTTTAACTTGGCTTGTGCAGCCTCCGCGATTGTTGGCATGGTAGGGATTACGCTATTGGTTTCAGGCAGAGTTCCAGATGGAGCATTTACGACCACAGGCGGTGGAAGCCTGAGCGTAATCTTTTTTAAGTTATCGAAGGACGCAAATGACAGGTTAGACAAAATGATCGATGATGATTGACTGGCGTGTATCGCAGCGCTTGCTCCAATACAATTGTCGCGCCATAGGTTTGGAGCCTTGCGCTGCAACAGGGTGTCAGCGGGGCAACCCGTGCTGTTAATCTAATGCAAAATTGCATTCAGATCGGGCACTTGTCCACTTTTGGTGAAGCGAAGTTGCGGTCGCAAACCTTTTCAACGCAAAGACTGAGTTTCAGAGTAATTTTAGAAACTCGATCACCAAGAATGGACAAGTGCCTTTGCTTGTCGTTGCGACTCCCAGCTTTTTTCCACTCTCCTCATTGCCCACCTCAAGCATCCTTTTGCGCTGGTGGTGACTGCGTAAGTCCTGATAGCTTAACCTCAGTCACTATCAGTATTTTATACCTCACTACTTAAGAGACCCGTGCCGTTACTTAGGTTCATCAAATGCAGATCCTACAATGGATTTCTTTATTGATTGTTTAACATTAGGTTGTATTGATTCAGTTTCCTCTGTCTCTGTTGCACTGAATGCTGAACCTAAAGTTTTTTGCTTTTGCACAGGTTTCTTTCCAGCATCAGGTATATCTTTTTTGACTTCTTGAAACTCATTATTCACAAATGCATTTTCCTCTATTTTAGGCTTAGGTGATGACACTTCTACTATTACTGATTCTTCTGATGAAATTTGCCCGAACGCGTTGCCAAGCTTTTTAGGGGAGGAACTGGCTTTTGTTAAATTTGGCACGATCGCAAACTGCGCTATTACTTTGATGTCGGAGGTCAGAGAGATTGTAACAGGCGTTTTAGCAATATTAATATCACCTGCCCAACAGCTAAAGCACCATTGGTCGGAAACGCTCCAAGCATTAATATTTACAGATGTTCCAAGTTGATGATTACCAGCACCACTAACTTTGACAAATTCTTGAGCTTCAGTTGGATGAATCTCAATTTGGATGGAACCAAATGACTTGGATATTTTCTTGTATCGAGCAATTATTTTTAAATTTTTCTCAATAGATACATCAATGCTGTTGTTTGATTGTACAATATCGCCGTCCCAGCCTACAAATTCCCACTCAGGAAAGGCGATCGCTTTAACGTTAACTTGTCTGCCTTCGGCATATTTGCCACCGCCTTCAACTCTCCCTGCTTCTGGCGGATCTAGTTCAATCTCTAGAATATGCTTAGGAATAATTCCGCTGCTGGATTGAGGCTCTAGTTTAATGTCAGTTGTCGTTGCTTCGATCAAACTTGATTCATCTTCAATTTCTGCTGCATTAGAGAAAATGTTGGTTAGAACTTTCTTCAATTCTTCAAAGAGGTTGCGCATACGTTTAAACCTTTGGTTAGGGTCAAGATTAGTTGCTTGAAGGTACCATGCGGAGGTACAGATATTGGGAAACCAGTAAGCGACGGTTTTGGCAAAGGCATAGGTATCAATTGTGTCTCTAGATTTCTGTGCTGAGTTTACATCAGTTATCTCAGGAGGTAAAAAATCACCACAGTCTTTGATTGCATCTTGATTTCCTTGCACCAGAAATGGTGCATAGCCAAACCCACTTAAATAAATTTTATTATTCTTGACAACAAAACTTGTGGGATTAATTTGTCCATGAACTAGTTTTTTGTTATTGAGAATATGAATTAATTCAGATGCTTCAGATAAATATTTTAATTTCAACTGAAAATCAAAATCTCTGAACAGATCCAAAATACTGCCAAAGGATTCAGCATGGATAATTACTAGAGGTAAATCACCGTTTGAGATAACTTGTTCAGGGGGGATAATTCCTTCACGACGAATATTTTTAAGAGCATCAAAATAATCAAATACTTCTTTAATCTGCCCTTTTTGGCATTCGTTTGAAAGGATCTGAATAGTATGGGTCTTTTGTGTTCTTAAATTCACTGCTTCAATCCATTGATATAGATTGGATTCTTTCAAAGCTTTAATTAGCTCATATTTGCCTGCGATTGTTTGCCCGATTTCGATTTGATTTTTCATAGTAAATATATTTCCTGTGTTTTTTCACCTAATTAATTCCTTACATAAACTTCTAATTTATATTTAGTGGGTTGGTAGAACACCTTGAAAGTATAGTTACCAGCTAAAGAGGTTGTAAAATCGACATACTCAGGTACTGGTCTGGATCTACCACTACTTGCTATTTGACTATTGTTGGGATTAAAAAAAACTTGAAGGTCAGCATCATTCGTCATCCCAGACAAATAAACTTGAACGTTTTTTGAAGCACCAATATACATTGAGTAACTATTACTCGTTTGCGAAGTGGTTATCTCGCCAGTCCATACCTTGTAGTCAACATTTGCGTTTGCAAGACTACTCAATCTGTCAGTAGCAGCTTTTTGATCATATATCGAGTTATCGATTTTCTCATTTATACCTGATTGACCAGACGCTAATAATTCAACCTTTTTTTCTAGCTTACTTTGCTCTACTTTCAATAATTCAATTTTTTGATTGAGACTTTCACTCTGAGAAACAATAGTAAAACCTGTTCTCTCTTCATTCGAGTATATCTTCTCAATTATCATGTAAAGAAATATGATATTTGCAATAGATAACAATAAAATAAATCCAGTCAATAATGTGAGCTTGTCTATAGATTTTGCTACTTTTTTGAACTGAGCAGTAATAGTAATATTTTTATCGACAATTATAGAGAAATTTGGCTTAGAATGAGATATGTCACCGCTCCAGCCTAGAAACTCCCAACCACCAAAAGCAGTTACATAAATTTGAACTTCTTTCCCCTCAGCATACTTTCCTGCACCACCGACTTTTCCAGCCATAGGTGGATCGATGATGATTTTGAGTTCATATTTTGGCTTAATCCCAGTCATAGTTTTAGTTGTAGTATTTCACTATGTAGCCACAATCGTAAATCTAGGCATAACTAAAGGAATCCGACCAACGATTGCCATCGACCTCGACAGTGACAGTGACATTTTGTTCGGTATCGACCTTAAATATCACATTGATATCTAATGACTCAGCTTCAGCTGGGGGTAAATCTGTAATTTTGACTGTACCAATCAGAGTATTATCTTTGACATCGGGCGCAGAACCCTGATAAATATTAATATCTAGCGATGTCATGTTGTCTACATCATTTGTGAATAGCTGACTTCGCTCTGAAGGTGTCGGTTGGTTTGCGGCAATCAATTCAAAGAACTTACTACCAGCTTTTTCTAAACCTAACGCATGACAAGTGCGGGTTTTGACTTCGATCTCACGCCCAAAAATTTCACGATCGTCCAGATACGCCGCATACATGGCTGCACCTTCGGCAACACAAAGAGATTCGTTGATATTGCTATAGACTTTTTCTTTACTGATCAAGTCGCAAACTAGCGATCGCATACAGGGAATCTTACTAGAGCCACCAACCAGAATTACACGATCCATATCAGATGGGCGTAAATTAGCAGTTGCCCAAAGCTTTTGAACGATGCTATCAATTCTCTTAATATGGGTCTGGATCGATTCTTCAAATTCTGCACGGGTTAGCTTGATGTCAATATGTTGACCAGGAATAACATCAGTAACAGTAACATAAGTATCTTCAGCAGAAGATAGCGTGATTTTGGCTTCAACAGCTTGTTCCATTACCTTCTGTCTAGCCTTTTTTTGCTCAGTATCTGACAAACCTTCTAGGCTTACACCACCTTTTTTCAAAATTAAGTTGTATAAGCATTCATCAAAATCCATCCCTCCTAATCGGTCATCTCCGCCCGTTGCCAAGACCTCAAATAACAACTTTTTGGGGGTTTGATGTAAGCAAAATAGGGTCAAATCAAACGTTCCACCACCAAGATCAAATACTAGAATATTCTCTTTGATTTCTTCGTCGGGACGATCTTGGACTAACTGCCACGCATAGGCAAGGGAGGCAGCGATAGGCTCTTGGATTAAGCCAATACAGTTAATATCAGAGATCGCGGCGGCTTTTCTGGTATGTTCGCATTGATGGGCTTTGAAGTAGTACGGTACTGTAACGACCGTACCACGACTTTTGAATTTAGTGCCATCACCAAATTGCTTGGCAACATCTTGATAAAGCTCTTGTAGAATTTTGGCAGAAATATCAATGGGAGAGAAATTTTCACCACCAATAGAGATAACCTGTGATGCGTCATCCATCATTCGCTTTACCCCTATCACAACATTCTCAGGATTAACAAATCCTTTTCTGTAAGCAAGTTTCCCGACTAAAAATTCTGATGTCTTATCATCACAGTACACAACTGACTGTAAGGTATCGCCGTTTGTTTTGTGTTGATAGTGGCGTGGTTCTCGGCGTTTTTCGTGCCAACGAGCGATCGCGCTAAAAGTTGTACCGAGATCAATGCCAAGTACGGGATTAAGTTCATTATCTGCCATATTTTAAGACCCTAATTTAGCTGATGATCTAATTATTTTTTACAACAATGACTTGAGCGCTACGTAAAATGAATGCTTGAGCGTGTAGCTTATATTCATAGCCCTTTCTAGTGACCTCTTTAATAGACTCATAGGGCAAATTAAGATCCGGTTCTGTAGTAAGTGGTTCATGGCGATCGTAGTCTACGGATTGACCGCGCTCTATGGACATTTGGTTAACATCTAGGCTTTCGAGGGAATCAACCAAAATATTTTCCACCTCAACATAGGTCTGTAGCCAAGCAGATAGCTTTTCTTGGTAGTCTTGAGTTTGGTAGCTATGTTTCAGGTCATTGACTAAGTGCTCTGCATGGAGCTTGCCATCATTGATACCATCAAGAACAGGTAATAGTTTTTTCTCAATGAAGTTCAGCCATTGCCTCTGTAACTTCTCAGATAAATCTCGCCATTCACGAACAGACTTATACCTTGTGTTACTTGTTTCTTTGAGCTTTTTGGCAAGAGCTTTTTCAGCTTCAGCTTCATCATTTCGCGATCGTAATAGATCCACCAAATCCTGTTCCTGCAACCTCAGTAATTGCTCTGATGGAAGGAGAGTTTTTTTGAGCAGTTCGATTGGTTCTCGTAAACGCTCTAGCATCCTTTTGCTTATCTCAAGACTTTCATATCGATTAAGCAGACTTTTATGTAGCGTTGAACTTTCTTTGTTGATCTCTTGCATCAAGTCACCACATTGGTCAATGCGGCTACCACAATCAGTAATAGCGGTCACAACTGATGTGTAAAGTTCTTCGGTCTTAGAATGCCACAATTTGGCTTGCTCTATATATTTCTGACATTCCTTGTTATCCTCATCCCAAATGGCATCATCTTGTTTAAGAGCATCTTGAACCAATGTGTCAAATTTAAATTTTGCCGATTCTTCAAGCTTTGCTACACGCTCTTGTAGCGATACCAAATGATCTACTATTTCCAATAGTGCTGGTCTAAGCTGTTCTACCGTTGACATAGATTTGATTTCCGAAAAAGACTTAGTGATAGAGCCTTGATAGTTCACAGATGGAGGAGGGATGGTTGGTATCTCTCCTTGGTTCAATTGACAGTCTTTGGTAGAGTCATCACCATCTGAATTATCAGAAGCACACTCTGTTATATTTTCAGGTGAGATATTTTGACTTGTTAGGTGATTAAAATTAGCTTCAGAGAGGTCTAGTGTATTATCCATAGGCTGACCAGGAACATTTTGATCAACCTTCTTAACTGTCTCACCATTCACTTCGGTCGTTATACAATCTCGATTGCTCAGCGAATCTCGATCCTCATCTGATGGATTTGTATTCATAGTTGTGTGGTTCTCCTAGTAATTTGGCTGGAATTACGATCGTTTGATTTCGAGAGCACCGCCAGCACCGGAAGATGATTCGGCTTTGACTTTGAGGAGATTCTGTTGATCTAGCTCAAAAGTAACTGTGATCTTCTCTTCTCCTTTCGGCTTAGGCGGAATTTTGGTAATTAAAAATTCACCAATACAGGTTACACCTTCCTCATAAATAAATTCTTTATGGTCATTGGACTGATAAACGGTAATACGAATTTCCGTTTGGTTGTCTCGTTGGGTCGAATATTCCTTGCTCATAGATAGCGATACATCCGTAGGAATTTCTTGGCCTTTGGCAATAATCAAATTAAAGCGACGATCTCTTACCTCAATCCCTAAATTCAGAGTAACCAGATTATCGATTACTAAAGAGCTATCCAATTGAGGCTGGACATCAGGGTCGTCAGGGACGGTGAGAGTAGCAGCAAAACTGGCGGCTCCTGCGGCTACGACTGTATCAGGATCGATGTCGCTGTATGGTTCCTTGCCAAACATTTCGGTAAGCATTTCACGCACTAGAGGAACTCGTGTGGAGCCACCCACTAAAATGATCCGTGAAATGTCTTCAATGGTTAATTTGGCACTAGCGATCGCGCGTTCAACAGTTTCCTTTGACTGTAAGAGCAATGGACGAATTGCATCATTAAACTCAATGCGATCAATTTCAATCTCTAAGTTATGAACTGTTCCATCGCCATCTTTGAGTAAGCTAGGAATTTCGATTAAGGCTTTCTGAGATTGACTCAATTCACATTTAGCGATCTCAGCTTTTTCCTTCAGCTTTTGTTGGGCTTCCCGCAAGGCTTTTGGACTAACGCCGCCGCCCTGATCTTTTTTGAGATCGAATATGTCAATTCCTGTCGATTCTTGAAATTTTGCTGCTGCAATCTTCATGATCTCTAAATCGAAATCATCGCCGCCTAATTTCTGAACCCCTTCTTTACCCAAAATCTTGAAACTAGCAAGTCCTTCACTAGTGGAGTCTACACGTAGGATCGAAACATCAAACGTGCCACCGCCCAAATCGTAAATCAAGATGATTTGATCGCGGTCTTTTTCGAGGGCATAGGCGATCGCGGCGGCAACAGGTTCTTCAATGAGACTAACGACTTCTAAACCAGCCAGTTTAGCGGCATCAATGGTAGCATTTTTCTGATTGTCATCAAAGTTAGCAGGAATACAAATCACAGTATAACGAGGGGTGCCCTGCAATATGTCCATGCTGGATTGCTGTGCACCCATCACCAGTTTGTTCAAAATAAATACTGATATATCAGTGGCAGAGTAGGACTTCCCAGGACGGTTAGGAAATTCTTTGCTCCAAGGTTTGCTGTCTTCACCAAGTTTGCCAATTTCCCGTTTAATCGAGGCAACGGTATTATTGGGATCGACTAACATTCGCGATCGCGCTTGTTTGCCAACTAAGGTTGTCTCTGGATCAAGGACGCTAACCACCGAGGGCAAAGTGTAGCGCCCGTCGTCGACCTTGAGAATTTCGGCATGTCCTTTTTGATAGACGGCGATCGCAGAATTAGAAGTCCCTAGATCAATCCCAAAAATATAGGTGCTGTATTTTTCAATTATTCCCATGATAACTTTTCTCCTTGGTTAAAATTTACTACTGGCTGGTGGGGAGTTTGTAAATTTGCAAAAAGATTAGCTAGTTAAAGCTAAGTTAGTAATTTCAACAGCGATGCTGTCTAGCAAACTGCCAAAGTTGACGCGACCTCTAGACTGATGAACATCCCAAAACTGTCCTCCTGTTTCCGATGCAAGTTTCTCGTGACAACTTCCCGGCACACCCACAACATATAAACAAACATGTTCAGCTTTAAGAATGTTGATAATCTGGGTGATCGCCCTAGCTTCATTACCAACTTCATCACTGATCAAAATGCCAATTTTTAATCGATCATTTCTTGGAAATGCCTTAACAAAAGCATTAATTACAGGAATGGTATTTGCTGCCCCAATGTAGCAACCACCACCGCCGAGTCTTCCTATTGATAAGCCAGAAATTGCAGTAGGAAACTTTTTCGGCTCCATTGGTCCAAATATTTCCCACTTGTAGTTACCACCAAAAGGTAAATCAAAATCTACTAGTCCTAGTTGACAATCAACACCTAAGCTAATCACTCGTTCTGCAAAACCCAAGCAAGAACGCTTGACTCCTTCCAACTCACTACTCATACTACCTGAAGTATCCACAAGGAAGATAATATCTGCCTGTGGTGCTGCTTCTGGTAACTCATCCTCACGGCTAACCAAGTTTACGTCTAGAGTTTGCTGACTGCGAAGATTGCTACAAGTCGCTGTCACAACTAGCAAATCAGAGTCATCCATTTGGAACTGAACAGATATTTTCGGCTGCCCCACTGGCGCTGGAGGAATCCCTCCTAAACGAAAGCCACCGATAAAAGTATTATCACGGCAATTTTTCTGCTCACCTTGAAAGATAGAAATATCAACTGATTTTTGGTTAGCTCGAAATGTTGTAAACTGCTCTGTTATCGACATCGGGATCGCTGTATTTTTGGGAATCAGCACTTTAAAGATGTCTAAATCTTTACCTTTAGAAGCTCGCAAACCTAAACTAAAGGGAGTGACATTAGAAAACTCGATTGGCGTAATATCTTCTTCAGGTGAAGAAAGACTACCCGCCACGATCGCCGCTCCCTGAGCCACAACCTCGTCAACCCGTTCCGAAATAAATGGCTCTCTAATCGCCTCAGCAATACGCGATCGCACCAACTTATTGCGAGTTGAACCACCAACAAAAATGACACGATCAATGTCATCAGTTGTTAGTTTTGCTGACTTGAGAACAGCGCGGGTTTTTGTAACTGTGCGATCAACTAAAGGTGCGATTAGTCGGTTATAGGTATCAACCGTAATTTCTTCATCCAAAGATGTGCCTAAAATCTCAGGCATTGTCACACGGGTATGATTGCTTTCTGATAGCTCAATTTTCGCCTTTTCCGCCGCTTCTTTAAGACGCTGTTTGGCAATCAAAATCTCGTGGGGTGTTCCTAATTTTTTATTTTTACTGCGTCCTAGTAAAGCGTCAAGAAAACCATCCAAATCATATTGCGATCGCTTCTTAATTAAGCTAATCAAATGTTCGACTAGCAATAAATCAAAGTCATCACCACCCAAATTAAAATCACCATCAACAGCGATCGCCTGAAATCGATTGCCCTTAACCGACAATACCGACACATCAAAAGTACCACCGCCTAAGTCATAGACCAAAATCGTTTGATCTTTACCCTGATCAAGTCCATAGCTAATCGCTGCTGCCGTTGGCTCAGGCAATAATTGTAAAACCTGGAAACCTGCGGCTTCACCCGCCAATTTTGTATCGCGTTTTTGATTGTGATTAAAATAAGCAGGAACTGTAATTACTGCTTCCGTTACAGATTCACCTAAATACTTTTCCGCAGCCGTCTTCAGTTGCCTCAGCACAACGGTAGCAGCATCTATTGGTGTATGGACTCTATTGCCGATCTGCCATTGTGCTTTGCCATCACCAATATAGCGTTTAGCCGAAGTAATAGACTGCTCCGGCTCTAACTCAGCTCTCTTTTTAGCTGCCTGTCCTACAAGTAATGTTCCATCAGGACGCACCGAAAGAGCTGAAGGCATTGTGGCACGTCCATCTACAGGAATTGTTTCAACAGTACCGCGCCGCCAAACACAAGCAACAGAGTTAGTAGTTCCCAGATCGATCCCAATTGAATAACCCATATTTTTACCTCTATTGAGTTACACCACTCTTGATCTCCGTAGAGCGAGTTTTTGCTTCACCTCGAATAGTTAGATTATCTGTAACCACTAAATCAAGGTTGCCATCATGTTCCGTTGCATATTCAATTATCGGTGCTACAGAGTTGCTCATCGGAAACTGGATAGCCGTGAAGTGGATAATTCCATCTGCATCAAGGTCAAAAATTGCTCCCACAGGTACTTGATCCTCTTGTGGCGGTGATATTGGTAGAGGTAACTCACCCAAAAAAGTGTTCTCGTTAGGCTTGCGCTTTTCTCCTCGAAATACTCTGAACAGTACCTCTTCCTGTTTTGCATAAGTAGTATAACCTAGTACCCCTAATCGACAGGGATAAGTAGTTTGGCGGGGAATAATTGGCTTAAATATTTCTTCTATCTCATTGAGCATTGCAATTCCTAGAGAGTGAGCAGTTTTTTCTGATACATCAATGTCTAGAGAATCGGGAACATAAAGACTTGCAGCCATAATTGCTGCACCATGAGCAACGACTTCATCGACTCTCTCAGATGTATAGGGTTCACGCACTTCACGGGAGACAATTTCTTGCACTACCTGATTTTTGGTTGAGCCACCAACAAGGATCACGCGATCAATATCTTCAGCAGACAATTTGGCATCACGTAAAACTGATTTCATGCACTCAACCGTTCGCAGTAACATCGGTTCAATTAACTTGTTGTACTGTGCCAATGTAATTTCCAGTTCAATCGGATGCCCCAAACAGTCAGGAATAGCAATCACCGCCCGATCACTTTGAGATAATTCAATCTTGGCAGTTTCCGCCGCCTCTTTAAGCCGCTGTCTCGCAGACATCGCAGCTCTACCTTTCTCTGCCAACAAATCTATACCTGTCTTCGCTTTAAAGTCTTTGCTAGTCCACTCAGCGATCGCATTATCAAAATCATCACCACCCAGATTGCTATCACCGCCGACGGCTTTCACAGTGAATTGATTGCCCCTAACCGTCAAAATCGAAACATCAAACGTGCCGCCACCCAGGTCATACACCATTAGCGTCTGATCTTTCTCCTTGTCCAAGCCGTAGGCGATCGCTGCTGCGGTTGGCTCTGGCAAAAGACGCAACACGTTTAAACCAGCCTCTTCACCCGCCCGTTTAGTATCTTCCTTTTGATCTTCCGTGAAATAGGCAGGTACTGTAATAACCGCATCCCAAATTTCGGCGTCACCGAGTTCTTTTCTAGCACTCTCCACCAGACGCTTGAGGATCAAATTGGCAACATTAACAGGTGTGAGAGAATTACCAGCCAATTTATAGTTCTTACTGCGATCCCCCATAAACCGCTTAGTCGAAGCAACTGTATTCTCAGGATCGAGCAGCAATCGAGACTTAGCTGATTGCCCTACTAAAATACTTGTATCATCTCGAAAAGAAACCACTGAAGGCATTGTGGAACGTCCATCAATACGTAAAGTCTCAGCAGTACCACGGCGATAAATGGCGATAACCGAATTTGTCGTGCCTAAATCAATACCAACTGCATATGCCATTATTTACCTCACTTAATAAATTAATTAATCCTGAATTGTTGAAAACGAATCTAGTTAAGATCCCAGAACCTTGAACTGTTGCCTTTTGTTTATAGGAATACGCATTTGGGCTGCAAATGCAAAAACATGTTGCAACGCAATACCAAAACCCAACCCTTTTCCACCTTCCAAGATCTGGTTGGCAACGCCAATCACTTCTCCCCGTTCATTCACCAACGGACCGCCACTGTTCCCTGGATTTAGGGAAACATCAGTTTGCAACAGACTGATACCACTACGCACTCGCTGGCGATTGCTAATAATCCCGCGAGAGAGCGTAAAATCAAATCCCAGTGGATGGCCTAAAGCGTAAACAGTTTGACCTTCGGCAATTGTGACAGGATCGGCAAAAGTTAAAGCCAGATCAGTCAAGGAGTCAGCATAAAGTACTGCCAAATCACAGGTTGTATCTTTACCAAGAACTTCTACAGGTCGGCGATCGCCATATTCAGAAATTACCTGAAAGCGATCGCTCACAAGTACATGAGCGCAAGTGAGTATATGCCCTTGATTGCTAATGATAAAACCAGTACCATTCCCAGCCTCAGATTGGACTTTTAGAATCGAGACTTTAATGCGCTGAATTGCATCTTCTACGCTCATGATGATGTTTCCCTACTACTAGATGCACTTGTCAGTAAAGATTGACGGATGCTTTGACCCGCTACTTCCAATTCAGAAAATGATGAACTCTCGCGCATCAAGAAACTAAACTGTCCTGGCGAACCATCTGTAAACTGCTTAGTTAAAGTGTTTTGATCATCAGGCTCTCCCGGATCGAAGGTCGAAACTGTATACGAAGCTACTATTTTGTAGCTTGGAAATTGATGAAACTCAGTCACAGTAGAACATAAGATTGCCTTATCAACGCAAAGCCGAGAGAGCCGATCGTCATAAATAGCGGCAACAGGAGCCACCATAATCGATTCATCGACTAATTCTGCAAAAACATCGGTTATCTCGCGCATATCTTTGGCAACATGGTAACTCCATAAATCAAAGCCTATCACTGCATCAAGATCTAGATAATCTTGATGCAGTGATAGGCGTTCACTTTTTCGCTGATCCCAATTAACACACATTTAAGTGAATTACGCTTCCCTAATATTGTTGCTATCTACCCATCAACATTTAGGCTACTACTGCAAAATCTGCTCAATTGTCTGTCCAACAATTTCAATCTTCACAGACTTAGTTCCTTCTATAACAAAAAATTCTATGCGTTGAGGAAACCCATCAGGGTGAGACAATACTTCACGTTCTTGATCATCAACAATTTTGATAGCTCCTGGAATTTGCACACCAAAATCCACTTCATCCCAAATCTCAGACAAATCCGCCATTTCCGATGCTAACTTGCCATCCCAAAGATCAATACGACCTTCTAGAGACGTTCCGTCAAACATATTGTCCAACTTCTCAATCTGCGCTTCGCTAACTTCTTCACCACATCCCACCAGAATAAATTTGCATTGACTACGCTTGCCATCTAATATCTCTTGTCCGACTTCTAGCGATTGCGCTATGACTTCATCTAAATCACTAATTACACCATCAGTGACGAAAAGTAATACCAGCCAAGATGCATCAGCACACTCAGTTAAAAGGTATTTGAGTGGCGGTAATAATGAAGTCCCTGTACCCCATTTACGCGGTCCATCAAATGCTCTAGCTTGAATTGCTTCTGAGTCTAGTTTTCCCAATGACTCAATCTCTTTCCCCCCGGTTCCAGTTGCCCAGTAAATCGGCAAAACTGAGCCATCACTACTGTATTCGCAGGCGTAACTGCATAAGCGCTGTACAACAGTTTGCATAACATTATCTTCAGGACGACGTGCAAACTTAGGAATAGTATCACCAAACATTTTTCGCATTGATGCAGAGCCATCAATCCCAATCCCAATTTGCATCCCTTCGACTTTTTCTTGTAGCCGAATATACATTTCGACTCGTTGTTTACCATCTTTCGCTGGATAAACAGTGATATCCCCAAAAATATCACTAGCTTTTTGCACTGACATTTAATGTAATGCTCCTTGATTCAACACTGCATTCTCTACAACAAGATAACCCGAATTTCTTACAAGCGTTTGAGCGTAAGATTTACAGCATCTGGCGAATACGCTCCTGTTTCGCGACTTCTAGCTCAAAGAATTTGCAGGTCTATCCATTCCTCGCATATCTCTTAATAAAGGAATAGAAGTTAGAGTAATGTCTTCGTCAGCGTTTGACCGTTTCTGCTAAGATCCATTAATATCTTTGCACTGATAATTGCAATCAAACTTCAAGCAGTGTGTAACTGTAACTGACAATAGATCAAGAAATATAGAGAATCGTTGTGAATTTTTACAGTCAGGCAGTCTGTGCCTTCTGAGCAGTATCGGTTTGCTCGTGTCGCGTAACACGGTATTTGTCCTTGTTGTCAAGTTCGGCGCTTTCTGTTGTCGATCCCGCGCTTCTTGTCGTCTAAGTGCTGAAATGCTTATAACATCTGAGTTTTGAACGAAAGAGTTTTTCATAGGCAGTCCCGCGCTTTCTGTCGTTTAATTCTCAATTAAGAGGGTGTTTTGTTTCTAAAACGCCTTTGGAATAAGCATTTTCAGATTTCTGCGACAAAAAACGAGAGATTTCTATAGGAAAAATCTAGTCAGGAATTGCGGGATTTTTCCTAGAAGATGCTGTATGGGTTTGCAATCCAAGTGGTGTAAGCTTTTTAACTCCTTTTTGTGCCCGACATTAATTGCAGGATCGACGAAAAAAAGCGCCGGACGCGACAGCTAGTCGCGAACCTGGGGGTTATGCTGTCACTCCACCACCGGGAGAGAGGGGCTTTCACCCTCATCAGAAATCAGTTGTCAAGGGTTAGACCCTTGCCCCTCTCCTCCAGTTATCCTGGTTTTCGAGGGAACGTGTCGCACACACCAAATTTGGACAAGTGCCCGATTACCTTGACCAGGTGAGAGGAGAGGACTTGACCGGATAGCGATCTGCACCGAGTGAGATCAGGTGAGGAGATCGCACCTCGTGAAATTATATGGAGGAGCAGCAAAGGAACTTTGAAGCCCTAGTGGATGAAGACCAACAACAAACGGAGGAAAAGCCGATTCGCGCTCAACTGAGAACGGTACTCCGTGAATTGTTATCAGAGGCAGAGTGGGGTGAAATCGTGCAGTTTGCCATTGCATCAATTCAAGCGCAATGGAGTGAGTTCCTCGATACCACTAAGTCTGCATAGCTCCGGTTTATTTTCATCTTCATTCAGATTGCGATTCCCACAATCGCGCCTCTGGCAGCTGTGGATTCAAGAGCGCAACGATCGCAAAGCTAAGCATACTAAGTAATTTGAGAGAATGATTGTTGGGTGTCGCTTTCATCAAGTGAGTTTAACTTCAGAGATCGCACTCCGACTTGATTGATTGCAACTCAAGTTCCGAAAGACATGACAGGTCATGTTGTGAACTTTTTTCTGCCTGGATTAGCCTCAACCGAAGCGTTGAATGAGTTCATCGAGTGAAAGGTTTAACAGGAGTGGAGTATAGGTGTCCGTGGGCAACTCCAGGATTCGAGGGATGATCGCGCTGAGGGCATCATCCAACTCACCAAAGCGAGTTTTGAGCAAAGCTTCGACGACTTTACGTTCGCCGCGTTGCTCACCGCGTTGTTCACCGCGTTGCTCGGTAGTTTGTTCCCACTCTAAATACGCCTGAGATAGAGCCATGAGCAAATCCTCGTTTTCAGAATCCAGGGGTTCGATCAACTCAATCCTAACGCGCCAACTGGTGAGCATCTGTAAAATTCTGCTGCGTTGGGGGTCAGAGGGAGGCAAAGCCAGCACTTCTGAGATCGCCTGCTGTTGCGTATCGCCGCGACCCAAGATTCCTTACCTTCAGGCAGAACGGGTTGAGAGACAGAGCTAGCGAGAATCTAGAGCATGGGGAGATGAGCATCAGGAATTTGATCATCGGTCCGCAACTCGAACTCTTGCACCCACAGCAATTTGAGCAGACATCTGCGAATTTCTTGGCGCGTTGGCGGATTACGGAAGGGTTCAAACGAGCAAGGAGTTGCCGCCACCCTTTCCAACAGCGTTAAGGGGTCAGACGGCTGGAGTGGGGTTTCTGTAGGCTGAAACCAAACGTCGATAAACTTCGGTTCACCCGGCACTTCAAAACTGCGCTCCACCCGACCCAGTGGGGTAAGCAGTTCTTGGAGAAATTCTTTCGCCAATTGATCAAAGGGAATCTGAGTCATGCGCGAATTGAATGAGATCGCTCCTGAGATCGTAGCCTGAAACAACTGCGCTCAAGTGGGTTGAAAGTTCACAATGAAAGGATTTGAGTGAATTGAGCCACCAAGATTCTTGATCGTAGTCCAAGTAGATTGAAGGCAAACTCAATCAAAGATATGCATTAACAAAAGATATGTATTGGAATCACCAAGCCCGCACATTCCCGAGATCGCGCCTTTGAAAGCAAGGAAACAGAAGTGCAACGACGCGAAACTAAGCGTGCTAAGTAATTTAGAAGCATGATTGTTGGATGTAGCTGTCATCCAGTGAATCCGACTTTATCGATTGCAATTGATCGCCACCTATTTTCAGCCTATTTTCAGCGATCGCAATTACAATTCATCTTCAGCGATCGCATCAGTTCATCTCATCTTTGGCGACGATTCAAAAACAGATTTGAAGGCGACGCATCCGAGATCGCCCTCATTAGATCGCTCTCGCTCTCTCGTCATCTCGCCCTATTGTCTTCTAAGCATTTTCATTGAGGATAGTAGGGGAGACATCGTCAATGACCTGATGAGCGGTCGCCCCGATTCTACTAGCGCGAGTATTAACCAACCCCTCAAGAGTTTCATTAAGTCCCTGAATGGGAGCAGTATCGCCCTGTATCACATCTCTAATATTGGTATCAAAGCCAAGTTGGAGGAGCGCTTGAATATCGAGGAGGGTTTCGAGGCAGAGAGCCGCGATCGCATCGACCTTTTCAGGAGCAGTTTCAACCTGCGGGAGCAACGTTCCTCCTGCGTCCAATAATTCTTGCTGAAGCTGAGGGAAATCGTTTAGGACGTTGGGGCGGTCGTGATTGTAGAGAGCGATGCCATCATAGTCAGGACGAAAACTATCTTCTACATAGTCACCGAGGGGCAGGGGCGCTCTCAAAGCGCGATCGATGATTGCTTCGATCGATTCACCAGGCGTGTAATCAAGTTGAATGAGACCGAAGGATTCCCAAGTGGTCGGAATGATGATTTTAGGCATGAGACTTCAGTGAGTCATGTGACAGAGAAAGCATTCAGACAAACAATGATGAGCAAAGCAAAGCGAACAAATTCAGCGATCGTCAATTCCAAGCGAGGTGATGAAGGAATTGGGCAGCGAGAGCGCGAGTGCAATTGCGTTGGGCAGCGCGTTCGGTGATTGCTGCTTCGATCGTCTTCTGGTCGTTTTCAGAGAGGTAGAGTTGCTTGAGGAGAGCAACAGCTTGGGATTGAAGTTCAGAGAGTTGAATTGCCATAGAGAAATGAGGATAGAAGCCCTAACTTCTAGTGAGTGAAACAAAAGGAAAGCCAGAAAAGAGGTTGAATGAGTCGATGAGAGAAGCTGATTAAACAAAAGAGTAAAAGTCAGAAAAGCGATCATCATCCATATCCATATCTAAAGTATAGCGTTATCCATATCAATATCAACTTCCATTCATATTAATCACAGCATATCAAAGAGCTATGGATAGAAGAGCGATCGTATCAGCACGTCGAAAAGCTTGTACAAGGCAACAATTAGTAATCAGGTTAAGACCTATTAAACAGAGAACAAGGCGTTAAATGGGCATTCTCAAGCATTGCCACACTCAACCAGAAAGTCGCTACCCAAAACAACGATCGCAAATCGGCATCCTTAAATGAATGAAGAGCGCGCGTGAATTGAAGCATACTCAATCAAGAGCTAAAAAATTGCATCTGAGTCGCCCACATCTAATGATCGCTTTCTAGCTCCATATTGTTGTTTATGCCATCTACATCAGCTTCCTATCATGGCTTGAGAAATGCGAAAAGCGGGTAGGGGAATAGCGATCGCAAACTTCCAGCCAAGGAAGTAGTTGTCTCTACTGCCTGCGTGCCCTAGCGGTGGTGAGCATTAAGTAATCGTTCACCTGCAACACCATGTATACGCCAGCCAAATTCAGCGATCCCATCTTTTCAGCGATCGCATATCAACTCAATGACACGAACACGATCGCATCGAATGCATACTGAAACAAAAGTTAGAAGATAGGCATCCGAGCTACTCATAGTTCTCAATATTCTCTCAATATTCAACGATCTCTAGTTCTCAATATTCAACGATCGCACCAATCAGATTTAAGTGGGGTTTAGAGCGGCTAACTCCAGAAAGCATCCAAATTCAACCTAGAACTGTTCAGGACTCAGGCAGCATTCTGGACGTGTCTAAGGGGATGATTGGATAGATGCTCGTGCCAACAGAATGATAGAAAT
>VFQU01000729.1_pt1 | contig 24762 bp, 23 predicted proteins | sample 3512311 | NCBI WGS metagenome assembly VFQU01 (sample SAMN10412377, study PRJNA504923) | tailings metagenome | isolation source: Relicate 3 Philex TSF3 active mining site | place: Philippines: Tuba, Benguet | collected 2017-08-29
GTTCGCGCTGATCTTCGACCGCTTCGGGATCGGCCTTGGCGACGAAATCGGCGTTGGACAGTTTCTTGTCCGCCTTCGCGATATCGCCGTCGAGCTTGCCGATTTCCTTTTCCAGGCGCTTGCGTTCGGCGCCTGCGTCGATAATCCCGGCCAGCGGCAGCACCAGCGTAGCGCCGGCGAGCGCCACCGGGGCCGCACCCTTCGTCGGGCCGCCGGTTTCGGCGGCGATGCTTTCGACCCGCGCCAGCGTTTTGATCAGGCCTTCATGGCGCGCCAGCCGCGCCTTGGCCGCGTCGTCGGCATCGCGATAAAGCAGCGCGGGCTTGGCGCCCTGCGGCACGTTCATCTCGGCGCGCAGCGCACGGATGCCCGTAATCGCATCGACGACCCAGTTCATTTCGGCTTCGGCCGTCGCGTCGCCCAAGCCGGCGCCGTATGCCGGCCAGCTTTCCGACATCAACTGCGTATCGCCCTGCTTGTAGCCGAGCGTCTCCCACAGCTCCTCGGTGACGTAGGGGGCGATCGGATGCAGAAGCTTCAATACCTGCCCGATCACGTAGGACGTGGTCGCGCGCACTTCCGCCTTCTCGGCGTCGCTACCCTGCTGGAGCAGCGGCTTGGTGAATTCGAGATACCAATCGCAGAACGTGCCCCACACGAAGCGATAAAGCGCTTCGGCCGCTTCGTTGAAGCGATAGGCGTCGATCGCGGCGGTGACGGCCTTGGCGCATTTGGCGAGTTCGCCGACCAGCCATTTGTCAACCGTCAGCGTCACTTTCGCCGGATCGTAACCGGCGACCGGGGCCGCGCCGTTCATCTGCGCGTAGCGGCAGGCGTTCCACAGCTTGGTGACGAAGTTGCGATAGCCTTCGACGCGCGCGGTCGCGAGTTTCACGTCGCGGCCTTGGGCGGCCAGCGCGCACAGCGTGAAGCGCAGCGCATCGGTGCCGTATTTGCCGATCAAGTCGAGCGGGTCGATGATATTGCCCTTCGACTTCGACATTTTCTGACCGCGCTCGTCGCGCACCAGCGCGTGGATGTACACGGTCTTGAACGGCACGCGTTCGGCGAGCGGCTTGCCCGGATTGCCGAAATGGATGCCCATCATCATCATCCGGGCGACCCAGAAGAAGATGATGTCAAAGCCCGTGACCAGCACGTCGCCGGGATAATAGCGCTTGAGATGGGCGGTCTGTTCCGGCCAGCCGAGCGTGGAGAACGGCCAAAGCGCCGAGCTGAACCACGTATCGAGCACGTCGGGATCGCGTGTGAGTTCGACGTCCTTGCCGAACTTGGCGCGCGCGGCCGCCTTGGCGGCGTCTTCCGTTTCCTCGACGAACACGCTGCCGTCGGGCGCGTACCACGCTGGTATCTGATGGCCCCACCACAGCTGGCGGCTGACGCACCAGGGCTGGATGTTGCGCATCCATTCGTAATAGGTGTTCTCCCATTGCTTGGGCACGAACACGGTATGGCCCTTCTCGACCGCTTCGATCGCCGGCTTGGCCAAGGTCGCCGCATCGGCGAACCACTGATCTGTCAGCCACGGCTCAAGCGCCACGCCCGAACGGTCGCCATGCGGTACCATATGCGTATGGGCTTCGATCTTGTCGAGCAGGCCCAGCGCCTCGATCTCGGCGACGATCGCCTTGCGCGCGGCATAGCGTTCCATGCCGACAAAGCGCTCGGGCACGTCGCCGGAAATATGCGCGTCCTTGTCCATGACGTTGATCATGGCGAGCTTGTGCCGCTTGCCGACTTCGAAGTCGTTGAAGTCGTGCGCGGGCGTGATCTTCACCGCACCCGTACCCTTTTCGGGGTCCGAATATTCGTCGGCGACGATCGGAATGCGCCGGCCGACGATGGGCAGGATCGCAAACTTGCCGACCAGCGATTTGTAACGCTCGTCGTCGGGATGCACGGCGACGCCGCTATCGCCCAGCATCGTTTCGGGCCGCGTGGTCGCGACCACGATGAAACGTTCGGGCTCGCCCTCGATCGGATATTTGAAGTGCCAGAGATTGCCCTTGATCTCGCGCTGCTCGACTTCGAGGTCGGAAATCGCGGTGTGCAGCTTCGGGTCCCAATTGACCAAGCGCTTGTCGCGATAGATCAGGCCCTGGCGATGGAGTTCCACGAACACGCGGCGCACGGCCAGCGACAGGCCCTCGTCCATCGTGAAGCGTTCGCGCGCCCAATCGGGCGACGCGGCCAGACGGCGCAATTGGCGCGTGATCGTGCCGCCGCTTTCGGCCTTCCACGCCCAGGCTTCCTCGAGGAATTTCTCGCGCCCGATCAGCGTCGCGTTGCCGGTGTCCTTGCCCTTGGGTGCCACACCGCCGCGATCGAGGAATACGCCCTTCTCCGCTAGGCGCCGCTCGACAACCATCTGCGTGGCGATACCCGCATGATCCGTGCCCGGCTGCCACAACGCATCGCGCCCGCGCATGCGCTGGAACCGGATCAGCGTGTCCTGAATGGTGAAGGTCAGCGCGTGGCCCATATGCAGCGAGCCCGTCACGTTGGGCGGCGGCATCATGATCGTATAGGGCGTCTTGGCCGAATTCGGATCGGCGGCGAAAGCGCCGGATTTCTCCCACGCTTCGTAGCGGCGGGCTTCGATCTCGGCGGGCGAAAAGGTCTTGGCGAGACCGCCTTGGGCGGTCTCGTCGTTTTGCGTGTCTGTCATGGCCGGAAGGGTTTAACCGGGGCTTAGCCCCGGCTCAATAGTCCTGCGACTCACGCGTGATGCGGCGGATTTCCCGCTGCACCATGCGCTCCACCAGATCGGGCAGATACTGGTCGAGCCACGCCTTAAGGATCGGGCGCAACTCGGCACGCACCAGATCTTCGATCGTCAGGTCCGAATTGCCCAGCAGCAGGTTGCGCGGCACGCGCGCCTGCAAGCCTTGCAGCGATTCCGAGGCGCGGTTCGCCGTGTCGTCGGACATCAGGCGGCGCGGCTCGTCCGACATCACCGGCGGCGGCTTGTCGACGACATTGGTGAGTTCGAGCACGTCGTCGATCGGCTCCGGCTCCGGCATGCGCGGGCGCGGCGGCGGAGGGGGTGGCGGCGGCGGAGGGGGTGGCGGCGGCGGTGGCGGCGCCATCATCTCCATAACCGGCTCGGGCTCCGGCTCCGGCAGCATCGGCTCCGGCTCCGGCATCGCCACCGGTTCGGGTTCCGCCGGCGGCGGCGGGGGTGGTGGCGGCGGCGGTGGCGGCGCGGCCGCAGGGGGCGGCGGCGGCGGGGGTGGCGGCGGCGCAGCTTCGGCGGCAGGTGCGGCAGGCGGCGCTTTCCCCGCATCGCCGTCTTCGGAAATGATACGGCGGATGGAGGCGAGGATTTCCTCCATCGACGGTTCTTGTTGGTTCTTCGGATCCGTCATCTTCGTCCGGGTTCCAGTCGCCTGTTCAAACCGCCAGTGCGGTTCGAACGCCGAGGGTTCGAAACCGCCCTAAATTGCCATGGCGGAACGGTAAACGCGTGCGAATCGCCGCTAAGCCGTTCCGCGACCAAAGATTAAGCGACAGAACAGCCCGACGCCAGAGATAAACCCCGCCCTTCCGGGCGGGGCGAAGGCGTTATTTCCTGGCCGTTTCGCCGGGTATGTCGTTACCCGACCAGCGATCACGCGTCGCTTCCAGATTGGTCGCCGGATCATAGATCTCGACCGGCAAGCCCAGCTCGCGGGCCTGGAGCTTGCCCACCGCCGACAGCAGCTGGAACGACGCCAAGACCTCGTCGCGCTGCGCCTGAACCAAGCTCACGCGGCTGTTCAGCAATTCCTGCTCGGCGTTCAGCACGTCGAGCACGGTGCGCGATCCCACGCGGGCTTCCTGTTCCACGCCTTCCAGGGCGATTTCGTTGGCGCGGATCTGGGCGGTGAACGAACCGATCTGCGCGCGCGCAGTGGAAAGCTGCTGCCACGCGGTCGTCGCGTCGTTGATCGCTTGGCGCAGCGCCACATCCACCTGCGTGCGGCGCTGACCTTGCGTTTGCTTGGCGCCGCGCACGCGCGCGTCGGTCGCACCTTGCTGATAGATCGGCACCGAGAAAGTCAGCAGCACGTCGACCGTGTCGCGGGTCACGCCGCGCGTCTGGGTCTCGCGCGCCTTGATCGCGTCGGCCTGCAAGGCGACGGTCGGCAATTGCTCGCCTTCGACGAGGGCGACGTCCTGACCCGCCGATTCATGGGCGTAACGCGCCTGGATGATGTTCGGGTTCTGCGCCTGGGCCCAGGCGCGCGCCTCTTCCGCACTGCCCGGCAGCCCGCGCGGCACCGGCGGCACGGCGACGCGGCCGGCCTCCATGCCCGTCGTGCGCAGGAACGTCGCGCGCGCGGTGTTCACGTCGCCTTCCGACTTGGTGCGGCTGGCCTGCGCTTGCGACAGGCGGGCTTCGGCCTGGCTGACGTCCGTGCGGGTGATTTCGCCGACCTGGAAGCGGTCGCGCGCGGCGTCGAGCTGACGCTGCAGAACCTGCACGTTGTTGATGTTGAGATCCAAGACGGCCAGCGACTGGGCGAGATTGATATAGGCCGTGGCGCTGTCGAGCAGCACGCGCTGTTCGACGGCCCCGAGCTGCGCCCGGCCCGCCTGCACGTTGGCTTCGGCGCGCGCGAGTTCGGCGGTCGAACGGCCGCCGCGATACAACGGCTGGGTCAGCGTCAGCGTCGCCGATACCGGCGTGCGCGTGCGCTGGTTGTCGACCGTCTGCTGGTCGCGCGAGCCGTTGGCGCCATAAACCGTGGTCGTCGTGTCGTTGAAGTCGCGCGCCTTGCCGGTATTGCCCGACAGCGTGACCGACGGGCGCCATTGCGACAGCGCTTGCGGCACGGTTTCGTCGGTCGCGCGCAACGCGGCGCGCTGGGCGAGCAGTTCGGGATTGCTGCGATAGGCGTTGGCGAGCGCCTCGTCGATCGTCTGTGCGCCGGCCATCGGCGCCAGCGCCATCACGGCCGCCAAGGCCGCGCCCGCTACCGTCGCCTTCAATGCCATCCGTCGCGTCGCCATCGAATAACCCTCTTCCAAATCAGTAACGCGCCATGTCCGGATCGACCTGCGCGGCCCATTGATCGACTCCGCCCGCCAAGTTGATCGCCCGATCGATCCCTTGCTGACGCAGCCAAGAAACTACGCGTGCGGACCGCCCGCCGTGATGACACGTCACCACCAAGGGTCCGTCCTTCGGCAAACGATCCAGCGAATCGGGAATCGTTCCCATCGGAATATGTAAGCTACCCGCGATTCGGCAAATTTCGTACTCCGAAGCTTCGCGGACATCGATAATCGCGGGCTTTTTGCCCTCATCCAGCCAGCGTTTCAGCTCGTCCACGCCGATTTCGAACGGGTACGTTTCATCGCTCATAACAGCGCCGTTCAAAACACGAATCCGGGCTGTTTTTCGAAGCCCGGCAGAACCGGCGTGGCGGCGTCGAACATGGTCACGCTCGTCACGTCGCCCGCGAATTTGCGCCACAACGTGGCGCGGCCGGGTTCGCCCGGCGTGGCGAGTACGGCCGCAATCCGCCCGCCTTCGTTCAGTCGGCGCGTATAGGTGTCGAGCAACTCGCCGATGGCGCCGGCAAACAGCACCGCGTCGACGGCCGAATCGTCGGCGTCCGACGCGAGCGTCACGCCCATTTCCTTCAGCACCGTGGCCGCATAGCCCGTGAAATCGCCGACGACCAGCACGCGCTTGCCGGGCTCGAGGTCGAGCGCCTGTACCAGCCGCGCGAACACCATCGGCTCCATCAGAAACTTGCCGCCGCCCAACGCCAGATCTTCGTCGACATAGGCCACGCCGGCGAGCTTGGCCGGCACGAATTTTTCGCGCGGGACCGAGGACATCGCCGCGATCAAGCGCTCGTCGATCACCTTGTTCGTGCGCAACTGGCCTTCTACCATGTTGCGGCGGCGTTCGGCGAAATCCATGTCTTCGGGCTCCCTTATCTCGAGCGGTCGGGCTCGGGGACTTATATATGGTGCGTCGCCACAAGGAACAACTGAAAGCGCGTAAGTGCCGGTAACGGCACGGCTCTCGGCGGCGATATTGACCCCGGGCGGCGGCTTGCCTATACGTGGCGCCCGCGTGTGCGGCCGAGTAGCAAAGTGGTAATGCATCGGATTGCAAATCCGATATGCGGCGGTTCGATTCCGCCCTCGGCCTCCACGCTTTCCGCCCAGGGTGATTTTCCCTGGCGACGCGCCGGGGCATCGGCTATAAGCCCCGCCCGTCGTTGCCGTTCCCCGGTAGCTCAGCGGTAGAGCAATCGACTGTTAATCGATTGGTCGCAAGTTCGAATCTTGCCCGGGGAGCCAATTCGGAACGAAACTGCGAACGCCGTGCGTTGCCGTTTCCACTCCACCGTTTCCTCCAGACGCGACGAGCGTCTGGAGGAGCCTTGGCTTCGATCCCCTGATCCGAATTTCCTCGGCGCCGACCTCTACCCGCTGAACTAGCGCCTGTAGGTGATGGCGCCGGAAACCGCCCTCCCGATCCCTGATCTTTTTACGGGCCTCGACGCCAAACCGACGCAGCAGCTCCGGCGTCACTCGATTGTCGTCGCCTTCGCCACGGGTTTCGGCTCGATCCGCATCGGCCCGCGCCGCGTCACGAATTCGCTTCAACTCGACAATCCGTCCCTTCAGGTTGGAATCGTCCATTTCGGCGAGACCATTCTCGATGGCCTCGTATAGCCGGGTCAGCTTGGCTTCGGCGTCCGCAGCCTGCCTCCTCAGTTCGACAACCCGACCCTTCAGGCGTTCAGTGTGCTCCTCTCTGCGCTTGAGCAAGCCAGCGAGCAGCTCCTCAAGCCGCTCGGGAGCAAGCAGTCGCTCCTCCAGATGTGAGACGATCATCGTGTCCAGCTCGTCCATCGGGATCGTGCGGCCGCGGCACGCCGTCTTTCCCTGCCGCGCCGTCGTGCAGCAGGTGTAGTAGCGGTATTGATCGCCCTTCCCAGAAGTGCGGAGCGTCATGGCTCCCCCACAGTCGGCACAGAAGCACACGCCGCCCAGGAGCGTACCGGCCGTCACGAACCGCGGAGCTTTCAGTTGCGGGCTGCGCGAGCGCATCACCGCCTGGACCTCAGCGAATTCCTCTTCGCCGATGATCGGCTCGACCGCCACGTCGACGATCTCGTCGTCCGACTTGTGCTCTCCCTTACGCTTGCCCGAGACGTTGAAGCGATGGCGGCCGATGTAGGTTTCCCGGGTCAGGATTTGGTGGACGGCGCCGACGCCCCAGCGTCCTCCGGTCTGTGTCCGGATGCCACGCACGTTCAGATAATCGGCAATCTGCCGGGAGCCCATTGGACCATCATCGGAGCCGATCCGTGCGAGGCGGAACATAAGCCGGACCGTCTCGACCTGATCCGGATCGGGTTCGATCTTCTTCTTGGTCCTCGCGCCGCGCTGCTCGGCGGCCACAATCCTGTAGCCGAAGGGTGGTCGCGAACCATTCCAATAACCCTGACGGGCGTTCTCGCGCATCGCCCGAAGCGTGTGTTTGGCGTTCTCCTTCGACTGGTATTCGTCGAACAATGCCATGATCTGACGCATCATCACGCTCATCGGATCGTCGCCGAGATCCTGCGTGATGGAAGTCAGGCGGATACCGTTCTTCGCCAGCCGCCGGACATAGAATTCGAGTTGAAACTGGTCGCGGAAGAAGCGCGAGAAGGAATGCACGATGATGAAGTCGAATGGCGCAGGCTTCTGCGCCGCGGCGTCCATCATCCGCTGAAACTCGGGCCGCCGATCATCGGTCGCAGATGCGCCCGGCTCGACAAACTCGGCGGCGATGGCGATGCCCTTCGCTTGGCAGTAGGCCTGGAGCTGGCGGCGCTGGTCCGGAATCGAAAGATCGTGTTCGGCCTGGCGGCCGGTCGAAACACGCAGATAGAGTGCGGCACGCCCCGGCGACGCCAAGGCGGGGGTCGCTTTGGCGTTCATGCGGGACCTCCGTTCACAGAGTCAGGTTTTCGGGCCCAGCAGCTCGTCGAGGAGCGGACCGAAATGGACTTCGAATAAGTCGAGCTCGGCCTCACTGACCGGCACCCGATCGGGCCAATCATCGGAGACATTGAGGCTCCACAGGTCGATCTCCTTCCCAGCGCGGGCTCGCTGCGCGGGCGCCGCCGACCGGACCGGGCGGACGTAGTCGTAAAGATCGGCGTCGCCCTGCGACGCTGGAAACCGGAGCACCTTGGCGGACATGCCGCCATTGTTGCATCCAACCCTGCAATATTGAACAGTGTCAGTGGCTTATAGGGCAAACCTGAAGCGCAGACTCGGATGCTCCCGGCGGCGCCCGGCTCCGTTGGCGAAGTGTGGCGCGTCGCCGCGAAGCGCAGATACCTACTATCGGCGGCCGAGCGATGCGGTCGCGCACGGTGTTCGACGACATCAGCCATCATCGCCTCCCTTCCGGAACGAAGCGTTTCTCCAGCCCATCTTGCCGTCCGGGCTGTAACTGGATATATTACTGGCAATATTGCGGAGGTCAATCATGGGCGACACGTCTCAGAGGCGCGCCATCAAGAACTACCGGAACCGCTTGGTGGAACGCGGCATGGCCCGCTTCGAGGTTCTCGGTCGCGATTCCGATCGCGAGCTGATCCGCTCGTTTGCGAAGCGCCTGGCCGAGGATGGGCCCGAGGCCGAGCGCTTGCGGGCGGCCGCCAGCCAGGGCATCGCCGGTCAGCCGCCGCGAAAGGGCGGCATCCTCGAAGCGTTGCGGCGCTCGCCTCTGGTCGGTGCCGACGTTATCCCCGCCCGTCCATTCGAGCTAGGTCGCAAGGTTGACCTGTGAGCCGGTATCTTCTCGACACAAATATCATCAGCAACATCACGAAGCCGGTCCCATCGGAATCGCTGCTCGGGTGGATGGCCGAACAGATCGACGAGAACCTCTTCGTTACCTCACTCACCATTGCGGAAATCTGGCGCGGCGTGTTGGAGAAGCCAGCCGGCCGCAAACGCGATCAGCTCGAAACGTGGTTTGCGGGTCCGGAAGGGCCGTCGAACCTTTTCGCCGGTCGTGTCCTCCCCTTCGACGAGAAGGCAGGTCTAGCTTGGGCGAGGCTAATGGCCGAAGGCACAGCCGCCGGCAAACCACGCAGCGCGCTCGACACGATCATCGCCGCCGTTGCCGAGGCCAACGGCTGCGTGGTCGTCACCGACAATGAAAAGGACTTCGCAGGGGTCAAGGTGGTCAATCCTCTGAGAGCAGCGGAGTGACCATGGCCAAGGTGGGGGCGACGCAAAGCCGAAGGGCCGACGGCAGACTCGCTCGATCTCGGAAGGGACCTCGCCATTAGCTCGATCCGATCCATCGATCTCAAGCTCGTAGACGACCTCGTCGATTTCATTCGAGGGCGCGGCTATGTGCTGGACTTTTCCGATCCGAGCTTTGCCGAGTTCTTCGCGACCGAACTCGACGTCGATATCGATGATCCGATCTACGCCGAGCATGGAGGCTCCAAAGGCAAGCGTCTGCGCTGCTTTCTCCAGAAGGTCGACGACGCGACGGCGGTCCGAACCCTGCAAGCGCTCTGGGAGCATCGCGTCCAAATCTTGAGCCACACCGCACAGACCGATCCAGTGCCGAACGCGGAAGGTCGATATCTCTCCCTCGTGGCAAAACTGTCTAGCCAGGCGACCTCCGGCGGAGAGCCGCCCCGTCCAGCGTTCGATTGGCGGCTGCTCGCCGAACTGCGCGAAGAGCTGGTCGAGATTGCGTCGCTTCAGCCGCACGAGCGAGGCTATGCCTTCGAGGCGTTCCTCAAAAAATCCTTCGATATGGCCGGGCTGACAGCGCGCGAGCCCTTCCGCAATGTTGGCGAGCAGATCGACGGAAGCTTCTTGCTGGGCGATGAGACCTACCTGTTGGAGGCCAAATGGCATTCGCTTCCGACGGGCGTGGCCGATCTGCACGTGTTCCACGGTAAGCTCGAACAGAAAGCCGCCTGGGCCCGCGGACTGTTCGTCAGCTACAACGGGTTTACGACCGAAGGGCTGGCTGCCTTCGGAGCCGGCAAGCGGCTCATCTGCATGGACGGTAGCGACATATATGACGCGCTCGAGCGTCAGATTCCGCTAAGGGCCGTTCTCGAACGCAAAGTGCGGCGGGCCGCTGAAACAGGGCAACCCTTCATCACCGTGAAGGACCTCTTCGGCCAACAGACCGCGGGGGGATACCGATGATTCTGACCGACAACGAGACCAAGGTCGACCTCCTCAACAACGAGGCGATCGCTGCCACGATCATCAAACTCCTGCGCGACCGGCCCGATCAGCCAGTGACCGTCGGCGTCCACGGCGATTGGGGCGCCGGCAAGTCGAGCGTGCTGGAGATGATCGAGGCCGGCTTCGAGGGTGAAGCAAAGGTCCTGTGCCTGAAATTCAACGGCTGGCGCTTTCAGGGGTTTGAAGACGCCAAGATCGCGCTCATCGAGGGCATCGTCACCGGCCTGATCGAAAAGCGCCCGGCGCTCACCAAGGCGGGCGAGACGGTCAAAGATATTTTCCGCCGGATCGACTGGCTCAAGCTGGCCAAGAAGGGAGGCGGTCTCGCCTTCACCGCCTTCACCGGTATCCCGACCCCCGATCAGATCCAAGCCGTCGTCGGCACGCTGGAGGGCTTCCTCGCCGATCCGGCAAAGCTCGCCACCAAGGACAATGTCGAAGCGGCCATTGACGGCGTGAGAGGTCTGCTGAAGCCCAAAGGTGAAGGCGACTCGACTAACGTGCCCGAGGAGATCAACGCCTTCCGAAAGGCCTTCGACGATCTCCTAGAAAAAGCCGGCGTCGAGCAATTGGTCGTTCTCATCGACGACCTCGATCGCTGCCTCCCCGACACGGCGATCGAAACGCTGGAGGCGGTGCGCCTTTTCGTCTTCACCTCGCGGACCGCCTTCGTCGTCGCCGCCGATGAAGCGATGATCGAATACGCGGTCCGCAAGCATTTTCCCGACCTGCCGGACACCACCGGTCCGCAGACCTATGCGCGCAATTATCTGGAGAAGCTGATCCAGGTGCCCTTCCGCATTCCGGCCCTCGGCGACACGGAAACGCGCGTCTACGTGACCCTCCTTCTCGTGGGGGCCGAGCTGGGGGACAACGACCCAGCGTTCAACACGTTGATCGGCGTCGCCCGAGAGCGGCTAAAGCGACCGTGGACATCCGGCGCGCTTGATGCTGCGACGGTGAAAACTGCGCTCGGCGACAAGGCCTCACGAGCCAACAACGCCTTGGCGCTCAGCGATCAGATCGGGCCGATCTTGGCCAGCGGCACCAAGGGGAACCCGCGCCAGATCAAACGATTCCTCAATACGCTTGTCTTGCGGCAGCGCACGGCCGAAGCGCGCGGGTTCGGCGATGACGTCAAGCTGCCGGTTCTCGCTAAGCTGATGCTCGCCGAGCGTTTCATCCCACGGCTGTTCGATCAGATCGCGGCTGCCGCCGCGGCTGCTCCGGACGGCAAGTGCCCGGACCTGGCCGCGCTCGAAGCGGCCGCCACCGCAAAGGAAGAGCCCAAGCGCGCGGCCAAGCCGGACAAGGCGGCCTCCGGCGGGAAGAGCGGGGATACGGCCAAGGCCGTGCCGAAGCTGGAGGCCGTGAAAACGACCGAGAGCGCGCTCCTGAGCGAATGGCTTTCGTCTCCTGCCATCAAGACGTGGGCCTCGGTACCGACCGCGATCGGAGACGAGGACCTCCGCCCCTACCTCTTCGTTGCCAAGGATCGAAAGGATTACTTCGGCGCCGCATCGGTGCTTGGTCACCTGGCCGCCGTCGTCGAACAGCTCTTCGGCGGAAAGTTTGCGGTGCAGGGCCTCGAACCCGACCTCAAGCGGCTTGCTCCACCCGAAGCCGCCCAAGTATTCGAGGCCGTGCGCGGCCGCATCGTCGGGGGAGACAGCTTCGATACCGAGCCACCCGGCACAACCGGCCTGGCGATCCTCGTCAAAGCGCATCCGACCCTTCAGGGAAACCTCGTGGACTTCCTCGACGCACTTCCGCGAGATCGGTTGGGCCCATGGGTTTGCAGCGGCTGGGAAGGCGTTCTCAAAGATCCCGACGCGGCTCAGCGATTTGACCGCCTGCTTCAGGCTTGGGGCAAGGATGGCGGTCCGATGCTGAAGGTCGCCGCCACCGGCGTGCTCCGCACTCGCCAAGGAGGTCGCTGATGGGCACGTCCAGCGTATTCGGTGGCCAGGGAGGAGGTACGCCGCTTGTCCCAAGCTGGCTTGGCGATGACGGCGCACCATCAGCCGCACCGGACGGAGCACCCCCTGATGGGACACCACCGGGCGGTCCGCCTCCCGACGCTCCAGCAGATGGCACGAACCCGCCCGCCGCGCCGCCAGCGCCTCCGGCCAGGCCACCTGTACCGCCGGTGGCCGATCCGACGCGATTCTCGGCGGCCCGCAACAACTTCTCCCGGTTCGCCGGCTCCGGCGGCGACGACCGCCGGAGCCTCGGCCGCGCCGTATCGCACTATGTCGGATCATCCTCAGGCGGTGCACGCACGGCGGCCGCAAGGATGGGATCGGCCCGCGGCGCAGGCAGCCGCCTCCTCGGCTTCCTCTCGGACGCTGTCACACGGGGCGCGACTGAAGCTCTCCGCGCGCTCAATCTCGGCGCTCTCGCCGGTCGGCCAATCGAAGAAATCTTCTTGGGGCTCACGGACTACGTGTGCCCAGACGGCGGCTCGATCGATGAAGGTATCGCCCGTGAGGCCTTCATCGAGACGATCACCGATCTCGCTGGGGCCGGGATCACTGACCTCGACGGGCTGACCGCCGACCAGATGCAGACCGTATTTGAACTCTACGCGACCAACGCGATCGAGGCCCGGCTATGCAATGACATCGGCGCCAAGACGGTGACGCTACCCTCGGACAGCCGGGCGGCCGCGCGCGTGCAGGCGCAATTGAACGACTTCATCCGGCGCGGCGTGGCCGATGCGCTCACTTCCGCTCGCGCTGCCGCCGCCGCGCTGACGCCCGATCGCGTGCTCGGTTTCGTCGGACGCATCTACGAGCAAGCATTCGGCATCCTGCAGATCATGGGCGATGCGGAAGCGGAGGCAACATGAGACGACACGTCATTATCGGCCGCTACGGCCCTGGCGACCGAAGCCGGCTGCCGCTCGGCGACGGAGAAGTCGAAACCCGCCTCGACCTGGTCGTTGGTGAGCGCGCGCTTGATCACGGGATCGGTCGTGCGCTTCGAGATCTGGCGAAGCTTGGTGTTTATCCGTCCGAGATGGGCGTGGACGTCCTTGTGCTGGCCGCGCATGTCCATGCCGCCGACACACGCATCTCTCGCGCAAGTGAATCCCAGGATGGCTGGACACGCGAAATCCGCCTGATCGTGCCGGTGTCCGATCCCGAGCGCTGGACGGCCGCCGGCCCCACGTTCGTTCGGATGCTGAATTTCCTCACCGGCGATCGCTGGTCGATCGCCTTTCGCGCTCGACCGCGCCGCCTCGCACGAGTCGCGCCGACACCTACGGGCAGGCTCATCGGCCCTCCCTTCGACGACCTAGCGCTCTTCTCCGGCGGTCTCGATAGCCTGATCGGCGCCATCGACGCCCTCGAAGCGGGCCGCACGCCGCTTTTCATCAGTCACGCTGGCGAGGGTGCGACGAGCGATGCGCAGTCCACGATCTTCGACGCGCTGAAGGCGCATTATCGTGGCCGCGCCTTTGAACGTCTACGGCTCTGGATGGCATTCCCGGACGGCTTCGTTCGTGGATCAGCCGGAGAGAACACCACCCGTGGTCGCTCCTTCCTCTTTTTTGCGCTGGGCGTATTCGCCGGCAGTGGCCTCGATGGACCATTCACCCTGAAGGTCCCCGAGAATGGCCTGATCGCGGTCAATGTTCCGCTCGACCCGCTCCGCCTCGGGGCATTGAGCACGCGCACGACGCACCCATTCTATATCGCGCGTTGGAACGACGCGCTCGCAAGCTTGGGCGTCAACGGACGGATCGAGAATCCCTACTGGGATAAGACGAAAGGCCAGATGGTGGCCGAGTGCGCCAACGGCGCCTTGCTGCGCCACCTCACTCCCAGCTCTCTATCGTGTGCTTCCCCGAGCAAGGGGCGCTGGCAGGGTCTCGGGACTCAGCATTGCGGCTATTGCCTGCCCTGCCTCATTCGACGCGCGGCTCTTGTCACCGGTTTGCATCCCGATACCGACCCGACCGTCTATACCGTCGAGGATCTTACCGAGCGTGCGCTTGATACCCGCCAGTCTGAGGGCGTTCAGATCCGATCGTTCCAGCTCGCGATCCAGCGGCTTCGCGCCCGGCCTGCACTGGCGCCAATCCTGATCCACAAGCCCGGTCCGCTTTTCGATGAATCGCCGGCCCGCCAAGCCGCGCTCGCCGAGGTCTATCGCCGTGGCCTCGAGGAGGTCGGCGTGCTGCTGGCCGGAGTCAGGACGCGTCCTGGATGACCAATGACCTTCAACTCGGCGGCGTGGATTTTCACTGCCATCTCGATCTCTATCCGGACCTGGAAGTCGCAATCGCAAAAGCGGAGGCGGCGCGCATCTACACGTTGACCGTCACCACGACCCCCAGGGCATGGCCGCGCAACCACGAGCTCACCCGGGGCACCCGTTACGTGCGGGCGGCGCTCGGCCTGCATCCGCAGCTGGTCGCGGAGCGAGCGAGCGAATTGCCACTGTGGGAACGCCATCTGCCGGAAACGCGCTATGTCGGCGAGGTCGGCCTCGACGCCGGTCCGCGCTTCTACAAGTCCCTCGACACTCAGAAGCAGGTGTTTCGCACCGTGCTCGAACGATGCGCGAAAGCCGGCGGTAAGATCCTCACTGTGCACAGCATCCGCACTGTGCCGATGGTGCTCGACATGATCGAACGCCACCTGCCGCGGGATCGGGGCGTCGTCGTGTTGCACTGGTTTACGGGAAGCAAGGCCGAGGCGCGGCGCGCAGCGGCTCTCGGCTGCTACTTCTCAGTCAACGCCGAGATGACACGTTCGGACCGCGGCCGCGCGCTTGTCGCCGACCTGCCGATGGATCGACTTCTCACCGAGACGGACGGCCCGTTCACGCAGATCGACGGACGTCCGACGGAACCGGCGGACGCGCGGATGGCGATCGACGCCGTCGCCCTCGCTCGGAACCTCACCAACGATGCGATCGCCAGAGCGGTTCGGACCAATCTTCAAACGCTATTGCGCTGAGGCGAAGCGACCTCATTCGATTGTGCCATCGAAAGGGGAAAGCCTTCCCCTGCGGCCGAGCCCCAAGTCTCGGCCGACCCCTTCTGCGGGGACACCCCCAGGCTGTGCGAAAACCCCGAACCGATGAGCTCGACGCCAGCCGGCGGATTCGGCCGAGCCAAGGAACACGAACGCCAGTCTCAGAGCATGTAGCCGATGTCCGAGGCGCCGGTCGGATAGGCGAACATCGTCGATCGGAGATCGGCGGCCGTGAGCCCGTGGCGGATCGCCAGGCCGAACAGGTTGATCACGTCCTCGGCGTGCGGGCCGACCAGATGCGCCCCGAGAATGCGGTCGGAGGCCTCCTCGATCAGCACCTTGTGGCCGTAGACCCGCTCGGCCAGGCGGCGGGCGCTGAACCAGTTGGGCGTCGAGCCGGCGTTGACCCGGAACTTGTGGCCCTGGCGGCGCGCCTCTTCCTCGGAGAGCCCTACGGCGGCGATGGACGGTACGGTGAAGGCGACGCTCGGGACCCCGCGATAGTCCGGTCTGTGCGATGGACCGTCCAACAGGTTGGCCGCCACCACCTTGGCGTCGTGGCTGGAGACCGGCGTCAGAGGCGGCCCGACGCCAGCCGTGTCGCCGGCGGCATAGACCCGCGGGTTGGACACGCTTTGCAGGTGGTCGTTGAGCTGCATACGGCCGTCGCGCACGGTGACCTGGCCCGCCGTGAGGTCCAACGCGTCGAGGTCGGGCCCGCGGCCGGCGGCGTGCACGACCAGGTCGGCCGGGACGGCGAGATCGGGCGCGCCCGGACGGCTGGCATGCACGAGCAGGCCGCCCTCGACCCACTCGACCCGGGTGACTGTGGCGCCGGTCTCGACGGCGATGCCGAGTTCATGGAAGCGCGGCATGAGCCAGCCGACCAGGTCGGGATCGAACTGCGGCAAAAGCCTTCCGGCGCGTTGGAGGACGGTCACCTCGGCGCCGGCCCGCGCCGCCAGGTGCGAGAACTCAGCGGCGATGTAGCCGCCACCGATCAGCACGATGCGGCGCGGGAGGCTCTCAAGCTCCAGGAAGGCGTCGCTGGTGCTAACCAGCTCTTCCCCCGGAATGCCGAGCGGGATCGGCCGCGCGCCGGTGGCGATCAGCACATGGCGGGCCTGCAAGGTCCGGCCGTCCACTTCGATCGCGTCCGGGGCGGCGAAGCGGGCCATCCCGTGGAAGGCGTCCACCCCCAGCTCGGCGTAGCGCTGTTCTTGTTTGGCGGGGATGGGATCGGTGAAGGTCCGCTTAAAGGCCATCAGAGCCGGCCAATCGATGGCCAGGGCGCCTTCGACGCCATGCCCGGCCATGCGCCTGGCCGCGTCGATGGCTTCTTCGCCGCTCACCAGCATCTTCTTGGGATCGCAGCCGCGCAGCGCGCAGGTGCCGCCGAACGGCCGGTGATCGATCACGGCGACAGACCAGCCGGCGGCGCGGACCTTCGCAACAGCGACCTGGGCCGCCGTGCCGCTGCCGATGACGATCAGGTCGTAGGAAGTCATGACGGCCACTCCATCCGCATCGGCCCAAATATCGCGCGGCCGACCTCCAGCGCTTCGGACAGGCTCAGACGGACGCCCTCCTCGGCGGCGACGGAGCCGCTCGCGCGCCAAGCCTCCAGATGAACGTCATCGCAGAAGAAGGCCTGCAAGGTGCAGAGCGACGACGCCGCGCAGCCGGCGGCGTAGCGACGGCCGGACCAGACAACGATGCTGGAAGGCTCGACCTGATCCAGTTCGCGGCCGTGGCTCCGCGTGTGGATGGCGAGCGAACGCGCGCACTGACGGCACGCCGAGCGGATGGTGACATCGCACTCCAGCATCGCCCCGACGCCGAGCGCGTCGATGGCGCACATGGCGCCGACCGCGATCCCGCCGGCCTCCACATGATGCTCGGTCGGACCATCGGTGAACGGATAGGCGCCCCTGATCCGGCCGGCAGCGTCGAGAATGAGGAGATCGCGCGCGGTCAAGCGCCGCAGCGCGCTGTCGACCTCACCGATACCGAGCCCGGCTGCTGCGGCGACATCCGCGGTCTCTGGAGCATGCCCGCTCAACGCGTAGCCGCTCAGGACGATGCCGTGGATTCGGCTCTCGGTCTCATCGAGCCCATCCCACTTGGGGCCGATGAAGGCCTCGACGACGGCCCTCAGCGCGTTTTGGGCCTGTGGCGTCGTGACCGCCCTCCAGTCTGGGATGATCACGCCGCCTAGAAACGCGACGGCGAGCCATCCGGCGGCTTCAGCGTGTGAGGTGGGTGTCATCATCAAGCGCGCTCCGCTCGCCGCCCAAACTGAACCTTCAGCCGGCGCAGCAGGAGAGCTGCTTCACATCCTTGGAGAAGGTCTGGGCCGCGAGTTTCAGGCCTTCCACCATCGTCAGGTAGGGGAACAGCTGGTTGCCCAGCTCGCCGACGGTCATGCGCGCCCGGATGGCCAGCGCCGCCGTCTGGATGATCTCGCCCGCCTCTGGTGTCACCGCCTGGGCGCCGATGAGCCGGCCACTACCGGCTTCCGCGACGAGCTTGATGAAGCCTCGGGTGTCGAAGTTGGCGAGGGCGCGCGGGACGTTGTCCAAGGTCAGGAGCCGGCTGTCGGTCTCGATCCCGGCGCGGTGGGCCTCCGCCTCGCTGAGCCCAACCGTGGCAACCTGCGGATCGCTGAACACGACCGCTGGCATCGTGGCCAGGTCCAGGGCGGCCTCGCCCCCGGTCATGTTGATCGCCGCCCGGGTTCCGGCCGCCGCCGCGACATAGACGAACTGTGGCTGGTCGGTGCAGTCGCCGGCGGCGTAGATGTGCGGCGTGCTGCTGCGCATGGCCGCATCGATCACGACGCCGCCCTGCGCGTCGACGGCGACGCCGGCCGCCTCCAGGGCGAGCGTCCGGGTGTTAGGCGCCCGGCCTGTCGCGACGAGCAACTTGTCCGCGCGCAGTTCACCCTGTCCGGTCGCGAGGACGAACTCGCCGTCAGCGTAGGCGACCTCACTTGCTTCGGTGTGCTCCAGCACCTCGATGCCCTCGGCGCGGAAGGCGGCGGTGACCGCCTCGCCGATGGCCGGGTCCTCACGGAAGAACAGGGTATTGCGCGCCAGGATCGTCACCTTGCTGCCGAGCCGGGCGAAGGCCTGGGCCAGTTCGACGGCGACGACCGACGAGCCGATCACCGCCAGGCGCGACGGGAGGGTCTCGCTCTCAAGCGCCTCCGTCGAGGTCCAGTACGGTGTATCCGACAATCCCGGAATGGGCGGCTCGGCCGGGCTGGCGCCGGTGGCGATCAGGCAGCGGTCGAAGGTCACGTGTTGATCGACCCCGCCGGCCTGGCGCACGAGCAGGCTGTGGGCGTCTCGGAAGCGGGCCTCGCCGCGCAACACCGTGATGGTCGGGGTGTCGGCCAGGATGGTCTCGTATTTCGCCTGCCGCAGCTCATCGACGCGCGCCTGCTGCTGGGCCACCAGCCGCTCGCGCAGGATCGCGGGCGTGCAGGCGCCGACTCCGTCATCGAACGGGCTTTCGCGACGCAGATGGGCGATATGCGCCGCGCGGATCATGATCTTGGACGGCACGCACCCGACGTTGACGCAGGTTCCGCCGATGACGCCGCGCTCGACGAGGGTGACCTTGGCGCCCTGCTCGACGGCCTTCAGCGCCGCCGCCATCGCCGCGCCGCCGCTGCCGATGACGGCGACATGCAGCGGGACGCCGCTGGCGCCGCTCTTCGCGCCTCCCGCCAGGAAGCCCAGCGCCTTGTCGAGGACACTCGGGGAGGCCGCACCCGCGTCGGCGACTGAGGCGCGATAGCCGAGCGTCGCGACCGTGGCCGCAAGGGCCTCAGAGCTCACCCCCGCATCGGCCGCGATCTCCGCCCGCGCCCTCGGATAGGAGACAGTGGCCGAGCGCACGCCTGGAACGCGCTCCAGCGCCTCCCTCACGTGCGTGGCGCACGAGTCGCAGGTCATTCCGTCAATGCGCAGGGCAATCGCGGCGGTCACGGGGCAGGTTCCTCAGCGCTTCACGGTGGACGGGTAGCCCGCGCCAGCAGTCGCCCTGGTCAGGGCGGCGACCGTCGTCTTGGCGTCATCGAAGGTGACGACGGCCTCGCGCTTTTCGAAACTGACCTCGGTTTTCTCGACGCCGTCGACCTTGGAAAGCGCCGTCTTGACGGTGATCGGGCAAGCCGCGCAGGTCATGCCGGGCACCGCCAGGGTGACCGTCTTCGTCGCGGCCCACGCGGGCGAGCTGAGCGCGCCCATCAGGGCGATCAGGGAGACGAGCTTCTTCATGGGGCTTCCTTTCAGTAGAACAGGGGTAGGACGTAGGGGAACGCCAGCGCGACAAGGACGAGCGCTGCGACGGTCCAGAAGATCACCTTGTAGGTGGTCCTGACCTCGGGCACGGCGCAGACCTCGCCGGGCTCGCAGGCGCGGGCCGGGCGGAAGATTCGGCGGTAGGCGAAGGCCATGGAGACCAGCGCCGCGCCGATGAACAACGGACGGTACGGTTCCAGCACGGTCAGATTGCCGATCCAGGCGCCGCTGAATCCGAGGGCGACCAAGAGGAGCGGGCCGAGGCAACAGGTCGAGGCCAGAATGGCGGCCAAGCCTCCAAGCGCCAACGCACTGCGGCCGCTCTTGGATTCTGACACTTTGACTCTCCTTCCGATGAACCCCGCCAATGACGTCAAGGAACAGCCCCTTCGCGGGGCGGACTGGGAGCATTGCAAGGAGGCGCAGCGAGATCCCAGATCGCCACGACCACCATCAAGGTCAGTCCGGGATAGAGGAGCCACTCCGTCGGCCAGCCGCGGGTGGCCATGAGCAAGGCCGCCGCAAGCACCAATATCGGCCCGATGACGCTCAGCGCCATTCGCGCCCACCGGCGATGGCGAAGCCCGCCGACCGTGTTGGCGATGAGGGCGATCACGGCGAACAGCGGCAGGAGGTAGCGAATGAAGACGCCTTCGTACTGGCTCAGAAAACCAAGACCCAACGCGGCGCCCAGACTTGCGAGAGCGGGGAAACACGCCGCGCACCCCATGGCGGTGACTATCGAGCCGATGACGCCCGCCTTGTCGGCCGCGCGCGTGAGGGGATTCTGGACGGGCATCGGAACGGCCTCCGCGACTTCGGTGGAGCCGTCAGAGCGACGCTGCAATCACGACCGCAGCTTGCCCTTGAGGGCTGACGATCACTACATACCGTCTGTAGTGACTACAGACTCAAGCCAAAAATTGAGAGGCGCGAAACAGCATGGCGGATATGGCAATCCCGATAGGCGAACTGTCCCGGCGCACGGGCTGCAACATCGAGACGATCCGTTACTACGAGCGGATCGGGCTGATGCCGGAGCCTCCGCGGCGCGGCCGCTACCGCAGTTACGGCGGAGGGGATGTGGTCCGGCTCGGATTTGTGCGCCGCGCCCGCGAACTCGGCTTCACACTCGATGAGGTGCGGGCGCTGCTTGGCCTGGCGGCTGGCGGAGACTCCACTTGCGCAGAGGTACGCGACTTGGCCGCCGTCCATCTGAAGGACGTTCGAGCGCGGATCGCCGATCTCAAGCGGATGGAACGGGTCCTGGCTGACTCCGTCCGAGCTTGCGACGCAGGGCACGATGCGGGATGTCCGCTGATCGACACCCTCTACGCCGAGCCCCGCGCGCCGGCGGCAAGGGCATAGAGGCTCAAAGCCTGTCGATTTTCCACCATCTAAGTGTCTGAAACGATGAAGATTCTGTCCAAAAACTACGAACAACACTAGAATCGGCTCCTCATCAAAGCCGATACGCCGAGGTGTTCGTGAGCTTCATCGAAGGAACAGACCGCAGTCAGGTCAGCCTGTTGCCTCCCTGCGTAGATGATTACGTCGCGCTCGCCTCCTTGGTCCGTGTGGTTGACGCGTTTGTCTCGAGCCTCGACTTGGCCGAGCTCGGCTTTAACCGCACGATCGACGCCGCGACCGGTCGCCCTGGATACCATCCAGGCGACATGCTCCGCCTCTATATCTGGGGCTATCTCAACCAAACTCGGTCCTCACGCCATCTCGAACGGGCGTGCATCCGTGACCTTGAGGCGATCTGGCTGCTCCGTCGGCTTCGCCCCGACTATCGGACGATCGCGGCGTTTCGGCATGACAACCCTGAGGCCATCGTCGCGGCCGCGGCCGCCTTCATCCAATTTTGCCGAGAGGCCGGGCTGATCACTGGCCGCCTGGTCGCCCTGGACGGGACCAAGATGCGTGCGGTCGCTAGTCCCAAGAACATCGCCGGCGCAGAGCGTCTCGGACGGGACTTGGCCCACACCGAGAAGGAGATTGCCTACTACCTCGATCGTCTCGACATCATTGACGAAGCCGTCGCCCAGGGCTTCGATGACCAACCGATCCATCGGGAGGCCTTCGCCGATGCGATCGCGACGTTGGGTCGCCGTAAGGCTCGGCTCATTCGACGGCAGGAAATCATGCAGGATCGCGATGAGAAGGTGCTGGTGTTCGGCGAGCCGGACGCCAGGCCGATGGGCTACGGGCGCGCACCCAAAGCACCTTGTTACAATATGCAAAGCGTCGTCGACGTCGACAGTGGACTGATCATCCACCATGACGTCGCCAACGAGGCTAACGACAGCCAACTTCTGCACCCGATGTCGGTCGCGACGATGGAGGTCCTAGAAGTCGAAAGGCTCAAGGTCCTCGCCGACGGCGGCTACTCGAACGCCCAGGCGGTGGCGGAGTGCGAACGGGACAACGTCGAGGTAGCGGCGCCCATTAAACGCGGCGCAATGAGCACAGATTTTTTCCGGCCGACACAGTTCGCCTATGACGAAGTTTCCGACACGATCCGCTGCCCGGCTGGCGAGACGCTGAAGCCATCGGGCAAACACACCCGCAATCGCGCGATCCGATACCGAACCTCCGCCTGCAAGGACTGTCGACTAAAATCCCGATGCACTCCCGGCGCACAGAGGACCATCCACCGGCTATTCGATCAGGCCGCGCTCGATCGGATGGAGGCCAGGATCTACGCCGACCCAAGCTTGATGGTTACGCGCCGATGTACCGTCGAGCACCCGTTTGGCACCATCAAGCGAATGTCCGGCGGCGGTAGGTTCCTCACCCGAGGACTCAGAGCTGTAAAGGCGGAAGCTGCCCTATCGATCTTAGCCTTCAACATCCTCCACGCGGTGAACGCCTTCGGCGCGGAGCGATTGAGGCCGGCGGCATAGAGTATCGGCAGCATCGCTGCGGACTCGGTCGCTTGGCGATCTTCAAGTTTTGGCACAGCCTGCCCCGCAACGCCCCGAGAGTGAGAGTGCGGACCGGATTGCCGTGACGGGTTGAGGGTCGGGAGAGAGGCTCCCGGCGCCCGTCGCGGAGATCCGCGATGTCCAGACATGACCGCAGCGCTCGTTCCGGCTCCGACCGGGCGAACCTCTATGACGAAATCACTGGCAAGATCATCGCCGAGCTGGAGGCCGGCCGTGTGCCCTGGGTCCAGCCTTGGGGCACTGCGGCGGCGAAGGCGCCGCTCGCGATGCCGAGGAACGCGGCCACTGGCCGAGGCTATTCCGGCATCAATGTGCTGATCCTCTGGGGCGCCGTGATCGAGCACGGCTTCCCCGGCCAGAGCTGGCTCACCTTCAGGCAGGCCCTCAGCCTTGGCGGCAACGTCCGCAAGGGCGAACGCGGCACCACGGTCGTCTATGCCGACCGCTTCATTCCCGACGAGGAGAAGAAGCGAGCCCGCGAAACCGGCGAGGAAGCCCAGGCCATCCCATTCCTGAAGCGCTTCACTGTCTTCAATGCCGCCCAATGCGACGGCCTTCCCGAAGACGTTGCCGTCGCCGCGCCGCCCCCGCCGCCCGGCCTGATCGAGCCGAAGGTCGAGGCGCTGATCAAAGCGACCGGCATCGACTTCCGCATCGGCGGCAATCGCGCCTTCTATGTGCCGGCCCATGACTACGTGCAGGTCCCGCCGCCCCAGGCCTACTTCGAGCCCATCAACTGGCATCGGACCGCGCTACACGAGCTGGGTCACGCCTCCGGCGCGGCCCACCGGCTGAACCGCGATCTCTCCGGCTCCTTCGGATCGAAGAAATATGCCTTCGAAGAGCTCGTCGCCGAGATGAACGCCGCGTTCTGCTGCGCATCGCTCGGCATCGTCCCGACCGTCCGCCACGCCGACTATATAGGTTCTTGGCTGGAGGTTCTGCGCGATGACAACCGCGCGATCGTCCGCGCAGCAAGTCAGGCCAGCAAGGCGGCCGATTTCCTTCTCGGCTTTCTACCGGCGGAAGGCGCGCCTGCCGCCGACGAACGGGAGGCTGCGTGATGACACTGCACCATCCCGGTCGCCATCTCCTCGAGAACGCCGTCGAATTCGCCGCCGGCGCCCGCAGCGCTGCTTCGCAGCACCGCGACTTCCGCGGAATCATGCTCCAGCATGTGGGGATCGCGAGCGAGCTCGCGCTGAAGTCGTTCCTGCAAGACCGCGGTTGGAGCGACGAACGATGCCGGCTTGAGCTACGGCACGACCTGGTGAAGGCATTGGCCGCAGCGAAGAAGCTTGGCTTTCGCCCGAGCGATCCCGGCTTGACGCGGGTCGTCGCGGTCCTGTCCCCCTTTTACCGGAGGCACGCGACAGCCGAGCTAGCGGCTCAGACGCCCGAGCCGCTTGAATCGGAGCGGACACTGCAGGCGACGGAACGGCTCCTCGATGACGTCCGCGCCGCTTCCTCTTCTCGTCGAAGACCGCGCGAAGCCTCATAGAGGAAGAGGACTGAGGGGATTTTCGTGACGGGTTGGAGGCCGAGAGAGAGGCTTTCGGCCGCCCGTCGCGGAGTAAATCCCGATGGCTACTGCCGTTCAGAAGATCACCCTGTCGTCCTCGCGCGACATTCCCTTCAACAAGCTGGTGCTGAGCCAGTCGAACGTCCGGCGCGTGAAGGCTGGCGTCTCGATCGATGACCTTGCGGCCTCGATCGCCCGCCGCGGCCTCATCCAGAGCCTCAACGTCCGCCCCGTCCTCGACACCGAGGGCCAGGAGACCGGCATGTTCGAGGTTCCAGCCGGCGGACGCCGCTACCGGGCGCTGGAGTTTCTGGTGAAGCAGAAGCGCTTAGGCAAGACCGCCCCGGTGCCCTGCGTGGTGCGCGATCCCTCGACCGCCATCCTCGCCGAGGAGGATTCGCTCGCCGAGAATATCGAACGCGCACCGCTGCATCCCCTCGACCAGTTCCGTGCGTTTCAGGACATGCGCCTGAAGGGCCAGTCCGAGGAGGACATCGCGGCGGCCTTCTTCATTCCCGTCAACGTCGTGAAGCAGCGCTTGCGCCTGGCCGCGGTCGCGCAGTCGCTCCTCGATGTCTATGCCGAGGACGGCATGACACTGGAGCAGCTCATGGCCTTCACCGTCTCGGCCGACGAGGCGCGTCAGGTCCAGGTCTGGGAGTCGATCCGCAACTCCTGGTCCAAGGAGCCCTATCAGATCCGCCGGATGCTGACCGAGAGCACCGTGCGCGCGTCCG
>VFQU01000731.1_pt1 | contig 24724 bp, 20 predicted proteins | sample 3512311 | NCBI WGS metagenome assembly VFQU01 (sample SAMN10412377, study PRJNA504923) | tailings metagenome | isolation source: Relicate 3 Philex TSF3 active mining site | place: Philippines: Tuba, Benguet | collected 2017-08-29
ATATTTTCGAAGAACTTTTGGAAACGGTGAAAACCGCTTCTTTGGGGCAAATTTCACAAGCGCTCTATGAAGTGGGTGGACAGTACAGAAGAAATATGTAAACTATCTCTCAAGATCGGCATTCTTTAGGGAGAACTATGAACTCTTGGGAATTCATAAAAAAACATAAATTAGGCATCCCGCTTCTTTGGGATCTTGTGATGGTGTTGGTTGTTTTAGGCAACCTATGCCTCATCCTCTTCGATCTGACATATCTTTGGTTCAGACCTTTTTACTTTAAAAACTTCCCCGAAGTTTTGACGATTTACGATAAACCTGTATTAGGAATCGAACCTCACCGAGTTACATCTGCTTATACCGGTTATGTGAATGACCTCGCGTATCTCACTAAGCTGAGAGACGACGGGTTTCGGGAAAATGAAAGGAAAAAAACGAGAGAAGAGATTTATTCCGTACTTCAATTCTTAAAATCCCATGTAGCGAACGAAAAGTTCGACAAATTATTTTCCGAATTTGAAGAGGGGATGAAACTGGAAGATCCAGAGTTGAGACGAACCACTCTCGAGGCCATCTTAATACAGTTAAATGAGTTTGTGATCGTTCTTGAGGAAACGGATGAGATCAACTCACTCATCGAATTGTCCGAAAAATATTCCTTTATCAATCGTCTCAGCAAAGAGGGAAATGAGGTAAAGGAAGTCCAAAAAATCATCTTGAGCATGGACAAAAAGATGTTGGAGATCGTAGAGACGAATCCTTTCGCTATGTCCGGGCAAACGGAAGACTTTTCCGAAATTCAAACGATCATTAAAGCGGAATACCAAATCCATAAAACCAAGGCGAGAGATACCAAACTCAGACAAGAGCTGGATCCGATCTTAAACAAAGACCGCATTCCCTCGACAGTAGTCGCATTTGCTTGGTTCTGGAGAGATAACGAAAGATCTTTAACCGATAAGATCTCTTTTTTCGATTCCCATCTCAGAATCCATTTCGATCTTAATTATTACAGAGGGATCGCTTCGGATGGAACACCGATTAATAATTATCTTTTGTTAGATGCTCCTTTCCTTGCTTTCTTTTTGGTTGAATTCGCAATCAGCTGGCTTCTTGCCATCAAACGAAAGACTTATATCGCATGGTTTTTGTATCCGGTCTATCACTGGTATGACGTTCTGGGTTTGATTCCCGTAGTGGAATTCCGTTTTTTCAGATTGGTGCGTGTGTATAAAATTTATCTGATGCTTCAAACAAATCAATTCACTCGAATCTTAGGAAACGATTTGATCAGTAAAACGATTCGTTACTACAGCAACATCATCAAAGAAGAAATATCCGATCTAGTTACCATTCAGATCTTGACGGAGACACAAAACGAAGTTAAGTCGGGGAATTCTCTTGATCAGTTCGTCCAAGCCATCGATTTGAATCGGGAAGAGCTGAAAAAAGTTGTGATCAACAATATCGCAAAATCCGCTCAGAATGAAAACTTAAAAGCTTTGATCGAGAATTTAGTGAACGAGGTTTCTGAAAATATTTCCAGCAATCTAAAGCCTATTTCTTTTCTTCCTAAAGATATGCAAGCCAATCTTACTAGGCAATTGAGTATGTCCATTTATCATGCGATTTCCAAAACGACCGTAGCGATGGCGCAGGATCCGATGGGCCGTAAATCGATCGAAAATCTAATCGATTATCTTGTGGATGAGATGATTCTTTTTGCGGAAGATCCGGATATGATTAAGTTGAATACGAACATCACAGTCGCTTTGATTGAAAATATGAAGAAATCGGTCGCAGAGAAAAAATGGCTGAAAGCGAGTGTGGAAACAAGTTAGAGGTTTGTCCTCCTGTCACCTAACAGGAGGAGGGCCGCTAGACTGCGGCGTTTTTACATAGTCCGGTTTTGCCGCAGGCTGTGCGGACCTGGATGCGATTTGGTTTGCATCCGAAAGAGTGACCTTGGTAGCTGATCGTATCTTTTCCGCTTCCGTTCCAGAAAAACCAAACCGTATCGATTTCCCAAATTCCGTCTGACGCCAGGAAGGCGGAATCTTGTTTCGGATTCCCTGCTGTGAAAGGAATATAAGAAGGATTAATAACCCCGAAAAGCTGGTCGGATTGAGGATCGTGAGGAATCCATTGATCCGTGCTTGCATCATAAATCTCTAAAATGGAATGAGGAAGTGCAGGAGGAGGATCTGACCAAGTCCCTATTCCGTAAAGTCCTCTGACCGGAATTTTAAGGGCACGTAACATTCCTATGGCGATGTAAGTGAAATAACCGCAATCTCCGGTTCCTTGTTCCAACCATTCTTTCACACTTGAGCCTTCAACTCTGGTTCCGTACTTATAATTTTTTCGTAAGTAGGAAAGCGCTAGTTCCACCTTTTCACCTAACGTATTTCCGCTAGCTGTGATCTCTTCTACTTTTGCCAGGAATTCCGGATCTTCTAAAGAAAAGAGTCCGTCTCTATTTTCGGTTGCCCAGGCATAGTACGGATCGTTCGGAGACGAAGGTTTTAATTTGGCAGGCCGGGAACCGACTCTACGTAAATTTTGATCTATTTTTAGTTCCAGGCGGATTTGCTGCGGCCATTCGGTTCCCGGGTCTTTTTTCAATTCCAAAAACTGATTCCCTCTGCTTGCTTTTCTTTTGGTTTGAATTCCGGGAGAATCGGATCGAAAAGAGACTGTTTTTTGGTAGGGTCTGTCTACTGGAAGCGTTATGCGGACTGTATCGTTGTTTTGGATGCGCCAAGCTTCCAGTAGTTTGGTAAGTTGGATGTTCCATACTATGTCGATGGTTCTCGGAGCGAGCTGACTTTTCACCCAAGATCCATTAGGTGCAATTTGTAATGCCTGATTCGTATCTCCCTTCGAGTAGTAAAGCCAGGCCAAGTTTTCAGAAAACCATTGAGAAGGTGTTTTCCCTGCGGACTTCAGTTCTTTTTGTGCGAGTGAATTTTTTTGAATGGCTAAATCGATTTTACCTAATGATTCAAGGCACTGAATCGTTTCTTTGTAAGGAAGTTCATCTCTTTCGGCATTCAATTGCCAAGAAGTTTCCAAATAAGGAAGAGCTTCTTTCGGATTTTGAAGATAATTCTTTAGAGTGAATCCTATCATAAACGGACGAGACCATTGATTCGGTTCTAATCGGTAAGCATCTTTAAAATAGGAGAGCGCGTCTTGAGGTCGATTTTTATTATAAAGCAGATCGATCCCTTGGTTGTATTTCTCGGCACCGGACTCCGCGAAGATGGTTAGTATTGGAAAACAAAATAGGATCAGGCAAAGAAATCTTTTCATAAGAACCTCATGGCGAAATTTGTTACGGTAGGATTTTATAATTGATAAGCACTATTTTGTGATAAACAAAGAAGGATCGATTTCTTTCAGTTTCGCTTGAGAAATTCCAGTATAAGCTTCCATCAGTTCTTTTTGATTTCTCTTGATGATTTCCAAGTCGTTTTCGTTAGTTAAGGGCTTTACGATCTTCATTGCGATATCTGCATATTTTTTGTTAGCTGCCCAATCATTTATGATCCTATCTTTCGTTTTTCTTAATTCTATTTTTGTTTCTTCGGGGACATTCGGATTGTTTAAGGCTTCCTCTAAGTCAATTAAACCTTGATCCTTCATTGTTTTGAATTTTTGAATTCCTAGCTCTCCTTGAGAAACGTTCCAAGCCCAGGCCACTTTCGCATTGACCTTTACGAATTCTGCATAATCTTTAAAACCCGCTTGTTGGATAACGGATTCGATTTCTGCGAACATCGCAAGTCCTGTAGGATCGTTTTTTTCCGCGATTTTTTTGGGGATATCCGGGCCTAATTTATGAAGGGCTTTGACTGCAGTTACATACTTTCGGATGACGTCATCGTTCAATTCGACTCCGGAAACATTTTGGTCGTAAATTTCGTAAAGTTTTCCGCATTGAGAGAAAACAAGAAGAGTAGAGAGAAAAAAAGTCGTAATGAAAAAACGATTCATGATCCTTCTCCCTAAGGCCGGATTTTTAAGTTTGCGGTAAATAAAATCCGGAAACAAAATTGAATTCAAGAAAAAATTTACCGAAAGAAATTTCTTTTTGCAAAAGATGATCGTAAGATGAGCAAACCCTCTTCCCCCAATTCTCGATTTTTACCGAAAGGTCTCTCGATTCTCCATGAAGACAGAGATATATTGGTAGTAGATAAACCTTCCGGCCTTCTCACTGTAGCGACTGATTCCGAAAAAATCAAAACCGCATTTGTTTCTTTAACAGACTATATACGAAAAGGAAGCACCTCTTCCAGAAAAAGGATTTATGTGGTTCACCGATTGGATCGAGATACATCCGGGATTTTAGTCTTTGCTAAATCGGAAGAGGTCAAAGATAAACTTCAATCCGGCTGGCAGAACATTGAAAAAAAATACGTAGCCGTGGTGCATGGACATTTTAAAGAACCTTCCGGAGTGATTACTTCTTATTTGGCAGAGAACAAGGCGCAGGTGGTTTATTCTGTGAAAGACATCACTCTGGGGAAATTATCACACACTTCTTATCGAGTTTTGAAAGAAACAAAAAACTATTCTTTGGTGGAAGTGGATCTGCTTACTGGAAGGAAAAATCAAATTCGCGTTCATTTTGCAGAAGAAAAACATCCGATCGTAGGAGACACAAAGTACGGAGAAGATCGAAAATCTTATCCTAGAATGGCACTTCATGCCAGATCGATCTCATTCGAACATCCGTTCCATGGCAAAAAAATGTTTTTTGAAACGGAAATCCCTTCTTTTCTCACAGGCTTGGTTGGAGGGATGTAAAACCATTCTTCTTATTGAAAGATGCATGCCTTTCTTTCTTCGTTCCTCTATTCGATAAATATTTTCTCTGCAAGTTAAGAGTAACCCATCGGTGATGAGCGTGCGAGGATTTGGCAAAGCTCGACTTTATATTGGGGATCTTGAAAGTCTTTTGCTTTTGTTAGATAACGATGAGAAGCGAGCATCTGTAGGGTTGTAGTATCTCTTACAATCCCAAACGTACGCATAATTCCCAGCCAACCAATCTCCTCCCAGGCCAATAACAAAGATAGAAGTTTACTTCTGGAGATCCCAAGCGCATCGGCAAGAATGTCCATCTCGGCTAACTCTCTTTCGTCGGCTCGGCAGCTTATTTTTTGAAGTTCTTGGCCTGGATCTTGGTAAGATTTTGTTAGTTTTTTTCTCTTTGAGGGAATGAGTCCGTAGTAGATGGGATAAGCGGATTCTTCTAAGAGGTTACGAAGTCTAGCGGAGAAAGATGAAGTTTCTACGTTTCTGGGATTTTGCAATTGTTGTAAGAGTTTCGGTGGAAGCAGGAATGTTGTGACAATGGTGCTACCTTTTTCATAGAAATAGAGTGAATTCGCTTCCGGCTTTGTGATCGAAATCGTTTTTATTTCTCGATTCCAGTTTGTAATTATAGAAACACTTGGTTCATCATCTTTCATTGCGAATGAAAGGTCAGAAATATACAATTTGGTTCAGAGTGAAGGAAGTTAAAGGTTTTGCGAGAGGGATGCGTAGGGCTTGGTCTCGCGTCAGCAGACGGGAGCGAAGCGGACCCCGTAGCAGCCCGGCCCCGGAAAAACGGAAGTTAATGTTTATTTGAACTGTTGTGTTAGCAATTTTTGAATTAGAATTTCCGGGGACTCGCCCCTATAAATGGCTTACTCTTTGATCAACAAATGTTCGTAAGCGGAAGGATTATCGTTCTTGAAATAATGTTCTAAGATGATGTTCACATCTTCTTCGGTTTGCAGGCGGAACCATTTTCCTTCCGGGTAACAGACTTGAGCCGGTCCTAGTTCGCATCTTTCCAAACAACCTGCTCTTTGGATGCGAAAAGGGTAATTTAATCCTGCCTTGGATGCTTTTTGTTTCAGAAGCTTTAGAATTTCTTGTGAGCCTTGATTTCCGCAAGAGACCCTTTCTCCAGGGCCTCTTTGGTTTTCACATACAAAAAAATGTTTTTCGTAAACTTGGCTCACGACGGTCACCTCTTATGTGTATTGTTCCATAGGAATGCAAGAGCAGATTAAGTTTCTATCTCCGTACACATTGTCCACTCTTCCCACACTCGGCCAGAATTTACGCGAACGAAGCCAAGCCAATGGATACGCCGCTCTTTCTCTGGAATAAGGATGGTTCCAAGAATCTCCGATCACCATCTCTGCCGTATGAGGAGAGTTTTTCAAAGGATTGTCGGCTTTGTCCAAAACTCCACTTTCCACATCTTTGATTTCCTGAGCTATGCAGAGCATGGAATCGATGAATCGATCTAATTCTTCTTTGGATTCTGATTCTGTCGGTTCCACCATAAGAGTTCCAGGAACAGGGAAAGACATAGTAGGGGAATGGAATCCGAAGTCGATCAATCGTTTGGCGATGTCTTCCACTTCGATCCCGCTCGTTTTTTTGAATCCTCTCATATCCAAAATACACTCGTGGGCGACTAATCCTTTGTTCCCTTTGTAAAGAACTGGGAAAGAAGTTTCCAATCTTTTGGCAACATAGTTCGCATTTAAAATAGCCAGTTTTGTGGAATGTCTGAGTCCCTCAAAGCCTAACATAGCAATGTATGCCCAAGAGATGACCACGATGGATGCGCTTCCCCAAGGAGCGGAGGAAACCGCCCATTGACTGTTATTCGATCCGTTTTCGATCAAACTATGTCCAGGTAAAAAAGGTGCTAAGTGTTCTGCGACTCCGATCGGGCCCACACCAGGGCCGCCGCCGCCGTGAGGAATACAAAAAGTTTTATGTAAGTTCAAATGACATACGTCTGCACCGATATCCGCAGGACGAGTGAGTCCCACTTGTGCATTCATATTGGCTCCATCCATATAGACTTGCCCGCCGTTTTCATGAATGGCATTACAAATCTCTACGATGGATTCTTCGAACACTCCGTGTGTAGAAGGATAAGTGACCATCAGCGCACCTAAGTCGTTTTTATGTTCGACTGCTTTTTTCTTGAGATCGGCCACATCGATGTTTCCGTTTTCATCGCAGTTCACTGCAACTACTTGGAAACCCGCCATCACTGCGGAAGCAGGATTGGTTCCATGCGCAGAAATAGGGATGAGACAGATGTTTCTATGATTGTCGTTTCTACTTTGGTGATAGTTGCGAATGGCAAGTAGTCCTGCATATTCTCCTTGTGAACCTGCGTTAGGTTGCAAAGATACTTCAGAAAAACCGGTGATCTCGCAGAGCCATTTCTCCAATTGCCCGAACAATTTTCTATATCCTTCCGTTTGGTTCTCAGGAACGAAAGGATGTATATTGGATAGTTCGGGCCAAGTCACAGGATACATCTCCGTAGATGCATTCAACTTCATCGTGCAAGAACCGAGTGCGATCATGGAAGTAGTTAAGGAAAGATCTTTCGCTTCCAATCTGCGAATATAACGAAGCATTTCCGTTTCCGTATGAAAACTGTTGAATACAGGATGAGTGAGGTAATCGGATTTTCTTTCCAAAATTTCAGGAATCACCCATTCTTCTTTTTTAGAAAGATCTGCCAGTGAGAAGTGGAGGGATTTGTTCTCGTTGAACACTTCCAATAGATCTTGTACGTCGGAAAGAGTAGTGGTTTCATCCAAAGAAACACTGATTACGTGTTGGGAAATGGAACGAAGATTGATCTCTTTATCTTCCGCATAACGAATGATCTCTGCGGAAGTGATTTTGGACAACTCGATGCGAATGGTATCGAAATAAGGTTTGGAAAGAATTTTATAACCTAATTTTTCCAATCCCGTAGCAAATAGAGTCGTCATACGATGCACTCTGCTTGCGATTTGTTTTAATCCTTTCGGGCCGTGATACACTGCATACATGGAAGATAAAACTGCCAAAAGTACTTGCGCCGTACAAATGTTAGAAGTTGCTTTGTCTCTTCGTATATGTTGCTCCCTCGTTTGAAGAGAAAGTCTGTATCCTGGTTTTCCTTGCGAATCTTTGGAAACTCCTATAAGTCTTCCCGGCATACTTCTTTTGTATTCTTCTTTCGTTGCGAAAAAACCTGCATGAGGTCCTCCGAAGCCGAGAGGAAGTCCGAATCTTTGAGAACTTCCTACGACTACGTCCGCATTCATTTCGCCGGGAGGTTTTAAAACTGTAAGCGCCAAAAGATCCGCAGCAACGATCGTTTTCGCACCTACGTCGTGTAATTTGGAGATGAATTCAGAGAAATCGTAAATGGTTCCGTCACTGGAAGGATATTGAACGATGGCTCCGAAAAAATCAGTAGAGGGAACCATCTTTTTAAAAGATCCCACTACTACATTGATTCCGATAGGAAGAGCTCTTGTTTTGATGACATCCAATGTTTGCGGATGAACGGATTGAGAAACGAAGAAGGATTTACCTTGAGACTCCGACTTCACATTGAATAACATAGTCATCGCTTCCGCTGCAGCAGTACCTTCATCCAAAAGAGAAGCGTTTGCGATTTCCATTCCTGTAAGATCGGTCACCATCGTTTGGAAATTGATCAAAGCTTCCATACGGCCTTGTGCGATTTCCGCTTGGTAAGGAGTGTAAGCAGTGTACCAACCTGGGTTTTCCAAAATGTTTCTTTGGATTACCGGAGGAGTGATGCAAGAGTTATATCCGAGTCCGATATAAGAACGGAAGATTTTGTTTTTAGAAACTATTTTTTTCAGTTCTTTCTGAAGTGCGTATTCCCCCAAAGGTTTAGGAAGATCCAAAGATTTTTGCAAACGAATGTTTGCCGGAACCGCATCACCTATGAGTGATTCCAGATCTTTATAACCTATAGCTTGCAGCATCTCTTGGATGCGGTCTGCATTCGAGCCAACGTGTCTTCTTAAAAAAGTATCACTCGGCTCGAGAGTTTCCTCGTAATTGGAGTCTATGGAAGAGGAAGTGGGGGATTGGGTGGGAACACTCACAGTGATGTCTCCTGGATTAGTCTAATTTAGAAACGAATTCTTTGTATTGAGAAGCGTTGAGCAGAGAACCTAATTCAGATGCATTGACTCCTTTCAATTTCACCATCCAAGCGTCGAATGGATCTGAGTTTACTGCTCCCGGATTGGAAGAAAGAGATGCATTCACTTCCGTTACTTCTCCTGAAATAGGAGAATAAAGATCTTCTGCGGCTTTTACGGATTCGATCGTTCCTAAACTGTCTTTTTGGGAAATTTTTTTGCCTACTTTAGGTAGATCGATGAATACGATATCACCTAATGCACCTTGTGCGAAATCAGTGATCCCGATCAATGCCGTATCTCCATCCACTTTCACCCATTCGTGTTTTTCAGTGTAGTAATAACCTTCTTTTGCCTGCGTTTCTGCCATATATTGCCTCTGGTTTGATAATGATTGAAAATTTCTTTATTTATTCATTCGGACGCTTCCTTTGATGAAAGCTCCTGTTTCTACTTTTGCTTTTTTCTTTTGACCGCGTATATCCACAAATACCTCGGTTTGATTTTTCGTGAATTCGAAATCTAAAATAGCAAGCCCTAGAGATTCTTTTCTGGAAGGAGAATGGGTTCCGGAAGTGGTTTTTCCTATTTCTTTTCCTTCCGAAGAAAAGATAGGGAAGTTTTCCCTAAGGACGCCCGGTTCTAGTAAAATGATTCCTACCACTTTCTTTTTGGGAGAATTTTTTTTATCGTTTTGGATTCTTTCATAAGCGAAGTAAGGTGTGGATTTTTCTTTTACGATAAAACCGATTCCCGATTCTACAGGAGACCATTCCGAATTCAATTCATGGCCGTAAAGAGGATACTTCGCTTCCAATCGAAGGGTATCTCTGGCGCCTAATCCTACAGGAACGATGCCTAAACTTTTACCTGCTTCGAGTAGATCTTTCCAAAGTTTGACTCCCAAAGAATGAGAAGTATAGATTTCGAATCCGTCTTCGCCGGTGTAACCTGTGCGGGAGAGAATGATTGTTTCTCCTTGCACTTCTATTTCCGTAAAATGATAGTAAAGAAGAGAACTTAAATCTTTTCCCAGATAATTTTCCAGGATTTGGTTCGCATTAGGTCCTTGTAATGCGATTTGATGCCAGTTTGCACTTTGATCTTCTACTTTGCAGGTACCACTTACTAATTTCTGTAGATGTGCCGCAACAGCAGGATAATTCGATGCATTCGAACAGATCATGTATTTTTCATTCGAAAATTTATAAACGGTGATATCATCTACAAGTCCTCCCGATTCATTGAGGACTGCATTGTATTGCACTTGGCCTTCTTTTAAGGAAGAGATTTGATTGCATGTTGTTTTTTCCAAAAGAGAAAGGATGTCTTCCTCTTTCCCAGTCACAAAAATTTCTCCCATATGAGATACATCGAAAAGTCCTGCATGAGATCTTGTTGCAAGGTGTTCTTGAATGATTCCTGTGTATTGTACAGGCATATCCCATCCGCCGAATGGGACCATCTTCGCTCCCATTTCTCTATGGATTTGATTGAGTGGGGTTTGTTTTAATTCCAAGGTAGTTCTCTTCTTGATGATTTCGATATTAAACTGACGCAACTACCATGGAAAAATCTTTTCTTAGCAGTGGAATTCGATTTTTTTAGAAAACAGAATGAATAGAGAAGTTTATCGAGTCGTTAAAACAGGTTCTTTGCAGGGATTAAAAAGAATGCAGGAAGAACTTCCTCCCCCCGGAGAAGATGAAGTTACCATACAAACAAAGGCGATTGGCCTGAATTTTGCGGATGTTTTTTCCATATTCGGACTGTATTCTGCAACACCAAAGGGAAGTTTTATTCCCGGATTGGAGTATGCAGGAGTAGTGATTGCAAAAGGAAAAAACGTAAAAGAATTCAAAATAGGAGATTCCGTTTACGGAACGACTCGTTTCGGAGCTTACTCCACTCATTTGAATGTGGGAAAAAATTATGTGTTTCCACTTCCTAAAAAATGGAATTTTGCACAAGGAGCTGCCTTCCCCGTACAAGCACTGACTGCATATTATGCTCTCATTCCTCTAGGTAATTTACAAAAATCACAAACTGTTTTGATTCATAGTGCCGCAGGAGGAGTAGGGCTTTTGGCGAATCGAATCGCAAAGAAGTGGAATGCATTTACCATCGGACTTGTAGGAGATGATACAAAACATTCTCTTCTCAAAGAAGAAGGATACGATGTGTGTATCACTCGTTCTTCTTCTTTTCAACAAGAGATGAAGCAAATTTTATCAGGAAAACGATTGGATTTAGTGTTAGAATGCACGGGAGGTCGTTATTTTCAGGACAGTTATGAATTATTATCACCTATGGGAAGATTGATTACCTATGGAAGTGCTGTTTTTACCCCCGGATCCTCACATCGAAACTGGTTCCAACTTGCTTATCATTATCTAAGAAGACCTAAGATAGATCCTCTTTCGATGATTTCCGAGAATAAATCGGTGATGGGATTCAATTTGATATGGCTTTGGAATGAAATTGATGTCTTGAAAAAACATTTTGCATCATTAAACGAGCTTCATCTTGCTCCTCAAAGGATAGGAGAAGAGTTTTCATTCGATGATTTCAATCTTGCATTGGAAAAATTTAGATCAGGCAAAACAATTGGTAAGGTCGTTGTTACTCTTTCGTAGAATGAGTATTAGTTTGTTTTATCAAAAATAAAAAATGAAATAAAATTCTTACAAAAAATATTTTTTCTTTACAACAATATTGAGATGAATTAATTATGTCGTATCAATCGACTGACTGTATGCCAAGGACAGAGGTTGTTTGAAATCAAAAGATAAGGACGATCACAATGGTTGCTAAAAAGAAAGCTGCAAAAAAGAAAGCCGCAAAGAAAAAGGCTGCAAAGAAAAAAGCTGCGAAAAAGAAGTAAGCTGCTTATTTAACATAAGAACTCTTTACTTCGATTCGTTCGAATAAAGATTGTGTGAACCCGCAAAACCTGCGGGTTTTTTCATTTTAAAAGGGTGTTTTTAGGCAATTGCCCGAGTAAAACCTCTTCTCGCCATGTAAATTCCAGGTTTTTTATCCGAATTCGGCCTTTCCAGTCCTATAAATTGGAAATGATCCTTCTTGTTGATGGATTGAAACAGAGATTTGATTAATGAATCGATGTTAGGGTGGGAGACGTTCTTATACACCTTTTTCGATCCGTCTTTGCCCCAAATTTCCAAATGATCCGACTCAGGTAGCTTTAGAATCAAAGAACTGAGATCGTATCGTTTCATTAGAATGTGACAAGTGTCTTCGAAACCAACTTCGGTGATGGCAGAGTGATCGAAAAAACCGAGTAAATAAAGAATGGAGGTGGGTTCTAACTTTCCGGAATCATCTGCGACCTTTTGAATTCCATCTAAAACTAAAAATCTTAGATTTTTAGATTGGAGCCATAGTTTTTGGTCTTCATGGCGCTTGAGATTTACTTCTTCGGAGAATCTTTTTTGAAAGACGGTGGATAAAAAGAATCCGGAAGAATCTTTTCTTTCTTCAAAGATGCGTTCCATATCGAACGGCTCGAAGTCGAGGTTGAAATATTTGGTGTAAGTCTCTGCCATAACATTCTTAGTAACGGTCAGAAACTTTTTTTTAATTCGTACTTTTTGTAACTACTTTCAGAATTCCAACATTCTACGTTCCGAATCGTGAAAAAAGGTAAACCCTTCCTTTTTCCAAGTCTCCCAGAACTTCAAAGAACCTTCCCTCATAAAACAAAGTCTTTCTTCCGCAGAAATCGGAGTGAGTAATAGGAAGTTCACTCTTTTTCCGTTCTCGGAGATGAGTCCGTTGAGAGCAGGATAACTAGGATTTGTACCCGGATGAGAATCCAATTCATCGGTGATATTGTTAAAAACGAACCAACCGAAATCCAAATAGAGTTGATCCGGATCTTTTCTGGGATTTTGCAAAGTATGAGAGTGACCGAACCAGATTCCTGTGTTCCAAGGAAACTTAATCATTTCACCTAAAACATGTTGGATCCATTGTTCGGAATGATCGTCCGTATCGGGAAGGAGTTTGATGGCGAAAACAAGTTCGATCCTAGTAAAATCTTCGAATTTTTTATGATACAGTTCGACGGAGGGTTGGTTTTGTACGCTCATCCCAACGGTAGAGAAGACTTTAATGCCCGGAAATTCTTTGGGATAAAAAGATGCGATTCCTAAAGAAGGATACTTTCCTCCGTCAGCGGACCAATATTTATCGTGTTTGCCCAGTTTCTCTTCTAAGAATTGCAGTCGAAGGCTTTGTGCTTTTTTCCAATGGTCTTTTGCAGAGACCCCTTCCCAAAATTTTCTAGCTTGGTTGACTCTTTCCGCAATCACTCCGCTTTTCCCATCACCTAACGGAGAGGCGGCGATTGCTTCTTCTTTTGCTTCTTTAGAATAACCGTGAACCCCTTTGATCCCGGACCAAGGAGGAAGATAAGCATAGAGTTCTTCGTCCAAAAACAAAGCGACTGCATCTCCTTCTTCGGACCAGATAAAATGAATTTCATCTTCTTTTAAACTGGGAAGACCTTGCGGATTGTTGACTTCCGCTTTTGTTAAGAGAGGTGCAAGTCCTTGGTCGAAATCTTCCGGGTCTCTCTCTTCAGGAGCATCGATTCGATTGCGAATCCAGAGAGTTTTCATCGGCCATTCCGGATTGTTATGGGATTGTAAATACAGATAAATGGTTCTTCCGTCGTCTTCTAGGAAGGCAGTAAAAGAACCATAAGGGTTTGTCTCTTGGTAGAGAACCTTAGGTTTTTCAGGGTTCATTAAAATTTATGAGCTACGATTCTTTTTTTAAAATTTTCTAACAGTCGGGCAATCTCATCGTCCATTCCCGACTCGAAATAGATTTCAGGATAATAAGCGGAAGCATTGCGAAGCCCTTTGAGTTCGGGTTCGTTCCATTTGCGGTAGTTCTTGAGAGAGTTCCAGGTTTCTTCCGAAACTTCCAAACCTTGTTTTTTTGCATCTAAGAAGGATTGAACCGTGCGTGTGGGAGTCATTCTGTTAGTAGAGTATTTGCTTAGATACCACCTTTCCAACAAATTTTTCTGCCCGATTTTAAAAAAACATCCGGCCTTGATCGAAGTGAAATCTATCATAAGCAGATGGGCGCCTCGAATTTGTTAGTTGATAAGTATATTTACAAGCCTCGACCGCGCTCTTCGCTCCAATAAAACGAAAACCGACTCTCTTAAAGCAACGAAACCAGTTTCTCACGGTGGCGGAGACTAGGATGGTCGAAGCTCGGGAGTCGAAACAGGAAGTTTCGCGACCGAGAGTGTGAAACAGGTTTCGTTTCATTTCTGCTGCGATCGCTGGCGCAGGGTATTATCTCCCCGCCACCCAATGGCGTCCATTTATCATGGGCGATACGAGTTTGAAAAGATCCTTTCCCGTTTTCAGAAATTTTTTTAAAATGTTTTCACCTTTTTGCCCTTGGGTGTTTGTAGATTGGCAGAATGTTTTTATTTTTCCCGAAAACTTCGCAAGATTCGGGTTTTGAAGAATGGAAATCCAAGTATCATTGAATTTATGAAGGACCAAGACAAATTAAATTTCCATCGAATTGCGGAAGCGATTCAATACATTTCCGAGAATTTCAAATCTCAACCTAGCTTAGAAAAGGTGGCGGAAAAAGTTCACCTGAGTCCTTTTCATTTTCAAAAGATATTTACAGATTGGGCAGGAGTGAGTCCTAAAAAATTTCTTCAATACATCACATTAGAACATGCGAAAAAAATGTTAAAGGAAAACCAAGCCACTCTTTTCGATGCGGCTTTCGATACAGGTCTGTCCGGTACAAGCAGACTTCACGATTTATTTATGAACATAGAAGGAATGACTCCCGGAGAATATAAAAACGGAGGAGAGAATCTTTCCATTCATTATAGTTATGCGGAAAGTCCTTTCGGAAATATCTTAGTGGCTTCCACGGACAAAGGAATTTGCCATATCTCTTTCGCAGACGAAGAAACCTTCGCTCTGGAGGAATTAAAAAAATCATTCCCGAAAGCAAACTACAAACAAATGACCGATCTCATCCAACAAAATGCTCTTTATATATTCACTCAGGATTGGAAAGAAATCGCTCCCATCAAACTTCATTTAAAGGGCACAGAGTTTCAAATCAAAGTTTGGGAAACTCTATTGAAGATACCTATGGGAAAATTGGCCACTTACGGTGAAATTGCGAAGAACATCAACAAACCTTCTGCTTCGAGAGCGGTGGGAACTGCAATAGGAGACAATCCTGTCGCATTCTTAATTCCTTGCCATAGAGTGATTCAATCTACGGGAGGTTTCGGCGGATACCATTGGGGAAACATTCGTAAAACGGCAATGATCGGATGGGAAAAAGCAAGGACGATCGGGTGATAAAATTTCTTCTCTCTGAGAAAGTGAATGAAGAATTTAAGAAAGTTGGTTAATTAACTTTTACTTTGATCGATTTGATTTAACTTAAATATTTCTTTCTAGTTAGGTTTGCCTTCTAAAACCTTTTTCAACTCTTCCTCGGATGAAAATGCTAAGTCAGCAAGAATTTGATAAGGATCTCCTTTCCATCCGAGGAGTTCGCCGAAGGCGGGTTCCGTTTTTATTTTTTGTTTTTTCTTTGCGATGATCTGATTGCGGAAATTTTCTCCCGCCAAATCCAAAATTCTTTTCTCAGCAATCATGTGTAAAAAACCTTTCTGTTTTTCCGGTTTGATCTTTTGTGCAAAGATTTCATATGCGAATTGATCGGTACTGAAATTGATTTTTAGAGAAGGTTCTCCGTCAATAGTGATCGTTTCCGTCGCAAAATCCTTATAATGACGAAATTTAGCGTATGTTATCTTAATCAGATGGTTCGGATTATTATAATAGGCAAGTATATCTACATCGCTTTCTTCCGTATCGATTCCTATAGGGATGGTTCCCGCAATCAGAGGATAAAATCCTGTCAGCTTAGGGATGATTTTATGATTTGATAGATCCGAATATAAGGATCTTTGTTTACCGTTCCCGTTTTCCAAATAGTCCGGGGTTAAGAAGTATTCTAATTCTTTGGGGAGATTCGGACTCAGCTGCATAGTTAGAATGAAAATATACGGAAGGAAAAAATACAAGCAAAGGAAAGAAATTTATTTCTAAGAAGAACGGGAACGGAACTTGAAAAGGCGGGTAAAAAGGGGATTTCCCGATGGCGGGTGCCATCGGGATAGGAAGGAATTAAACTGCGTTGACGATTAGGTCTCCGCCTGCTTTCACTTCTCCTGCTTCGTTTTTGGCTTCTACGCTCACAGTGACTTGTTTTTTACCGTCTTTTTCGAACTTTTTTTTGATCGTTCCAACACATGTCAGTTTTTCACCTAACTTCGTCATTGCTTTAAAAGTAACTCCGAAATAAGCGATGTCTTGTTGCTCCGCCCAGGAAGTACAAAGTCTTCCGATTTGAGCCATTACATACATACCGTGAGAAATGGTTCCTTCAAGACCCGCTTTTCTTGCGAAATCTGGATCGTTGTGAATCGGGTTAAAGTCGCCGGATGCACCCGCATAACGAACTAGATTCGCATGTTCTATTATGGGAACTTCAATCGGAGGAAGAGTTTGTCCTACTTCTACGCTATCAAATTTAATTTTTGCCATGGTTCTGATCCTCCTTGATTAATCCTTACGAATGAAAATGGCCATCTCTGCGGAAAGAATCGGGTCTTTGTTTTCATCGTACATCGTTGTTTTGAAAGTTACGATTTCTGCTCTTCCCACTTTTACGTCCGAGATTTCGGATTGAGCGGAAACTTTTCCCGGATAAAGAACTTTATGATATGTGTATTCTTCTTTTAAGTGAAGGATTTTGGATAAATCGATTCCTAATTCCGCCATATCGTTCCAAATTTTCGGGTATCCCCAAAATTGGATCACTGTTGGGAAAGTGGGCGGAGCAGGGATGTCTTTGTATCCCGCTTTTTTCGCTTCTTCCAAATCAAAGTAAATAGGGTTTTTCTCGTTGATCGCAAGGCAAAATTCTTTGATTTTGCCTCGTTCTACAGTAAATTCAAAGGTATCTAGTTTTTTTCCAACTATATCTTTGCTAATTGCCATTGGCTATTTTCTCCTTAATGTTTGTCAATCCAAGCAACTAACTCTTTAAAGACGATTTCACGCTCTCTAGGAGTTTCGTTCATGGATTCGTGGTACAATCCGTCAAATAATTTCAATGTTTTGTCGCTCGAGCCTAACCTTTCGAAGGCGTCGATGCTTCCTGTGGAAATTGCGATTTGATCTTCTTTTCCGTGGAACATATAAATAGGCACTTTGATTTTTGCGGCAGTTTCCAAAGCGTCGTCGTAACAATTGAGAAGGAAGTCTCCCAAGTATGCGGATATATTTCCATGCACCAGAGGGTCGTTCACATACGCTTCCACTACGGACTTATCGTGGGAGATCATATTTACGTCGAGACCTGCAGGAATGGTCAGAGTAGGGAGTAGTTTTGCTAAAAAACCGCCTGCTGCTTTTTTGATGTCCATTACAAGGTCGGTTTGTACTTTAATGGGAAGTGCACTTGTAATCAAAGCATTCAAGTCATTTTGGTTGTTGTCTTTACCTGTATATAAAAAGACGACAGCAGCTCCCATGGAGTGACCTAGAAGGGTGATTTTTTGAACACCTTCTTTTTGTTTTGCGATATCGATCAATTGTTTTAGGTCGGCAAAAAAATCGGCGAAGTCGGTTATAACTCCTCTTCTTCCGTCGGAACGTCCGTGTCCTCTCGCATCGATCAGATAGACCACATAACCTTTGTCAGCAATTGCATCCAGAAGATTCGTATACCGTCCACTGTGTTCTCCGAATCCGTGGTGGACTACCATTACCTTCTTTGCACCCGATTTAGGGCGATAGACTTGGTAGTAAATTTTTCCACCGTCTTTATTTTGAAATGTGGACTCCTCTCTGGAGTATGCTTTTTCCCATATGCTCATACTTTGCTAAAATCAGGGCAGGAAAGGGAAAAAGAAAGAACTTTTCCTTACAAAAAAAACCGACTTGGTTCGGAAATTTAATGCTGACCGCCAATAAAATATCTCCAGGTTGTTATTTGTAAGTAAGGGATTCATGGACACTAGAATTATGTCGGTTGTCGCCAAGGGCAGGAAATTACTTTTTGCCGGTCTGATTTTGACGAACCAGTGCATCCCTTCTTTGCAACGAAGCGATCTGGAAACGATCAGCTTTCTTCGTTTCGGAATGGGATCGACTCCATCCACAATATATGTCAACATAACCGGTTTGAAAAAAAGCGGTCTTGTGATTTCTTTGAATTCCAGCGAAGAAATTGCGGTAGGTACCACAGACAAAGAAGTCTCTTTCAAAGCCCAATTGGCTGCAGGATCCAAATACATCGTCCGAATCAAAACTCAGCCTTCTCCGCAAACTTGTGAAATTGCAGGCCAAGAAGGAATCGTGGTAGGAGGAGACATCCGAACAATCACGGTCAATTGCGAATCTGCTAAATATACTCTAGGTGGTACCATTACGGGACTTGCCGGATTCGGGCTGGTTTTAAGCAATGGATCCGACTCTCAGTCGATCGGCGCCTTAGGAACATTTGCTTTCGCAGCCACTTATGAAGAAGGGACTGCGTATTCTGTGGGAGTTACCACACAACCCGCTCATCCTACTCAAAATTGCATCGTAACCGGAGGAACAGGAACATTTACTGCGGCCAATGTGAACAGCTTAGCTGTCAATTGTACCACAACCGCTCATGCCATCTCTGTAGTAGTAAATGGAGTCGCCTCTGGAACATTAAGTTTAACGAATAATGGAGCGGACGCCCTTTCCATTACCACAAATGGGACACATTATTTTTCTACGGATATTCCTAGCAGTGGTAGCTATTCCATTGGGATCACGGCTCAACCCAGCGGCCATACTTGTGTTCTAACGGGAAGTACCGCAGGAATCATCGCCAGCTCCGATGTTTCCGTGAATGTGAATTGTTTCAGTCTTTTAGCGCAGACTCCTCCTAACTTTTCTCCTCTTCAGCCAAACCAAGACATTCGACTTCAGTTTTCTGAAGCGGTCACGATCGGAAGTTGCTCCACTTCTTCTCCCGATCTGGCCCGAGTGGACGGAAATCCTCTGACGTTCACATTGGCAACGACGAACATTCCGAACGATACTTTAGTTGTTTCTCCTTCACCCAGTCAATGGACCACAGGAGCGAAGTTAGCTTCTTTGACTTGCGTCAGTGCTTCCGCATTTACTCTAGCGGCAGGACAACATACAGTTCGTTATACGGTTCCTTCCGCGTTTCGATACGTTTCTTCCGCTTCAGGAAATGATATGATGAATACAGGATACACTCCCGGCGATCCATTTAGTTCCCTTCATAAAGCAATCGATGATTTGAGCGTATCCCCTTGTTTTACCACAAAAGATTGTGTGGTTTATGTGGAAGACGGCACGTATGAAGCCGTTAATGTTCCTTTGTCCAAATCTTCTGTGGAAATCATGGACGGAATTTCCTTGTTTGGCGGTTATACGGCAAGCACAAGCTTTGCGACTAGAAACACATCTTTAAAGCAGACTCAAATCATCAACTCATCTCCTGTAGGATGCGCTGCTTCCGATTTAACGACTACTCCTTGTATGTCGGTTGATATTCCTTCGACAGTGTCCAACAAAACCACGATAGACGGATTCAAAATCGTAGGAGCGAATCTTGCCTCAAGTGATCCTACCGGGGTTCGAATCAACGGAGGAGATCCTATCTTTTCGAATAACTGGGTTGTCGGCGGAACGGGAAGACATGCTGCCGGTATGGTCGTCTTAAATTTCGGAGGAGTTTCCTTGGCAGATCCCGCAGCAGGGGCTTTGGTTTTGAATTTGATTCAAGGGGGGGAATGCATTGCTGCCGGCTGCAACACTGGCGGAATCTATTACGATAATAATATGGCAGGTTCCTCCGTTCCCATCATCCAAGCGAACCAAATCATAGGCGGATTTTGTTCGACTACATCTTGCAATACGTATGGCATTTATACGGCGGCGATAACGGTATCGCCTGATTTTAGTTTGTTGAGAGGGAATGTGATCACCGGCGGAACCGTTTCTCCTATAATGGCAGGCTCCGTAAGTACTGGATTTTATCTAAGCCAATCCATCGGAGGAGTTCTAAAAGGAAATGTGATCCAAGGTGGGACTGCAAACACCGCTAAAGGCATCCATATGAACGCCAGTATGGGACTCAAAATCGGAGACTTAGCTTCCAAAGAGGGGAATATCATATTGGCCGGAAGCGGAGTGTTGAATTCGTACGGACTGTTCTTAATGAACGGAGCTTCGATTCATTATAATACCATTTCGGGGGGAACGGCTAGTAATTCAGGAGGTTCCGCCATCAGTTATGGAATTTCAGCACTCGCAGGATTTTATGATATCGAAGCCAACAGCATAACCGGAGGGAATGCTGTTGGAAGCGGAGCAAGTTATTCCGCTACGTACGGAATGCACTTTAGCAATGCCACTAGCGGAACCGCTATCAAACGAAATAGGGTTTCCGGAGGATTCAGTAATAATACGGGAACTAGCAATTCTTATGTGTATGGGGTTTATTTTCTCTCCGGCGGAAGTTTCGTCATCAATAACAATTTCATCGACGGAGGAAGGAGTATTTCCGCCACTGCGAACGGAAACTCGGAAGGACTCACATTATCCAATAATAATGCGGTCACACAGGTGTATCATAATACGATTTCCTCCGGAACTGCGACATCAGCCGTTCCTTCCAACAGCAAATCGATCGCTTTAAACTTGGTCACAACCGTTACGAATGCAACCGATGTCCAAAATAATGTATTGATGGTGGAAAATTCCGTAGGAACTCGTTTCTGCATCAATTACGATTCAGGTTCTGCATTAACTGCTGTTCGTGGAAACACGATGTTCAATTGTCCTATTCTATTCAATCATACGAACAGTGCTTCCGCATTTGATACTCTCTGTCCGGGAGGGTTCCCTGGAGTTGCTGCTTGTACTGCCAATCCCATTTCGGGAGTTTCCAGTCTGAATCTAACATCTAATCCTAACTTTGTTTCTAATTTCGGAACTACCAAAAATTGGAACTTCACCGCTACTTCTCCTTGCGCAATCACTCAGATGAGCAATGTGATCGGAGGATTCAATATAGATTACAGCGGGAACCCGCGTCCTGGAGGCAATGCCACAGTGAGCGGGGGAGCTTTGGAATACGACGGAACTTGTTTATAGAATTTCCGTTTCTTCTCTTTAGCGCCTCGAGAATTTAATTTCCAATTTCCTCCTAAAGCGGATTTCTAAGCATTGTACTTACATGCGGAAATGCGAATCAAAGAGAACCGTCCGAATCCTATTCACTTTGTTTTTATCGGGATTGTCTTTTTTCTGTTCCGAAGCGAAAAAAACGAATGTAATCGTTTATGATCTCTCACGCATTCTGAACGATCCGAAAGTTACTGTAGAAGGATCTTTCTCCGAAAAAGATCCTCTTTTCTCGCATTGGAAAAAAAATCCCGGACGACATTCTTCTCTGCCGATTTCAGAGAAATGGAAAAATACACAAATCACTTTCAATACGGATAAAAATCTATTCATCAATCATTCCTTGGATGCGATTTATTTTCCGCCAAATTCTAGTTATTTGTTTAAAATTGAACCTGGAACTTATTCGTTTCAGTCTATGACCGGAATCCTTTCCGATTCTTTTTCCGAAGCAGAAGGAATCCTTATTTTGGAAGTGGATGGAAAAGAAAAGATTTCCGAAACATTGGGGGCAAAGAATCGGGAAAACTGGAAACAATGGAAAACGGATTTCGATGTAAAGGAAACGATCCGTTTCGTTTGGAAAAGCTCTAAGTCCCATCTTTATTTGGCGGAACCTTTGTTGTATGGAAAAAAAGCATCTCCCGGACCGAACGTAATTTTGATCGTTTTAGATTCCGCCAGAAAAGATTTTTTCGGATCTTACGGTTATCCTTATCCTATTACACCTAATATGGATTTGCTGGCTAAGGAATCCGTTTTTTTTGAAAACCCTTTCTCCAACGGGAATTGGACCAAACCTTCCATGATGTCTTTTTTTCATTCGGAATATTCTTCTAACTTGGGACTGGGCAATTCCTGGTTCACCACTAAACCTTACCAGCGTAAGGTTTATTACGGAAAAAAAAGGGACAATTTGGTGAACTCTTTTCGCGAGAAAGGGTATTACACCAAATCGATCATGAACAATGTTTTTTTTCTGGATTATACTACCGTCGGAATCGACTTAGGATTTCATAATTCCTATCAAGTGGGGATGGATATTTTAGATACTCCCGAACTGACAAACCATGCTTTGTCTTTCGTGGAAGAATATTCCGACAGACCTTTTTTCCTTCATTTTAATTTGAACACTCCTCATGCTTCTTATTCCCCTCCTCCGGAAGATATGGCCGCAGTGAAAAAAATCATTCCTTCCGAAGTGTTTTATAAATACGAATCACCTGTGCAACGTTATATCGGGGAAATGCATTATACGGATAGAGAAGTGGGAAGGCTCATCTCCAAACTCAAAGAACTGAAAATTTATGACAATACGATGATCATCCTAACCGGGGATCATGGGGAACTTTTTAGCCCTCACCACGATTACAGTTATCACTTTATCATGAGAACCCGCTTTGGGCATGGGGAGACCCATTATGATGAGGAAATCAATGTTCCTTATTTCATCAAACTTCCCAAATCCACCGATGAATCGGTTCGAACTAGAAAAATTCCTCATCAATCTTCTTTACTTTCTCTTGTTCCCACTGTTCTAGGTTTGGCGGGAATCTCACATTCCTCTGATCAATACAAAGGAGTCGATTATTCCGTATGTATTTTGGGGAAAAAAAAGTGCCCCGAAGAGAAAATGATCTATACGGAAGGAAGAATGTCTGAATCCGTCCGCACGGAAGAATATAAATATGTGAGAAGGTATCCCGGTTTTACGACTGTTCGTCGAACAATCGACGGAGAACCTCATACAATGGCGGAAGAACTTTACGATTTAAAAAAGGATCCTGAAGAGAGAAACAATTTATCCTTGGAACCGAACTCTTCCCTGTTGGCAAAAGCCAGACAAGATTTCGCAGAAGGCAATTTTCTGAAAAGAAACAGAATTCATATCTATCTTCCCCCCTGTCCTGCGTTAGATTGTGTGGATTCAGGAAGTTTCCAAATCCAAGGTTCCGTTTACGATTGGCAGGCTTCGGAACAAACCCAAATTCAATCCTCTTCCGCAAAGACGATTCAGTTCCGGACGAAAACGGGTTCTAGTTCTCAGGAATTTCAGGTTCATACTGTGAATCCAGAGATGGATGGAAATTTCTTTCTATTTCGAAACGGCGTTCCTGCATTGTTTCGGGTGGGAAAATGGGGTCTCGAATCCAAAGGGATCGGTTATGGAAATTGGAAAGACCTTCTGGTTTCCGAAAGAAAACCGAATGGTTGGGAGAACTCCGATCTTCCTTGGATTTACAACGACGGATATTTCAGCGGAACGACCGAATCCCAAGCACAGAAAGAGATGGGACAGGAAGTGAAGAAGATTTTAGAAACCTGGGGATACATCCACGAATAAAAAATGCTAGAAAAGCAAAACATCTTTGTCGATTCTATCTAGACAAAGTATGAAATCATCCTTCATTCCTCCCTCTTTTGAATTTCCTGTCGCATGGACCCTCGATCTCGGGTTTCCTATATTTTCTAAATTATTGTTCAATTTGGACGGAGTGGAGATCAGCAGAGAGGAAGAAAGACAACTCAGAGACTTACGAAACAAAAGAGTCGTTTATCTTTCCAATCATCCTTCCGATGCGGAACCGGCTATAGCTTATTATGTGGCCAACCAAATCGGCACACGATTCAGTTATATGGCTTCCCGCAATATCTTCAACTGGGGATACGGGTTGGTCGGAGAAATCATCAAAAGAGTAGGCGCCTTTTCCGTATTAAGCGGAGGAGGGGATAGAGAAGCCGTGAAAATGGCGAAGAACATTCTTTCCGAATCCGATGGAAAATTGGTGATGTATCCCGAAGGAATGTTGTCCGGAGAAAACGACAACCTGGTTCCTTTTATGCCGGGGCTTGCCAATCTTGCCTTTGCAGGATTGGAAGAGGCATTGAAGAAAGATCCTACTGCGGATCTGTTCATCCAACCTAGTTTTGTGAAATATAAAATTTCAGGAAACAGAGACAGCATCTTGAGCGAGATCGAATCTTCTCTGCAAAGGATCGAAAAGAAATTAAAAATTTATCCCGGTGGAAGAACCTTACTCAGACGTTTCCTTACTGTAGGAAGAGTTTTATTGGAAGAAACCGAATATGAGTTAGGCGTTCCTAAGATCGATATCGAAGGAAAGGATTTCGATTACAGATTAGGTCGTGCCAGACATACTGCACTCAATCAGGCAGGTACCATCTTAAACGTTAAATTCCACGATACGGATCATGCCATCCAAAAGATCAGAGACCTATTCACTTCTTTGGACAGTTTGGAAGCGGGAATGCCTCTCCCTTCCACTCCTAAAGATTTGAGCCCTCAGAACATCAAACGTGCCAGACAATTGGTCGACACTGCATACACCTTTCTAATCACAAAACCTAAAAACTTGATTCAATGGCCTTCGGCAGAGAGACTCATCGAGTGGATCTACAGCTTCGAAAAACATG